>ENA-OYZN01000323-OYZN01000323.1-human-gut-metagenome-genome-assembly--contig:-NODE-323-length-24755-cov-11.746518_pt1 | contig 24755 bp, 24 predicted proteins | sample MGYA00243294_ERZ653483 | MGnify/ENA primary metagenome ERZ653483 (study PRJEB26926, sample SAMN06165155) | human gut metagenome | biome: ENVO:00009003; feature: ENVO:2100002; material: ENVO:00002003... | reverse complement strand
CGGCAGCGTCAGATGTGTATAAGAGACAGTAATAATTGGGATAAAAACATAAATAAAACAGTATGAAAAATATTTGAAAGATTTAACAGGGTCATATATAAAAAGATTAATTAACCCTAATAAGCAAAATGCAGTAAGTAATGTTACACCCATAGCTATAAAAAGGTTGATAAAAAATGAACTGTGTCGCTTCTGAGTTTTTTTGTTAGAACAATCAAGAGAAATATATTCTTGTATCTGTTTATACTGTTCGTCAATATATGGTAAAGAGTCTGTAAATAATTGTATTAATTCTTCCCTGTCATAAGATGTGATTTCTGGCATAAGGCTTCCTCCGTTGTATAGTTTAATTTTAGTAATTTAAATGTGTTTTTAAAAATGTTTGCCATCTTTCAATTTTAGAAAGTATAGTTAAAATATATATCCCTCATTATTAAGGGATATATAAATTATATTCTGTTCTTTCTTGATTATCCGATACCTTTTTTGGTACTGTTCTTTTTTCTCTCGTTGCTACGGTATAATTCAATCATTTTTCCCATAACATAATCCTGGTCTTCTAAAGAAAGCCGATTATAATACTCGGTGAGTCTGGTATTTCTTGAACTCATTTCGTCAGATTGTACGACTTTTTTATAGTTAGTTCGTTCCATAATATAATCAATTGAAACATTATAAAAATTTGCAAGTGCTTCAAGCTTATCAATAGGTATTTTACGGTCTCCTAACTCGTAAAGATTATATTGAGGGCGTGTTATATTTAATATTTTAGCTATATCAGCCTGTGTATAATCATTATCTTCTCTTAAATCTCTTAATCTTTTAATTTTCATAGTAATCACCCTTTTAATTTTAACACATATAGTTAATTCTACTTGACAATGGAATATAAATAGATATAGAATGTATTCAAATGGATACAAATATATATTATTTTATCAGAGCATCCTTCCAGAAGGATACCCTGATAAGATAATATACAGTGAAGCTGCAGGCGAAGCAGCAATATATGTATATTGCCCAAAGCATATTATAAGTATGTGAATAAGCGTGTACCTTCACAACTGAATATATATGAGACGGCTGCGGTTTTGCGATGATGTAGCATAAGCTATGAGCGAAAATAACGCACCTACCTGAAATGAAAGTACCTGAAGGTTAGACGCAAGCCTTCTACCTGTTGGTTAGAAAACTTCGTTGTGTCACATTTGGAAAAGATAGCGTTATTATCTCGGAAGGCAATGGGGAAAAGGAAATCGGTGGTACTCGGGCACGAAACGCACCGGGAGAGATAGAAAACTGGGAGAGCAGTAATGCTGGCTGTTGAATATAATGAAGAAAGTAAAAGCATATTGGAAAAGCATAGGCGCATACAAATGATTAAAAGATAGTTTATGGAGGGGTGTATATGGAAACATACACAGTTGAAAGGGAATTCTTGAATAAGTTATCTTTGGAAGAGCTGATGAAAAGAATCATACAGGCGCATCAGGAAGAAAACCTGAAGGAAGCAGGCTGATGGCGGAGTTTCCGCTTTTGTGGTATAATTTCAAAGATACGGTGACGGGTAAAATGTATGAAGAAAAATTTATTTTTTTATGTAGCACTTTATATTCGTTTATCCAGGGAGGACGGTGATAAAGAAGAAAGTGACAGTGTAGCGAATCAAAGGAAGCTTCTGCTGGATTATATTGAGGAACATGCAGAATTTATTCTTGTAGATATCTATATAGATGACGGTTATTCCGGTACGAACTTTGAACGTCCGGAATTCAAACGGCTGATAAAGGATATTGAAGATGGAAAAATAAACTGTGTAATTGTTAAGGACCTTTCCAGATTTGGAAGAGACTACATTGATACCGGAAGATACTTAGAACGTTTTTTTCCGGAAATGGATGTACGTTTTATAGCGATATCCGACGGAATTGACAGCATGAAGCAGGCATATGACATGATGCTTCCGATAAAGAATATATTTAACGAGCAGTATGCCAGGGATATTTCAAAAAAGATTCAGGCAACGGTAAAAACAAAACAGCATTCAGGGGAATTTATTGGCTCCTTTGCAAGTTATGGATACAAAAAATCTCCGATTGACAAAAACAAGCTGGTTATAGATGAGTATCCGGCAGGCATTGTAAAAAGGATATTTAATATGTATATATCCGGTGTGGGAAAGCAGAAGATTGCCAGGATTCTTACCGATGAAGGAATCCTTTGTCCGTCAGCATATAAGCAGCTGAACGGTGAGCACTATAGAAACATTAATTATAAAGAAAATACTTATTGGACATACTCCACAATCAACAGTATCCTGCACAAGGAGATTTATATCGGGAATATGGTTCAGGGGACAAAGCATCAATCTATGAGAGGCAGACAGAACCGGGTTGCAAAAGAGGATTGGATAGTAGTATCAAAAACCCACGAACCGATTATAGACCAGGAAACCTGGGATAAAGCGCAGAGCCTTTTAAGACGCCGGACAAGACAGCTGGATTTGGCATCCAATCAGAATATATTTGCGGGCTTTATAAGATGTGGAGACTGTGATGCGGCGATGGCAAGGGTATCATGGAGCAGAGCGGATGGAACGAAAACAGATTCTTTTTACTGTGGTACATATAAGCGGTATGGAAGAAAATATTGTACACCTCATACGCTGCCACTGAAATTATTGGAACAGATTGTTCTGGATGATTTGAAAAAAATTATCCAAAGCATAGATGATTTAGAAACACTGGTAAAGCAAAAACCTGTAAATCAAAAAAGAAATGCAGAAGGAAAGATACAGGAGCAGATTTCCAAAGCAGACGCAGAGCTGGGTAAAATCAGAAAATGGAAGCAGTCTCTTTACGAAGACTACAAGGAAGGAATTCTTACAAAGGAAGACTATATTACTTATCGTGAAGATTATACATATAAAGAAAATCTTTTGCTGAGACAGATTGAATCCATGAGACAGATTCAGGCAGAGGATGAAGAAAATGTGTTGGAATCTCCGTGGGTCAGGAGATTGCTGCAGCTGAGAGAGGTAGAAGAACTTGACCGTGTAACAATTGTTGAAATGATTGACAAGATTTTGGTATATGATAACCGGCGAATCCGGATTATATATAATTTTTCAAATGAACTAGAAGAGTTGTTTGAAACACAGATACGCAATTAACACCCACCATGTCCTGCGTCTATAATAATTGTTGGTTCCATAACCAATCTCCCCGGTTTGTTCATCCTATCATATTCATTTTGGATGGGAAATGTTCATTCAAATCTTGAATTTGCCACTATTATGAATGTATGTTATAATAAAAAGCGTATTCGGGGGCAATATATCTTGTAAATTAAAGCTTTTAAACGAATGCGATACTGGCAGGAGAGAACAGGAGGACATAATTATGTGGGCTTATGAAAGTGTTTTTTATCAGATTTATCCATTGGGATTCTGTGGAGCACCCTTTGAGAATGACGGAAAACAGGAATCACGGATTTTAAAGGTGATTGACTGGATTCCGCATATTGAGAAGCTGGGTGCGAATGCAATATATTTTTCACCGGTGTTTGACTCTGACACACATGGTTATAATACCAGGGACTATACCAAAATTGACTGCAGGCTTGGAACAAATGAAGATTTCCGGAAGGTGTGTGAGAAACTGCATGAGGCAGGCATCAAGGTGGTATTAGACGGTGTCTTTAATCATGTGGGAAGAGGCTTTTGGGCATTTCAGGATGTGCTTCAGAACCGGGAAGGCTCCAGATACCGTGACTGGTTCCATATTGATTTTGGCGGTAATTCAAATTACAACGACGGTCTCTGGTATGAGGGCTGGGAAGGTAATTACGATTTGGTGAAGCTGAATTTGAGAAATGAAGAGGTCATTCAGCATATCTTCAGTGCGGTAAAGAGCTGGATTGAGGAATTTGATATTGACGGTCTGCGGCTGGACGTTGCCTATTGTCTGGACAGAGATTTCTTAAAAAGGCTCCGGCAGTTTACGGATTCCCAGAAAGCCGATTTCTTTATAGTCGGGGAGACCCTGCATGGAGATTATAATCAGTGGATGAATGATGAGATGTGCCATTCCGTTACGAATTATGAGTGCTACAAGGGATTGTTTTCAAGCTTTAACTCCATGAACATGTTTGAAATCTGCCATTCCCTTGCAAGACAGTTTGGACCGGAAAACTGGACCTTATATAAGGGGAAGCATTTACTTTCCTTTGTGGACAACCATGATGTAAGCCGGATTGCAAGTAATTTGAATAATGAAAAGCATCTTCCTTTGATTTATGCCATGGCATTTGGCATGCCGGGTATTCCGTGTGTCTATTATGGAAGCGAATGGGGGGCAAAGGCAGATAAGAGTGAGGGGGATTCGGCTTTGCGCGCAAGCTTTGATAAGCCGGAGTTTGGCGAACTGGCAGAATGGATTTCCAGACTTGCTAAGGCAAAAAAGAACAGCAAAGCTTTAAATTATGGCAATTTCCGCAATGTAGTTTTGACAAACCATCAATGTATTATTGAACGCGCCTGTGAGGAAGAACGTGTGCTGGTGGCAATTAATGCATCTGACCAGCCTTATATGGCACATTTTGATGCCGGCTGCGGCATGGCAGAGGACTTAATCAGTGGGGAGCCTCATGACTTTGGAGGAGGAAGCGAGCTGCCACCATATTCTGCATATTTCTGGAAAATGGAACATTAGAAATGACTGCGGCGGAGGCGTGGCTGGATTTCATAGAAAATCTCCACTCCTTTGCTGTGGGCAGAGAAGCAGAAGTTTAGAGAGGAAAAGGTATGTTTGAGAAAAAAGAAGTGATTTTTAGCGAAGCCATAGGGGTGTGCCAGGTAGTGGAGCTTACCAAACTGTCTGTTAAGAATGGGGACCAGGTCATGTATTATGGATTGCGGTCAGTGTTTGACGGCAGGAAGGTTGCTTACATACCGGTGGAACACCATCAGGTACAGCTGCGTCCGTTGATTTCCTATGAAGAGGCGGAAAAACTGTCGGAGATGGGTTCGACAGAGGATATGGATGAGCTTCGAAAAAAAGAAATTGAATATGTGCTGATACATAAAAAGAGTAAATAGGAGTGGACTTGCTTGAAAACAGGTCCATTTTTTAGTTGCCAGGCATATGAGAAAATAGTCCAGTGGACTATTTTTGAGTGCAGAAATCCTATATTTTGATTTGACACACAATTTTTAAATTGTTTTTAAATTATCTTAACATTAGAAAAGCATATTAAAAAATAATTTTGGGTGAAATGCACAAAAAAAATCCGGGCTTTGAACTTCAAAAATCAAAAAATATTATGTTAAGTGATTATGAAATCCAGTTTTGAACACAAAAAAAGTGGAAAAAAGATTGAAAAATGGACTTATGCACAAAGTTATCCACATTATCCACAAAAAAAGTGCGGTTTACCATAAAAAAACGGGGGTTAAAAAGAGAAAATACGTTCTGTGAAATTTGCCGAAAAAAAACTTCTCGTAAAAAAGAATTGACAAATTAAATGTCGAAAAAAGTGGGAAAACTTTAAAGAATTGACAGATATTTTACATGATGATGTCAGAAAATTCAAAAATTTTTTACAGTTATTGATTGAAAAAAATACAAGATATGGTATAATATTTTTACAGTTAGCTGATACGGAAGGTACAGTGGACAATCTGTAATATTAAGCCTTACGTGGGAGATTGGGGAAAGGCTGGCTGTAATAAGACAGAGAAGGAGTTGACAGATTATGAAGTACATAATTAGCGGTAAGAATATTGAGGTAACAGAAGGTTTGAAATCAGCTGTCTATGACAAATTAGGCAGATTGGAAAAATATTTTAATGAAGATACAGAGGTTCAGGTAACATTTTCTGTGGAGAGGGACAGGCAGAAGATGGAGGTAACAATTCCGATTAAGGGAAATATTATTCGTGCAGAGCAGGTAAGTGACGATATGTATGTATCTATTGATTTGGTTACAGAAGTGATTGAACGCCAGATTTCAAGACATAAGAAGAAATTAGTAGACCAGGCACAGAGTGCAGCATTTTTCCAGAAGTCTTTCATTGAAGAGGATGTCCCGGACGATGACGAGATTAATATTATAAGAAGCAAGAAGTTTGCAGTAAAGCCAATGGACCCGGAGGAGGCATGTGTTCAGATGGATTTATTGGGACATAGCTTCTTTGTATTCCGCAACTCCGATACAGATGAGGTTAATGTGGTTTACAAGAGAAAGGGGAACACATACGGTCTGATTGAACCGGAGTGTTAAGCGTTACAGATATAAGATTTTATGAGGGTTGCCGATATTTCGGCAACCCTTTACTTTTGGAATAAATAATGTTAGAATGAGATTCGTATGATTATCTTTAAATAATAGGAGTGTTAAGATGAGTATTTTCGAGAAAGTATTTGGAACACATAGTGAAAAAGAGATTAAAAGAATTACACCATTGGTTGACAAAATAGAGGCCTTGGATGAATCTATGCAGGCGTTGAGCAATGATGAATTAAAGGCAAAAACAGCGGAGTTTAAGAAGCGGCTGGAAGAGGGAGAAACATTAGACGACCTTTTGGTAGAAGCCTTCGCTGTTGTCCGGGAGGCAGCGGTCAGAACCCTTGGAATGAAACATTATCCGGTGCAGATAATGGGTGGTATTCTGCTTCACCAGGGAAGAATTCCTGAAATGAGAACTGGTGAAGGTAAGACTCTTGTTTCTACACTCCCTGCTTATTTGAATGCTCTGGAGGGGAAGGGTGTTCATATCGTTACTGTCAATGATTACCTTGCAAAACGTGATGCCGAGTGGATGGGACAGATTCATGAGTTTCTGGGTCTCAAGGTCGGCGTTATTTTAAATAGCTCCACAAATGAAGAGCGAAGAGAAGCGTATAACTGTGATATTACCTATGTGACAAACAATGAATTGGGATTTGATTACTTAAGGGATAATATGGTCATTTATAAGGAACAGCTGGTGCAGCGTGACCTGCATTATGCCATTGTGGACGAGGTGGACTCTGTGCTGATTGATGAGGCAAGAACACCACTTATCATTTCCGGTCAGAGCGGTAAATCCACAGAGCTATACAGAATGTGTGATTTGCTTGCCCGGAGAATGAAACGCGGACAGGGTGATGGCGAGCTTTCCAAAATGGATGCAATTATGGGCGTTGATGTGGAAGAGGATGGAGATTTCCTTGTCAATGAAAAGGACAAGCAGGTTATGCTGACAGCACAGGGTGTCAAGGAAGTGGAGGATTTCTTCCATATAGAGAATCTGGCTGACTCAGAGAATCTGGAAATCCAGCATAATATTATTCTGGCACTTCGGGCACATAATCTGATGTTTAAGGATAAAGATTATATTGTGAAAGACAATGAGGTTTTAATTGTAGATGAGTTTACCGGTCGTGTTATGCCGGGCAGACGTTTTTCAGACGGCCTTCATCAGGCAATTGAGGCAAAGGAGAATGTAAAGGTAAGACGTGAGAGCAAGACCCTTGCAACCATTACCTTCCAGAATTTCTTTAATAAATATAAGAAGAAAGCGGGAATGACAGGTACGGCGCTTACGGAAGAAAACGAGTTTCGTGAAATTTATGGAATGGATGTGGTTGAGGTTCCGACCAATCTCCCAATTGCCAGAGTAGATGAGGATGATTCCGTATTCTGTACAAAGAAAGAAAAGCTGAATGCCATCGTAGAGGATATTAATGAGTGTTACCGCAAGGGACAGCCTGTGTTAGTTGGTACAATAACAATTGATTCCTCTGAAGAGGTGAGCCGGCTGCTTACCAAAAAGCATATTCCTCATAAAGTGTTAAATGCAAAATTCCATGAGCTGGAGGCTGAAATTGTTGCACAGGCGGGTCAAAAGAATGCCGTTACGATTGCAACGAACATGGCTGGACGTGGTACGGATATTAAGTTAGGAGAGGGCGTCAAGGAACTGGGAGGTCTCCGCATTATCGGTACAGAGCGTCATGAGTCCAGACGTATTGATAACCAGCTCCGCGGACGTTCCGGACGTCAGGGAGACCCGGGACAATCCAAGTTCTATCTGTCATTGGAAGACGATTTGATGCGTTTATTTGGTTCTGAGCGGGTTATGTCCATGTATAGTGCGCTGAATATCCCGGAGGGTGAGGAAATTCGTCATAAAACCATTACCAGCTTTATTGAGAAAGCACAGAAGAAGATTGAAAATAATAACTTCGGAATCCGTAAAAATCTGCTGGATTATGATGAGGTTATGAATGAACAGAGAGAGGTTATTTATAAGGAACGCCGGCGTGTATTGGAAGGGGAAAATATGCGTGACGTTATCTTTAAGATGATAAATGATACGGTGGAAGAGGTTGTAAACCGGAATATCTCAGAGGATTTAGAGCCTGCTGAGTGGGATATGAAGTCCCTGAACCAGGAGCTTTTGGATATCATTCCGATAGATAAGGTGAAGCTTTCGGAGGAAGACCTTAAGCATATACAGAAGCAGGATTTGATTCAGAGGATTAAAGAGGCGGCAAATAAGCTTTATGAGGAGAAGGAGACGGAGTTCCCGGAGGCCGAGATGATTCGTGAGGCGGAACGTGTTATTTTGTTAAAGGTAATTGACAGAAAGTGGATGGACCACATTGATGACATGGACCAGATGCGGCAGAGCATCGGACTTCGTGCATATGGTCAGAGAGACCCGTTAGTGGAGTATAAGTTTGCCGGCTTTGACATGTTTGAGGAGATGGAGGACGCAATCCGTCAGGATACCGTTAAAGCCATGCTTCATATCCGCGTAGAGCAGAAGGTAGAGCGTGAAGAGGTGGCTAAGGTGACGGGTACCAATAAGGACGATACATCTGCAAAGGCGCCGGTTAAGAGAAAGAGTGCCAAGATTGGAAGAAATGACCCTTGCCCATGTGGTTCAGGGTTAAAATATAAGCAGTGCTGTGGCAAAAATGCCTGATGAAATATAGCTGCGGAATAGCAATAGTTTTTATGTTTCGGAATAAAAGAAAGAGGTGATTCTGTGATTGAGACCGATGCATTTAAGTTTGAATTAGCTCAGTATGAGACTCCATTACAGGAAGTGAGGGATTCACTTTGACATCCCTATCAAGAAAGATAAGGTGGCAGAGCTAGAAGCCGATATGGAGGCTCCAGACTTCTGGAATGATGTGGAGCATTCCAATGAGGTTATGAAAACAGTTAAGAATCTGAAGGATACTCTGGCAGCATTTGACAAGGTATCTGATGAATATGAAGAGATAGGCGTTTTAATCGAGATGGCAGATGAAGAGGAGGATGCTTCTCTGCTTCCGGAAATCAGTGAGGTACTGGAGCGTTTTAAGGAGCATTTTGAGAACTTGAGAATCCAGACCTTATTGTCAGGAGAATTTGACAAAGACAATGCGATTGTCACCCTTCATGCAGGGGCGGGCGGAACGGAGAGCTGTGACTGGACAGGAATGCTTTTGCGTATGTATACCAGATGGGCAGAGAAGAAGGGATTCGATACAGAAATTCTTGACTATCTGGAAGGAGAAGAGGCGGGAGTGAAGTCTGTTACGATTCAGATAAATGGAGAAAATGCTTACGGCTATCTCAAGTCCGAAAAGGGAGTGCACCGTCTGGTGCGCATTTCGCCATTTAATGCGGCAGGAAAGCGGCAGACATCCTTTTCTTCCTGTGATGTGATGCCGGATATTGAAGAAGATGTCTCTGTTGATATCAGGGACGAGGATTTGCGGATTGATACCTATCGTTCCAGCGGTGCTGGTGGACAGCATATAAATAAGACATCCTCTGCAATCCGGATTACCCATCTGCCGACAGGAATTGTGGTGCAGTGCCAAAACCAGCGTTCACAGCACCAGAATAAGGACAAGGCAATGAAAATGCTGATGTCAAAGCTTTATGTGTTAAAGCAGCAGGAGAATCAGGAAAAGCTTGACGATATACGGGGCGATATTTCGGAGAATGGTTTTGGCTCACAGATTCGTTCTTACGTAATGCAGCCGTATACGATGGTGAAGGACCATCGGACTGGAACGGAGATTAGCAATGTAAATGGAGTGCTGGATGGAAATATTGAACCGTTTATGAATGCGTATTTAAAATGGATGAGTCTGAATAAGGAGTAGGGGTATGGAGGAATTTAAGTATGTTATTTTTCAGCTTGGTGAGCAGAAATATGGAATGAATTTAATGTTTATCAATGGAATTGAGCAGGATTATCATATTATTCCGGTTCCGAATGCTCCGGCAGGAGTGAAGGGGATAATAAACCTGCGGGGAGAGGTTATTCCGGTGTATAGTCTGCGGGAACGCTTCGGAATGGAGCGGAGGATTGATAATCCGGAGAAGAGCCTGTTGATTACAAACAGCTCCGGCACTGCATTGGCATATGAGGTGGATGCAGTGATTTCCATAGAAGAAATGCAGCCGGGAAAGATTAACCGGATGCCGTTCATCGCGTCGAATGACGAGACAGCATTTATGGAAGAGGTTTTACATATAGAAGATGATATTATCATTGCAATTAGTGTGGATGAGGTGTTGTCGGAGGAGACCAGAGATGCCTTAAACCAGATGATTGAGGATAACAAATAAAGCAGAAGCAGTAGGATAAAGGAGGTAAATATGGTTAATATTGCAGTGTTAGGTTATGGTACAGTAGGGTCAGGTGTGGTGGAAGTAATTAATACCAACCATGACAGTATTAATAAGAGAGCCGGCAAGGAAATCAATGTAAAATACGTTCTTGATTTGAGAGATTTTGAGGGCGACCCGATACAGGAGATTCTGGTACATGATTATGATATTATTCTGAAGGATTCAGAGGTGGATATTGTAGTCGAGGTAATGGGCGGTGTGGAGCCGGCATATACTTTCACCAAGCAGGCGCTGCTGGCAGGAAAGAGTGTATGTACCTCTAACAAAGAGCTGGTGGCAAAGCATGGGGCTGAACTGCTTGCCATTGCAAAGGAGCGGAAGCTTAACTATCTGTTTGAGGCTTCTGTTGGCGGAGGTATTCCGATTATCCGTCCGTTAAACAGCTCTCTGACCGCAGATGAGATTACGGAAATTACGGGTATTTTAAATGGTACTACGAATTATATTCTGACGGAAATGGCAGAGAAGGGTTCTGCTTTTGAGGATGTGTTAAAGGATGCCCAGGAAAAGGGATATGCAGAGAGAAATCCGGAGGCTGATGTGGAAGGGTACGATGCCTGCCGCAAGATTGCGATTCTTACCTCTTTAGTGGCTGGCGCCCAGGTAGACTACGAAGAAATCCACACAGAGGGAATTACGAAGATTACGAAGGAGGATTTCCAGTATGCCAGAGCTTTGAAGGCGTCAATTAAGCTTCTTGGAACCAGCAAAAAAGTAAATGATACCTTCTACTCCATGGTTGCACCGGTGATGATTGGACAAAATCATCCGCTAATCGGAGTAAATGGCGTATTTAACGGAATATTTGTACACGGCAATGTGTTGGATGATGTGATGTTTTATGGCAGAGGAGCCGGCAAGCTTCCTACTGCAAGCGCAGTGGTTTCGGATGTGGTGGACGCAGTAAAGCATATGCACACCAATATAATGACAATCTGGGAGGAGAGAAAGACCAGTCTTGGCGCTTTTGAGGATTTCCAGAATAAGTTTTTTGTCCGCATGAAGGATAAAGGTCTGGATGATGACCAGATGTTCAGCATTAAAAATGCTTTTGGTGATGTGTTGTATGTAAAGGCACCGGATGTAAAGGACGAACTCGCATTTATTACAAAGCCGATGCGGGAGGGAGACTTTGCAGAGCACATTGCAGGCTTTGAGGATGTGTATAGTGTAATTCGTGTAGATTTTTAACTGAGGGAGATAGAGGCATGAAATATGTAATTGTTTTAGGTGATGGAATGGCTGATTATCCCATTGAAGAAATTGGGAATGAAACCATAATTGAACATGCAGACACACCAACTCTGGACGCACTGGCAAAGGAATCGGAGATAGGGATGGTTTTAACGGTACCGGAGGGGATGAGCCCTGGAAGTGACACCGCCAATTTATCCGTAATCGGGTATAATCCAAAGAAATATTATTCGGGACGCTCGCCGCTGGAGGCGTTGTCAATCGGAGTGGATATGAAACCTACCGATATTTCTTTTCGCTGTAATATTGTAACGGTCAGCGAGGAAGAGGCGGATTATGGCGATAAGACCATAATTGACCATAGCTCCTCTGAGATTTCTACAGAGGATGCAGCGGTGCTTTTGAAGGCAGTCAGTGATGTTTTGGAAAAGGAATACGCCGGGTATAAATTCTATGTGGGTACAAGCTACCGCCATCTGACAATATGGGAGAATGGCACGGTTTTACCGCTTACACCGCCCCACGATATTTTAGGGAAAACCATTGGAGAATATCTTCCGGAGGATAAGGTGCTCCGTGAAATGATGGAAAAGAGTTATTCCATTCTGGCAAACCATCCGATTAATGAAGAGAGAAAGAAGAGGGGGCTAAATCCTGCCAATTCTTTATGGTTCTGGGGTGCGGGTACCCGTCCTGCCCTTTCCGGCTTTGAGGAGAAGAATGGTAAAAAGGGAGTCATGATTTCGGCAGTCGATTTGTTAAAGGGAATTGCAGTAGGTGCCGGAATGAAGGTGATAGAAGTAGAAGGAGCAAACGGTGGTCTTCACACGAATTATGAGGGAAAAGCCATGGCGGCGGTCAACGCACTCTGTAATGACGGGTATGACTTTGCATATATTCATGTGGAAGCACCGGACGAGATGGGACATCAGGGAAGCATGGAGAGAAAGCTTCTGGCTGTGGAGTATTTGGATAAGAAGGTAATCCGGGTGGTAAAGGAGCAGTTAGAGGCGAGAGGCGAAGAGTTCCGTCTGCTGGTTTTACCGGACCATCCGACACCAATCTGTCTCCGCACCCATGTAGGGGAGCCGGTTCCGTTTTTATTGTATGACAGCACAGACAAAAAGACTTCAGATTTGCTTTATAATGAAAAGGATGCAAAAAAATCAGGCGTTTATATCGAAAATGGCTATAAAATTATTGACCATTTGTTTGAAAAGTAGTAAATTAGGCTAGGTAACTTAAACAGGTAGGAGGAAGCAAATCAAATGTTAATCGTAAAGAAGTTCGGTGGTACTTCCGTTGCAAATAAAGAGAGAATGTATAATGTTGCAAACAGATGTATCGAAGACTACAAGAAGGGTAACGATGTAGTAGTTGTATTATCTGCTATGGGTAAATACACAGATGAATTGATTGATATGGCAAAAGACATGAATCCCAATCCGCCGAAACGGGAGATGGATATGCTTTACACCATTGGTGAGCAGATGTCAGTTGCTTTAATGGGTATGGTGATGAACAATTTAGGAGTTCCAGCCATTTCGTTAAATGCATTCCAGGTGGCTATGCATACCACCTCTGTATATGGAAATGCAAGGCTCAAAAGAATCGACAGTGAGAGAATCCGTCATGAGCTTGACCAGAGGAAGATTGTAATTGTAACAGGTTTTCAGGGGATTAACAAGTTTGATGACTATACAACTCTGGGGCGTGGTGGCTCGGACACAACAGCAGTGGCGCTTGCTGCAGCATTAAATGCGGATGCCTGTGAGATTTATACAGATGTGGACGGAGTCTTTACGGCAGACCCACGTAAGGTTCCAAATGCAAGAAAGCTTGACCAAATCACATATGATGAGATGTTAGAGCTTGCAACCCTGGGCGCAGGTGTATTGCATAATCGTTCAGTAGAATTGGCAAAGAAGCAGGGTGTACAGTTAGTTGTTCGCTCTAGTCTTAATACTTCAGAAGGTACCGTTGTTAAGGAGGATGCAAAAATGGAGAAAATGCTTGTTAGCGGAGTAGCGGCAGATAAGGATGCAGCAAGAGTTGCGTTAATCGGATTAAAGGATGAGCCGGGTGTGGCATTTAGATTATTCAATCATCTGGCAAGACACAATATCAATGTAGATATGATTTTACAGTCTGTAGGACGTGACAGCACAAAGGATATTTCCTTTACGGTTGCTGTTGAGAATGCGGATGAAGCAGTGGAGATTATCGAGAGACATTTCCATGAGTATGAAAAAATTGATGTAGAGAAGAACGTGGCAAAGGTTTCAATAGTTGGTGCCGGTATGATGAGCAATGCCGGTGTTGCTGCAAAGATGTTTGAAGCATTATATGATGAGGGAATCAATATTAAGATGATTTCCACATCTGAAATCCGTGTTTCTGTATTGATTGATGAAAAATATACCGAAAAGGCGATGAATGCAGTACATGAAAAGTTTGGTTTAGGAGACAATTAGAGCTGATTTCTGTATATTATATAATCATTAATATTATAGCGTTTATTGTTTATGGTGTGGACAAAAGAAGGGCAGTCAGGGGACTGTGGCGGATTCCGGAAAAAACGCTTCTGGGTATTGCCGTGTTTGGCGGAGCGTTGGGAGCATTCTTAGGAATGCATGTATTTCACCATAAAACAAGACATTTACAGTTTAAAATTGGAGTGCCCTGTTTTTTGATGGCACATATTTTATTCTGGGTATATATTGTATAAGCCGGATTAGACTGTCGAATCAAAAAAACTGGTTGACGAAGAATAGATTTGCGAATACAATAATAATACCAGAGTTCTAATCATAAGCATGAATAGGACGAAAAGGAAAAGGAGGAGAAAATATGGATGAGAATTACAATGTAGTTGAAGAAAAGAAGGAGAGCAAGGCACTGGAAATCTGTTCACTGGTGTTTGGTATCCTGAGTATCGTGTGCTGTAGCTGCTACGGTATTTTCGGTATTGTGGGACTGGTACTCAGTATTGTTGCATTGGCGACAGGCAAGAAATCCGGCTTATCTATTGCAGGCTTGATTTGTTCCATTATCGGTGTGGTATTGACAATTGTTATGCTTGTAATCGGCTTTAGCAGTCCGGAATACCAGGAGATTATGCAGTCTATTCAGTCTATGTAAATTTTGTTTTTTTCAATTGGTCATTTATATAGGAATAGGGTAAAAATCCAAAGAAATACGGGAGTTATCCCGTATACTTTGGATTTTTTTAATTAGAATGTTTACGCAGGCTATCATTTTGTGGTATGATAAAAAATATGTTTGGATTAGTAGAAGTTGGGAGGTACACAGGATGAAGAGAGAAAATTATTTGAGCTGGGACCAGTACTTTATGGGGATTGCCCTGCTTTCAGCAGAGCGCAGCAAGGACCCGAATACGCAGGTGGGAGCCTGTATAGTAGGGGAGAATAATAAGATTTTATCTGTTGGCTACAATGGTATGCCGTCTGGTTGTAATGATGACGAAATGCCATGGGGAAGAGTCGGAAAGCCATTGGAAAATAAATATTTCTTTGTCTGTCATGCAGAGCTGAATGCCATATTAAATTATGGTGGGGGCTCTCTTGCCGGAGCGACCTGTTATTCCACCCTGTTTCCGTGCAATGAGTGTGCAAAGGCGATTATCCAAAGTGGAATTAAGGAGATTGTGTATTTGTCAGACAAATACTCTGACACGGAGGCAACTATTGCTTCCAAAATGATGTTTAATATGGCAGGGGTGACGTACCGCGCCTTTGAGCCAAAGAATCAAAGAATAGAATTGAGCCTGTAGTCCGTCTAATGGGACAGATGAAATGATAGAATAGATACAAATAAGAAAGACAGAGGTTTTAGAAACATGGATATTGCAAAAGTAATCGCAAAGGAATTAGGAATTAAAGTAAGTCAGGTGGAGGCAACGATTCGGTTGATTGATGAGGGTTCCACTATTCCATTTATAGCCAGATACCGCAAGGAGGTTACCGGCTCCCTGAACGATGAAATTTTGCGCGATTTATATGAACGGTTGAATTATCTGAGAAATCTTGAGGAACGCAAGGAAACGGTTATTGCAAGTATTACAGAGCAGGAGAAGCTGACGCCGGAGCTGGAGAAGCGGATTCGGGAGGCTATGACCCTGGTGGCTGTTGAGGATTTATACCGTCCTTATAAGCAAAAGAGAAGAACCCGGGCGACTATTGCAAAAGAAAAGGGACTGGAGGGACTTGCCAATATAATCTATCTCCAGATGACGAGCCGGTCTATTGATAAAGAGGCAGAGGCTTATTTGTCTGAGGAAAAAGAGGTCTGCTCAGTGGAGGATGCCATTGCAGGCGCATTGGACATAATTGCAGAGAATATATCGGATGATGCGGAGTATAGAACGTATATACGTGATATCACTGTGAAGGAAGGGAAACTTGTTACAACAGCGAAGGATGCAGATGCGAAGTCTGTATACGAAATGTATTATGAATTTGAAGAACCGGTTAGCAAGGCGGCAGGCTACAGGGTGCTGGCAATTAACCGTGGAGAGAAGGAAAAATTTCTATCTGTTAAGATAACGGCGCCGGAGGAGCGAATATTAGGATATCTGGAGAAGAAAATTATTGTAAAGGATAATCCATATACCACAGATTTGTTAAAGGAAGCCATTGAGGACAGCTATAAGAGACTGATTGCCGGTGCCATCGAAAGAGAAATCCGGAGTGAATTGACGGAAAAAGCAGAGGATGGAGCTATTTCAGTGTTTGGAAAGAATCTGACACAGCTTTTAATGCAGCCGCCTATAACCGGACAGGTGGTACTGGGCTGGGACCCTGCATTTCGTACCGGTTGTAAGCTTGCTGTTGTGGATGCCACAGGCAAGGTGCTGGACACAGTTGTAATATTTCCGACAGAGCCCCAGAAGAAGATTGCAGAATCCAAAAGGATTGTGCATAATCTGATAAAAAAATATAACATAACCCTGATTTCAGTAGGGAACGGTACGGCTTCCCGTGAGTCAGAGCAGGTGATTGTGGAACTGTTGAAAGAGATACCGGAAAAGGTGCAGTACGTTATTGTAAATGAAGCGGGTGCTTCTGTATATTCTGCCAGCAAGCTGGCAACGGAGGAATTTCCTAATTTTGATGTAGGACAGAGAAGTGCGGCGTCCATTGCAAGAAGATTACAGGACCCTTTGGCAGAACTGGTAAAGATAGACCCAAAATCCATTGGGGTGGGACAGTATCAGCATGACATGAACCAGAAGAAGTTAGGAGAGGCGTTAACCGGAGTTGTTGAAGACTGTGTGAATAAAGTAGGGGTTGACCTGAATACAGCATCGGCTTCCCTGTTGGAATATGTTTCCGGTATCAGTAAGGTGATTGCAAAAAATATAGTTACTTACAGGGAAGAGAACGGAAAGTTTACAAACCGTAAGCAGCTTTTAAAGGTTGCCAAGCTTGGACCGAAGGCCTTTGAGCAGTGCGCAGGCTTTATGAGGATTCAGGGAGGTGAGAATCCGCTGGATGCCACCAGCGTTCATCCGGAAAGCTATGAAGCAGCCACCAGGTTGTTGAAGAAGCTGGGATATTCTCTGGCTGATATTTCCAGTCAGGGACTGGTTGGACTATCACTTCTTGCCAAAAACCGCAGCCAGCTGGCAGCGGAACTGGGAATCGGCGAGGTGACCCTGGATGATATTATCAAGGAGCTGGAAAAGCCGGCGCGGGACCCTCGGGACGAGATGCCAAAGCCGATTTTGCGGACGGATGTCCTGGAGATGAAGGACTTGACAGAGGGAATGATTTTAAAGGGAACTGTTCGTAATGTGATTGACTTTGGAGTGTTTGTGGATATTGGGGTGCATCAGGATGGACTGGTTCACATTTCTCAGATTACGAATAAAAAGTTTATCAAACATCCATTAGAAGTGGTGAGTGTTGGAGATGTGATAGAGGTTAAGGTGCTGAGTGTAGATTTGGACAGGAAAAGGATTCAGCTTTCCATGATTTTATAAATATGAGTTTAGAAAAGAGGCAAGAGCTATGGAAAAGGATGAGATTGCATTTTCAGTGCAGATGACCCCGATGGAGATTTATAAGTTTACAATGTATCACAGTTATCACAAGGCTTCCGGACTGCTGGGAGTATGTCTTTCAATAGCAGCGTTGGTTATGCTGATTGTGTCATTTAATGAGCTGACTGACCGGGATAAGACGGTGTTAACATTTGTGGCGGCATGGTTTTTGATACTGGAGCCTGTTACTCTGTTCTTTCGGGCGAGAAGTCAGGTCAAAAGGAACAAATCTTATCAAAAACCTCTTAATTATCAAATGAGCCAGGAAGGAATTACGGTTTCACAGGGAGAGGCACAGCAGACGATTGCATGGGAAAACCTCATGAAAATTGTGGAAACCAAGTCTCAATATCTGATATACAGCAGTAAGATACATGCTTTTGTTTTTCCTAAAAAGGCATTAGGGCAGGAGTGTGAAAAAGCCGAGACAATCATACTGGAATATACGAAGGGTACAGGAGTGCGGCTGTCCTCAAGGATAAAAAAACGCAGAGACAGGCTGGAGGGATAATGTATCTGGATATGGCTGCTGCCACAGACAACAGAGAGAAACGGAGTGGAGACGAATATGGAATATGATAGTTTAAGTGCGAAAGATACATATGATATTGCGAGGAAGCTTGGTGAAAAGGCCTGTGCAGGAGATGTGGTGTGTCTGGTTGGCGATTTGGGAGTAGGAAAGACATTGTTTTCCCAGGGCTTTGCAAAGGGACTGGGGATAGAAGAGAGTGTTAACAGTCCTACCTTTACCATTGTACAGGTGTATGAAGAGGGCAGGCTTCCCCTTTATCATTTTGATGTCTACCGCATTGAAGATTCGGAAGAGATGGAAGAGGTTGGTTTTTCGGATATGATATATGGAGAGGGAGTCTGTCTGATTGAGTGGGCGGATATGATATCTGATATATTGCCGGAGCATTATATAAATATTGTTATTGAAAAAGACTTACAAAAGGGATTTGACTATAGACGTATTGTAATTGAGCACAGATAGTGGATTGAGATAGAAGGGATAAAGGATGAAAATATTAGCAGTGGATAGTTCGGGTTTGGTGGCGTCTGTGGCTATTGTCGAGGATGAAAACCTGATTGCAGAGTATACTGTAAATTACAAAAAGACACATTCACAGACTTTACTGCCTATGCTTGATGAGATAGTGAAAATGACGGACACAGATTTAAACAGTATAGATGCGATTGCGGTGGCAAAGGGTCCCGGCTCCTTTACCGGTCTGCGGATTGGCTCTGCCACAGTCAAGGGCTTGGGGCTTGCCCTGAAAAAACCGGTAATTGGGATTCCCACAGTAGAGGGGTTGGCAGCGAATCTCTATGGCAGTAGTGCCTTGGTTTGCCCCTTGATGGATGCAAGGAGAAATCAGGTATATACCGGAATATACCGCTTTCGGCAGGGAAACATGGAGGTAGTAAAAGACCAGGCAGCTGTCAGCATAGAAGATATAATCAATGCCCTTAATCTGATTGGGGAAGAGGTTGTATTTCTGGGAGACGGAGTTCCTGTATATAGAGAGATTATTGAGACAAAAATAGAGATACCCCATACTTTTGCACCAGCCCATGTAAATAAACAGCGTGCGGCAGCAATTGCAGTGCGGGCATTGGAATACTGGAAGCAGGGGTTGTATGGGGATGCAGATACCTTTGAACCGGAATATCTGCGTTTATCCCAGGCAGAAAGAGAACGTCTGGAGAAAAATAAAGAGGAAAAGAATGAATAAAATAGAGCTATTGCCACTGCAAAGTGGGTATTGTGAAGCGGTTGCGGAAATTGCCAGGGAAGCCCTTCCGGAGCACTGGTCATTGGAGAGTATCCGGGATGTCTTGCGTTATGACAATAATATATTTTATGTGGCATACAGCACAGAGGACAGGCGGGTTGCAGGCTTTGCAGGCATCATGGTAATTGTGGATGAAGCGGAGCTTTTAAATATTGCGGTTCATCCCGGTTATCGCAGAAGGGGAATTGGTAAAATGCTGTTGGAACAGATGATACAGGAGGCTGTCAGGCATGGGGCCCGGCGGATGCTTCTGGAGGTACGTCGGAGTAACCATTGTGCTATAGAGTTATATAACAGATATCAATTTACTGCGTTTTCTGAACGCAGGAATTATTATAAAGACCCTGTGGAGGATGCGATTATTATGGAGAAGCTGTTATTGTAAAGCGGAAAGCTCTGTGGGTTGTAAATGAACAATTATTACCACTGGATTTTATAAACGAATTAGGCTACCATAGAACATAGATGAGACTGTTTTCAGGAAATGGATGGTCACAATAATTTTAACCTGAGATAGAAGAAACGTATGGAGGCTAATATGGAACATTTGGTTTGTAATAAGTGTGGAAGACAATTACGGGTAGAAAAGGGAATCGCAAAGGAGGATTATTTGCACGTTTGCAAGTCCTGGGGATATTTTTCAAAAAAAGACGGAAGGACACAGGAATTTATTTTGTGTGAGGAATGTGTGGAAATCATGACGGAACAGTTTGTGATTCCTGCCAAATTTAGTGAAACAACAGAAATGCTTTAAGTATGGATACAGGGGTAGGTGAATAGAAGCTGGTATCCGTGTCTGAAGCAGATTAGAAAGAGGGAATTTGATGATAGACGTATGCTTACTGGGTACTGGCGGAATGATGCCGTTACCATATCGTGCATTGACATCATTGATGGTGCGCTATAATGGAATGAATGTTCTGATAGACTGCGGTGAAGGCACACAGGTTTCAATTAAACAGCAGGGCTGGAGCGTAAAACCCATTGACGTGATTTGTTTTACGCATTTTCATGCAGACCACATAAGCGGACTGCCTGGGCTGCTGCTCACCCTGGGGAATGCAGACCGGACAGAACCTATAACCATGATAGGACCGAAAAGGCTGGAGAAAATTGTGAATGCCTTGAGAATGATTGCTCCTGAGCTTCCGTTTCCGATTCGATTTATTGAACTGGAACAGGAGGAGGAAAGCTTTACATTTAATGGCCTTCGGATTAATGCATTTAAAGTGAATCATAACATTACCTGTTATGGATATAGCTTAGAGCTTGACAGGGCAGGGCGCTTTGACGTAAACAGGGCAAAGGAATTGCAGATTCCTGTATCATTTTGGAGCCGCCTGCAAAAGGGAGAGACAATAGAGCAGGAGGGGAGGATTATTTCCCCGGATATGGTTTTGGGCAGTGCAAGAAAGGGGATTAAGCTGACCTATTGTACAGATTCCCGTCCTACAAAAAGCATTGTAAAAAATGCAAAAAATTCCGATTTGTTCATATGCGAGGGCATGTACGGAGAGCCTGACAAAGAGCAGAAGGCAAGAGAATACAAGCATATGACATTTTATGAGGCGGCAGAGATGGCAAAGGATGCGAATGTGAAGGAAATGTGGCTTACGCATTACTCACCGTCCCTTGTGCGCCCCCAGGAATATGAAGATAAGGTCAGAAAAATTTTTCCCAATACAGTTGTGGCAAAGGATAGAAGGACGACAACGCTATTGTTTGAGGAGGAAGGTCTATGAAAAAAATAGGAACAAGGGGATTTATTACCATAGTACTGCTGCTTGTAATAGCAGGGCTGGTCTATTATACCTATTTGAATAATCGTGCCAGCAGCAGAAAGGAGGCTGATGAAAGTTCAGAAGCCCAGCAGCTTTTGGAGTACGATTTTGTGAATAACTATCCAAAAACAGTCAGGGAGACGGTAAAGCTTCACCTTAACTATTTAAAAAATGCCTACAATGATAAATTTACGGAAGACGAATTGTTTACAGTCAACCGGCAGATTCGTCAGCTCTTTGATGATGAATTACTGGCAGCTAATGCAGAGGACAAACAATTACAGGGGCTGAAGGATGAGATGCAGTTATATAAGGATAACAAGCAGAAATTTGTCAGCTTTTCACTGGCAGAGGGCAGCCAGGTGCAGTATAACACAGAAAATGACAGGGAATATGCCAAAATAAAAGTTTCTCTTGTTATTAAAGTCAGTTCAGCGTCTGCTTCTGTGGATGAAGAATATATATTAAGAAAAGATTCTGAGGGCAGATGGAAAATACTTGGATGGCAAAGGACGGATAATCCTTCCTCCGAGGATGAAGGAGATACAGATTAATGGAAAAGGATATCTATATATTAGGAATTGAATCTTCCTGTGATGAGACAGCAGCGGCAGTTATTAAAAATGGCAGGGAGGTATGCTCGAATATCATTTTTTCTCAGATTGAACTACATAAATTATATGGTGGCGTTGTTCCGGAAATTGCTTCCAGAAAACATATTGAGAAAATAAACCAGGTTATAAAAGAAGCCCTTTCAAAAGCCTCTATGGAGTTGGAGGATGTGGATGCCATCGCAGTAACTTATGGACCTGGGCTTGTGGGAGCATTGCTTGTAGGAGTGGCAGAGGCGAAGGCTATTGCTTATGCTGCCAACAAACCTTTGGTGGGAGTACATCATATCGAGGGTCATATAGCGGCAAACTATATAGAAAATCCAGATTTGGAACCGCCGTTTATGTGTCTGGTAGTGTCAGGAGGTCATACCCACCTTGTAAAAATACTAGACTATGACAAATTTGAAATCATAGGAAAAACAAGGGATGATGCAGCAGGTGAAGCTTTTGACAAAGTGGCAAGAGCCATTGGTCTTGGTTATCCCGGAGGACCGAAAATTGATAAGCTCGCAAGAGAAGGAGATAAGGAGGCTATTGTATTTCCAAGGGCTAAGGTGGAAGACAATGCATTTGATTTCAGCTTTAGCGGCTTGAAATCGTCTGTGCTAAATTATTTAAACCAGTGTGAGATGAAGCAGATTGAGGTGAATTCAGCCGATGTAGCGGCATCCTTCCAATATGCGGTTATCGATGTTTTGACGAGCCATGCAATTTCTGCGGTGAAGGAAATGGGCATGGATAAGCTTGCTATTGCAGGTGGTGTGGCATCCAACTCGTCTTTGCGGGAAAGTCTGCAGCAGGCCTGTGATAAGGAAGGGATTCGTTTTTATCATCCGTCGCCAATTTTTTGTACAGACAATGCGGCAATGATTGGTGTGGCGGGATATTATGCATTTCAAAACGGGGTTCGCCATGGCTTGGATTTAAATGCGGTACCCAATTTGAAAATTGGACAAAGACAGTAGTCAGCTTTACAATAGTCTATGATAATATAATGGTAAAGGGGAGTAAGAGGATGGGGAAGGTCACAGCTATTATTTTAGCAGCGGGAAAGGGAAACCGGATGCACTCAGATGTTCCGAAGCAGTTTGTGGATTTGTGTGGGAAGCCTGTTCTGTATTATTCTTTAAAGGCATTTCAGGATAGTAGTGTTGATGATATTATTTTAGTTACGGGTAAAGATGATATTATATACTGTGAAAATGCCATTATAAAAAAGTATCATATTAATAAGGTGAAAGCGGTGGTAGCAGGCGGAGCAGAACGGTATTGGTCTGTTAAAAATGGGCTGGCGGCTGCCGAAGGGACGGAGTACGTTTTGATTCACGATGCAGCCAGACCTTGTGTGACTGTGGAAATGATAGAACATTCTGTAGAAGCAGTCAGGCAATTTAAGGCATGTACAGTAGGTGTGCCGGTGAAGGATACAATTAAGGTGGTAGATTGTGAAAATGTAGGAATTGATACACCGGCGCGTGATACATTGTGGCAGATTCAGACACCCCAGAGTTTTTGTTATGATAATATTATGAGGGCTTATTGGAAAATGGAGCAGACACAGGATATCGATATTACAGATGATACTATGATTATGGAACGCTATTTAGGACAAAAAACAAAGGTGATTTTGGGGGATTACCGCAACATTAAAATTACAACACCAGAGGATTTATTAGTGGCTGAAATTTTTTTGGGAAATTTAGAAAAAAGTTGTTGACACAGGTAAAAGTTAGTGTTAATATAGTCAATGTCGCTGACGGAAAGAACGAAGTCAGAAAGCACGGAGAGGTATCGAAGTGGTCATAACGAGGCGGTCTTGAAAACCGTTTGTCCGCAAGGGCGCGTGGGTTCGAATCCCACCCTCTCCGCTGTTCTTAAATTTCATATTAAGAACGCGATTAACTTGCAGCTTGGAGAAGTACCCAAGCGGCTGAAGGGGCTCCCCTGGAAAGGGAGTAGGTCGTTAATAGCGGCGCGAGGGTTCAAATCCCTCCTTCTCCGTTTGAAGTTTTTGAATTTTTGAAAAAAGTTTTTTCTTACGTCTTTTTATCATGTCGCGAGATACACCAAGCTCATTTGCAGTCTCCTGTTCTGTACGGACTCTGCCGCTCAGATACATGATGTTCAAAAGTTCCCTTTCTTCCGGTTCCAAACTCCGAATAATTGTTCTGAGCCTCTCTCGCTCATCCTGTTCTGCATAGTCCTCCTCAATCGAAACCTTATCATCTACCACCGTGTCAATCAGTTGACCGTCTTCACTGACCTGAACATCTGATGACAGAATCAATATTTCATCCTTGCATTCCATTAGGTACCTGTGACGGTTATCCTCCTGTTTCCAAGAGCGGAATTCTTCATATCCCGCCTCGATGTAAATTTCATCTGCCTCATATCCAATGTCATCTGTCAAATGAATAAAGTACCTTCCTTTCCCTTCCTCCGAACGGGTAAACCGATAAAATTCTTCTCCGCTCATCTGCATCCATTCTGTGTTTTCTTTTTTACTTTCCGGGTTCTTTTTTACCAGATAAATTGTCTTCGCCATATCCGCGATCTCCTTTCTGTGGTTCTGAATCTGTCTCTTATACACATCTCCGAGCCCACGAGACCGGAGCCTATCTCG
>ENA-OYZN01000320-OYZN01000320.1-human-gut-metagenome-genome-assembly--contig:-NODE-320-length-24977-cov-5.480579_pt1 | contig 24977 bp, 42 predicted proteins | sample MGYA00243294_ERZ653483 | MGnify/ENA primary metagenome ERZ653483 (study PRJEB26926, sample SAMN06165155) | human gut metagenome | biome: ENVO:00009003; feature: ENVO:2100002; material: ENVO:00002003... | reverse complement strand
TCGGCAGCGTCAGATGTGTATAAGAGACAGCTTTTATACTCCATCCGTTTCTTGATCTCGCTGCGCTTTTTAAAATCAGAAATAGAGCGGATATTGTAGCGCAGGCAGCAATCCCGGCAGAGTGAAAGATCACCTTTTCGCGTAAGATGCATACTAACAGGAGCATAATAGCGGAAATAGGTACGAAATTTTACACGTCCGCAGCAGCCGCAGCGCGGAAAGAGTACGGGGCGAAAAATTATGTAAACAGCAGCAAGCGACAATGTAACAAAAATAACGAATTTTAATACAGCAGACACGAATCAGAACTCCCATTCGAGATTATTTCCCTGTAAAACATATGCGTCCGCCGCAAGATTTATTCTGTGGAACTCCCGCAGCGGACACATATTAAATTAGATTATTATCTGAAAATTACTGATTTTTCGAACCCGTAAAATAGTTGTTTCCTGTATAGCTTTCGAATACTTTACGAACGATGTTTCCGCCGATCGTACCAGCTTCTCTGGAAGTCAGATCGCCATTGTATCCTTCCTTAAGGTTTACGCCTGTTTCTTTCGCGATTTCATACTTAAGTTTATCAAAAGCCGTTTTGCTTTTACTATTAGACATCACTATTACCTCCTTAATCCCGTATTTTACCCGTAATAACAAGGAATACGGTCTGTCGTGTCATCTGCGTTTCGCAGCTTCTTCCGACGATGTTATTATTAATTGATTCTGATATTATATGCTGGTAATTATTCCCTGATTGCTTCCCTGTTTCTGAAGAGCAGACTGATGGAATAAATTCCTGCAACTCCTACTACAGAATATATAATTCTGCTGACTGTAGAGGAAGCACCGCCGAACAGTGCAGCTACAAAGTCAAATTGGAACAACCCGACAGAAAGCCAGACGATTGCGCCTATAATAACGAGAATCAACGCAATTCTATCCAAACCGTTTCTTGCCATGGATAATCAGCTCCTTTCTGCAATATTTGCCGAATATAGCGGAATTTACACCGCCGCTATTAGAATTACCCAAAACGCATAAATTATTACATGTAGTTGCAAAACAAAAAAAAATAAATTAGAATGATCATATTATGAAATTATACATCACAAACAGTCTAATCAGTCAAGGAACAAAAAACTTTTTAAACAAGCATGGGCGTGTCATTGATGTTTTGCAAAATCAATTGCTTCCACCACCCGAGCAGTATCATGCGGACATGCAATTTACAAAAATCGACGACAAAACGCTGATCTGCGCGCCCGGTTCTGATGATTCTGATTCGAAAAATAGATTCCGCGAAGTCGGGATCCGTCTGATTTCCGGCACGACGCCGCTTCACGGCACTTACCCGAACAATATTCCTTACAACGTACTGAAAGCAGGCGAACGCTACTTTCATAATACAAAATATACAGATCCGCGCGTACGGGCAATTCTTGCACAAAAAGGCTATTTATTATATCATGTCCGGCAGGGATACGCCGGCTGTTCTTCCATATCAATTCCTTATGCGGACGGTAAAATACTCGTGCTTTCTTCCGATCCCGGCGTGATTTCCACGATCGACGGATTGCATTTGCCGGAACTGTGCACCGAATATTTTACCCAAACGGAAGAAATCGTGTTAAGCGGCTATGACCATGGTCTGATCGGCGGCTGCTGCGGTTTCGATGCAGAACTGGGCCTCCTGGTTTACGGGAAAACAAACAGGCAGCTGCAAGAGCTGTCTGTTCAATATGGTTTTCCAATTCATTTTATTTATGATGGGCCTCTGACAGATATCGGGGGGATACTTATTATGTACCCAAATCTATGAGCCCAAGGCTTATTTTCAATGCATAATCTATTTTCTTCATATTCTCCGCATCGATGTGGCATACCTTTTCGCGGAGACGTTTTTTATCGATCGTGCGAAGCTGTTCCAGAAGGATCACAGAATCTTTTGCGATGCCAAATTTATCGGCATTGATTGCAAGATGGGTAGGTAATTTGGATTTATTGATCTGGGACGTAATCGCCGCCACGATAACCGTGGGACTGTATTTATTTCCAATATCATTTTGCAGGACAAGTACAGGCCGGATTCCACCCTGTTCAGAGCCCACAACGGGACTCAAGTCGGCATAATAAATATCGCCACGCTTTACTAAAAGCACAAAATCAACTCCGTTTCAAGTTAAAATAAATTAATTTGTAAACCAGAGCTCCTGTTCCGCAGAAAAAAAGTCTTCCGAGATTTTAATATTGATTTCCGCCATTTCCTGATATCCTTGTATCAGCTGCTCCCGCAGTTCGCGTTTTTCTCTCTCTTCGATGTAAAATCGCATTGCATTTTCGATACATTCGCTTCTGGTCATATTTTCCTTTTTTGCGATAGAATCCACTGTTTCCAGCAAGTTCTCCGGGAGTATCAGCTCGACTTTTTTTGCCGCTGCCATATAAAACCCTCCATTCACATTGTATCCATTTTTCGTGAGTAAATACACCACGAAGCAGCTTATTTATAAAATTTTTATATCAGCCGGTTCACGGTTTCCACCGGAAAACCGTCCTTCAGAAAAATGCGCGGGACACGTCTGCTGACCGCGCAGGTAACTTCATAGGGAATCGTCTCTGCAAGCGATGCAACTTCGTCTGCACTCGGCATTTTATCACATTTTCCCCCAAAAAGCACGACTTCATCCCCTGTACGAACCGACCCGAAGCGTGCCGCCTGCGTAACATCGATCATCATCTGATCCATACAGACCCGCCCCACAACAGGAGCACGCGCACCTGTTTTAACATGATATACGGAAGCCCTGTTTCCCAGAATCCGGAAATATCCATCCGCGTAACCTGCCGGTACCGTCGCAATCAGCGCCGGCTCTTGGATACAATAGGTCCCCCCATAACTGATCCGACTTCCCGGCGCAGCAGTCTTGACATACGAAATCGCTGATTTCAGCGTCATTGCAGGCCATAGATCTGCGCCGCAGCGTTTCATAGCCTCCGAAGGCCAGAGTCCATACAGGATAATACCGGCCCGCACCAGATCCAGATGCATCTGCGGAAAGCGGAGGATTGCCGCACTGTTCGCCGCATGCCGCAGCGGTATATGTATATGCTTCTCCTGCTCTATTTTTTCACATGTCTCATAAAATATTCTGTATTGCTCCGCGGTATACCGGTCGGAGTCCTCCGAAAATTCATCAGCCACCGCAAAATGCGTAAAAATCCCTTCGATTTCAATCCCTTCCAGCGCCGCAATCCGCTCCGCTTCCTCCGGCGCCGAATCCGGCCGAAAGCCGATCCTACCCATTCCGGTATCAATTTTAAGATGAATTTTTGCGCGTTTTCCAATTCTACGGGCCGCAGCGGAGAGTGTGCGCGCCATATCAAAAGTATAAACCGCCTGGCGGATTTCTTTTGTTATAATCGCCTCCGCGCAAGCCGGTTCAGAATCGCTAAGGATCAGAATCGGTGCTTCGATTCCGCCAGTTCGGAGTTCCAGCGCTTCCTCCAGCACCGATACCGCCAGCCAGGAAGCGCCGTTTTCCAATGCGCTTCTGGCGACCTGCAAGGCACCGTGTCCATAGGCGTCCGCCTTTACTACAGCCATAATCCGTGCATTTCCACTTGTAAATTTCTGAATTTCCCGCAGATTGTGCGCAATGGCGTCCAGATCGATCTCCGCCCACGTTCTGCGTATATTTTCACCCGTCATAACGATGTACCTCTTTTAACATTTCTATCAAATCTCCTGCTTTCACGGCACGCTGCCCATATCGCTGTGCAGCAAGATCGCCGCAAAGCCCATGGATATATACGCCGCAGCAGACCAAAAAAAAGAAATGATGCTCCCAATCGGGATCCTGCTCTGCCGCGCAGTCCGATGCAATCATTCCGGCCAAAATGCCGGAAAGCACGTCTCCGCTGCCGCCTGTTGCCATTCCGGGATTTCCGCTACAGTTGATCTCGCACAATTCTTCCTTTGTAGGTAAAATTTCGGAAATCACCGTGCCGCTTCCTTTTAGTACCGTGATCGCTCCCGTAAGTGCTGCACATTTGCGCGCCGCTTCGCTTCGGTTGTTATTAATGTCGGAAAGTTCCATGCCCGTTAAGCGGGAAAGTTCTGCGGCATGCGGCGTGAGAACTATTTTCCCCCGGTTTCCGGAAAGCCACGTATAGCGGGCAATCTGACTGGCTACGCCGCGGTAAGCATTCAGTCCGTCTGCGTCCAGGATCACAGGGACCCCCACCGCACTAAGTTCTTCTACAATCCTGTAAATAAAAAGTTTTGTATCCGGCTGTGTGCCGAGACCTGGCCCAATCACCACAGCGGAATGTTCTCCGGAAAATTTTACAATATCCGCAACCTGACGCACATGTTTCTGGCGGAAATAGGAATCGCATTCATCTCCGACTTTTATCTTAACGGCTTCCCGGCAGCCGATCTCATAGGTCTGCAACAGCTTTCCCGGCGCAAAAAGGAAAACCAGACCTGCACCGGTGCGGAGCGCACTTTCTGCGCACAACATCGCTGCGCCGGTCATACCTTCTGAGCCTGCGATAATAAAAACACGGCCGTAATCTCCTTTATGGGTCAGAGGATTTCTTGCCGCGTTATAATATGCAAGCAGATCTTTATTTCGATTGCAATCCATTTTATCGCTTTCTCCAGTCATCTTCCTGTCTTACACGCTTTTTATTCTTACGGATCCAATGCACAATGGCTTCTACGACAAAAAAGAGGCAAAATAAAAAGATCACCAACATAAATATGATTTCACCCGCACTGTTTCCCGTATCGCCATCCGGCGTTCCTTCAAATTTATCTACTGAACCTTTGTCATAATACGTTCCCGGCGCGGCTTCCGCATTTTCCGTGGTTTTCGGAGAAGGTGATGCATCCGCTACCAAAGTGGGCGTAGGTTCGATGATCGCCGGCGTGGCATCTGTAATAGACGGAGACGCCGTTTCCGCTTGAACTGCAAGAATAAAGCTGAATCCGAGAATCCATGTCAGCATACTGAATAAGAACAATTGATAGTATCTTCGATTCAAATCATTCACCGCTTTCCAAAAAGGATAACTTTATTTTACACGAATTTATTTGCAAATACAACTGCGACAAAAAGAATCACTGTTATGATTGCCAGGATCAAATCAATATATGTGAATTTCAATAATTTAAATTTTGTACGACCTGCTCCGCCCCGGTAGCAGCGGGCATTCATCGCCGTTGCAAGCTCTTCCGCCTTCCGCCAGGCACTGATAAACAATGGAATCAGGATCGGAATATAGCTTTTTATTTTATTAATAAGATTTTTGCTGTCGAAATCTGACCCGCGGGCCATCTGCGCTTTCATGATCCGATCCGTTTCATCCATAAATGTAGGAATAAAACGCAGCGCAATACTCATCATCATTGCGATCTCATGCACTGGAAAATGTATTTTCTTGAGCGGTGACATCAAACTTTCCAATCCATCTGTAAGCATTACGGATGTTGTCGTATACGTCAATACGGAGGAACCAAGCACCAATAAAATAATTCGAAGTACCATTTTCACCGCAAACAGCACGGATTCTTTATAAATCGTAATTTTCCAGATCTCCAGCCAGACTGTAGAGCCATGATAGAAAAACAAATTCAATACTGCTGTGATAATCATCATAATCAAGAGCGGCCGGAGACTGCGAAGAATTTTACCGATCTGAATCCGCGCGCAAAGATACGCTGCGGCGGCATACAATGCAGCGGCCAGATATGCAACAAAATTATCTGCAATCATCACTGCCACCATATACGCGAATGTTAAAATGAATTTCGTACGCGGATCTGCCTTATGGAGCGCCGATGTGCCTGGAACATATTGTCCGATCGCAATCTTCATATGGCGTTCCCCCTTCGTCGATCCGAATTTTTCAGCAAGCGCAGGATTTCTTCTGCGCCTTCTTCTACGGTAAAAATCTCTTTCTGAATTCCACTTTCCGGTAAAATCTTCCCGAGTTGATGAAAGACACTCGTCATTTGCGGCACTGTCAGCCCGATTTGGTTCAGTCGTTCTTCATTGCGGAATACTTCACGCGGTGTCCCCATCATTTCGAGTTTTCCCTCATTGAGTACAATCACTTTATCTGCAAGCTTTGCGATATCTTCCATACTGTGTGAAACAAGGATTACGGTAATTCCGTTTTCATCCCGCAAACGCTTTGCAAAGTATAATATATCATCGCGTCCCGCAGGATCAAGCCCTGCCGCCGGCTCATCCAGTACAAGGATCTTGGGATTCATTACAATAATTCCGGCGATCGCGGCGCGCCGCTTTTGCCCTCCTGAGAGATCATAAATGGATTTTTCCAGAAGTTCCTCCTGCAGGCCTGTTTTTTGTGCCGCCTCCAAAACCCGCTTATATTCTTCTTCCGGTGTAAGCGCTTCTGATTTAATGCCGAATGCAATGTCTTTATATACAGTCGATTCGAAGAGCTGATATTCGGGATATTGAAATACCAATCCCACCTGTTTGCGTAGTTCTTTCAAGTTAGAATGATTTACTAATTTTCCATGGATATAAATATTGCCTTCCTCCGGCTTAAGCAAGCCGTTAAAATGCTGTACAAGCGTGGATTTGCCGCAGCCTGTATGCCCGATGATTCCTACGAATTCACCGTCTTCTATTTCAAAATTGATATCGTTGAGAGCTTTCTTTTCAAACGGCGTTCCTTTCATATAGGTATAAGATAAATGTTCTATTTTTAATGACATGATTTCACCCCACCTGTCTGGAGCAACGCGGATAATATCTCTATGCCCTCTTCTACCGTTATGACGTCTTCCGGAACTTCTAAGCCATTTTGTTTCAAAATATGCATTAGCGCCGTGATCTGCGGCACTTCAAGTCCCGCTGCTCTTATGCGCTCTACATCGGAAAACATTTTTCTCGGAGTTGTATCTGCGAATATTTTACCACGATCAATGAGGATCACCCGGTCTGCCTGTGCAACCTCATCCATATGATGTGTGATATGTACAATTGTAATATTTTGTTCGCGATTCAGTTTTGTGATCAATGCCATGACTTCCCTGCGTCCGATCGGGTCGAGCATCGCCGTTGCTTCATCAAGTACGATGCAATCCGGCTGCATTGCAATAATACCGGCGATTGCACATCTTTGTTTTTGTCCGCCGGAAAGCAGATGTGGTTCGGTTCTCCGTTCCTTTTCCATTTTTACAATATCCAGCGCCCAGTCAATTCTCCGGATCATTTCATCACGTGGCACACCAAGGTTCTCAAGTCCAAATGCTACATCCTCTTCTACAGATGTTCCGATGATCTGGTTGTCCGGATTCTGGAAAACCATCCCGATATGACTTCTAATTTCCCAGATCATTTCTTCGTTGCTCGTATCAATCTCGTTTACAGAAACAGTGCCTTCTGTAGGAAGCAGCAACGCGTTCATCATCCGGGCTAAAGTAGATTTTCCGGATCCATTTCTGCCTACGATCGCCACGAATTCTCCTTTTTTGATCGTAAAATTAGCATTTTCGACGGCATAATTGACCCTTTGAGGAACAACAGGCTGTTTTTGATCCTGGTACGTCTCCTCCTCGATATCATCATAGGTATATGAAACATTATCAAATTTAATAAAATCCGTCATTGTGAAATCCTCTGCTTACCAAAAACGGGGATCATCTCAAAAGACAATCCCCGCTTTAAGACTTTCATAAAGCATGCAATATTTATACTAATTCCAATATTGCCATCGGAGCCGCGTCGCCTCTTCTCGGCCCTGTTTTATAAATTCTCGTATATCCGCCTTTACGATCTTTGTATTTCGGAGCAATCTCGTCAAAAAGCTTATTTACAACATTGATATTGTTTCCTTCTGCATCTTTGACTTTATACACCCATTCGATCGCCTGTTTTCTTACTGCAAGTCTTTCCGGGGTGTCAATCCGTACAAGTTCCGTTTTAATTTCACGATCTGCAAATTTTGTGTATTTTTTGCCGTTTTTCGAAGTAACGACCGTCGTCTGTCTCTTTCCCTTCGAATCTACGGGAACACTGCTCACCTTAACTTGTTTTGTCGTAAAATTATCGGCTTCCCGAACTGCTTTCGCAATGATTCTTTCTGCAATGCTCTGGACTTCCTTTGCTCTTGTTTCTGTCGTTACAATCGATCCGTTCTGCAAAAGTGCAGTCACAAGGCCTCTAAGCATCGCTTTTCTCTGGTCCGCGGAGCGGCCAAGCTTTCTATATGCCATTTGAATATACCCTCCTGTCTAATACTGTGTATAACCTCATTCGTCTTCTTTTCTGAGAGAAAGCCCGAGAGATTCCAATTTCTGAATTACTTCTTCCAGGGACTTCCTACCGAGATTCCGCACTTTCATCATTTCTTCTTCCGTTTTATCTGCCAGATCGCCAACCGTATTTACAGAAGCACGCTTCAGGCAGTTATAAGAACGAACAGAAAGATCGAGGTCTTCGATATTCATTTCTAATATCTTTTCTGTCTTTCCCGAAATATCCTTCTCAACCACAACATGTTTAATTTCTTTCTCTTCATCGAGATTTACAAAGAGAGAGAACTGGTCGATCAGAATTTTTGCACTTTCGCTAATAGCTTCTTTCGGAGTCATAGCGCCGTTTGTCCATACTTCGAGCGTTAATTTGTCGTAGTCGGTAACATTTCCAACACGCGTATTTTCAACGTAATAATTAACCTTCGGCACAGGCGAAAAGAGCGAATCGATCGGGATAACGCTGAAAGGCATATTCGGAGTTTTATTCTTGTCCGCAGGCCGCCAGCCTGTAGATGTGCCAACTTCCATTTCAATGGAAAGCTCAGCATCACCGTTCAGCGTAGCGATATGCTGTTCAGGATTTAACACTTCGATATCCGAATCGCAAATAATATCCGCCGCAGTAACTTCTCCTTTGTCGGATTTTGAAATGCTGACGACTTTTGTCGTTCCGGGATCGTTCGAGTAAATTTTAAACGCAACGGATTTAATGTTCAGAATAATTTCCGTAACATCCTCCACAACGCCAGGTATCGTTGTGAACTCATGACAAGCACCTTTAATTTTAATATTTAAAGCCGCCGAACCCGGCAAAGATGAAAGAAGTATCCGCCTGAGTGAATTTCCTAATGTCGTTCCGTATCCTCTTTCAAGGGGTTCTACGACGAATTTGCCATATCTTTCAAACTCGTCTGTCGCCACACATTCTATTCTTGGCTTTTCAATTTCATTCACGGTAATCCCTCCTTGGAATCTAAATACTCACGGCGAAATTATTTACTGTACAATTCAACGATGAGATGCTCCTGTACAGGTAAATCAATATCTTCACGCTTCGGGTAAGTCAAAACGGTCCCCTGGAGTTTGTCTGCGTCGAACGAAAGCCATTCCGGAATCGTACGACCGCTCGTAACATCGAGGATCTCCGTAATTCTCTTATTCGTCTTGCTCTTGTCGCAGACAGCGATCACGTCATTTGCTGAAACGAGGAAGGAAGGAATATTTACTCTTTTGCCATTCACCGTAAAATGCCCATGCAGTACAAGTTGTCTCGCTTCTGCTCTCGAAGAACCAAGTCCCAAACGATAAGCAACATTGTCCAGTCTTCTTTCCAATAAAATCAGAAGGTTTTCACCGGTTACTCCGCTTTTCTTGTTTGCCATTTCAAAATACGTGTGGAATTGTTTTTCCAACACACCATAATATCTTTTTGTTTTTTGTTTTTCTCTAAGCTGCGTGCAATATTCGGACTGCTTTTTCTTAGCTTGTCCGTGTTGACCGGGAGCATAGCCTCTCTTAGGTCTTGAAATCGCACATTTCTCTGTATAGCATCTCGTACCTTTCAGAAAAAGTTTCTCGCCTTCTCTTCTGCAAAGTCTGCAGGATGCATCATTATATTTGGCCATTTGATCTACACCTCCGTTAATTAAACTCTTCTTCTCTTGGGCGGTCTGCATCCATTGTGGGGAATCGGCGTCTCATCCTTGATCATTGTAACATCAAGTCCTGCTACTTGCAGTGCCCTGATCGCAGATTCACGTCCTGCACCCGGACCTCTTACAAAAACCTCAACAGATCTCAATCCATGTTCCATTGCGGCTTTCGCGGCAGTCTCAGCAGCAGATTGCGCGGCAAACGGCGTGCTCTTTTTGGAGCCTCTAAAGCCCAAGCCACCAGCGCTTGCCCAAGAAATCGCATTACCGGATTTATCAGTGATCGTAACAATCGTATTATTAAAACTGGAGCGAATATGTGCCTGACCAAACTCAATAAATTTACGCTCTCTTCTTTTACCCTTGACAGTTCTCTTGGTTTTAACAGCCATAATCAAACCTCCTTATTTCTTCTTGCCTGCTACGGTCTTACTGGGACCTTTTCGTGTTCTAGCATTGGTTTTCGTCCTCTGCCCTCTTACGGGAAGACCCATTTTATGACGTCTGCCCCTGTAGCAGCCAATTTCCATGAGACGTTTGATATTGAGGGATACCTCTCTGCGGACATCTCCCTCCACAACATACTCTTTATCTATAACATCTCTTAACTTTCCGACCTCATCATCAGTTAAGTCTCTGACTCTCGTATCCGGATTTATTCCAGTTTTGGAAAGGATTTCATTCGATTTTGATCTTCCGATTCCGTAAATGTATGTCAATCCGATTTCAACACGTTTTTCTCTCGGCAAGTCCACACCTGCAATTCGAGCCATTCGCAAATACACCTCCGTAAAATTATCAGTTCTTTTCTGAAAAAGTATAAAATATAATATATATCAACATTCCAAAGCTCATGTCACACATGCAGCCGCACTTCGGAATGATAATAATCTTTGCTTCTCGTTTCATCTTCCCACAGGAGCCCGATAAGAGAAGCCCTGTTCCGTAATCAGCCTTGCTTTTGCTTATGCTTCGGATAAGCGTCACAGATGACCATTACTTTGCCTTTTCTTTTAATTACTTTGCATTTATCGCAGATCGGCTTTACTGACGGTCTAACTTTCATGGTACAAACCTCCTTCACTTTCTCCAGATGATGCGCCCGCGGTCCAGATCATACGGAGACAACTCCAAGGTGACATGATCACCTTTCACGATTTTGATATAATTCGTTCTAAGCTTACCTGATATATGGGCAATTACCATATGCCCATTTGCAAGTTCAACCTTAAAAACGCAGTTCGGCAACACTTCGGCGATAACGCCTTCTACTTCGATTAAGTCTTCTTTTGACAACCTGTCATCCTCCCTAAATCGTTACGATCAACGGTTCTCCCTCTGTCACAATTACAGTGTTCTCATAATGTGCCGAAAGTTTTCCGTCTTTCGTATAGACGGTCCATTTATTGTTACTGAGAACGATATCCGCAGTACCCTGGTTTACCATGGGCTCAATCGCAATCGCCATCCCGGCAGCAAGCCGGTGACCCCGTCTGTTTGTCCGGTAATTCGGAACTTCCGGATCTTCATGGAGCTCCCGCCCCACGCCATGACCCGTGTACTCTTTCACAATAGAATAACCAAACGATTCTGCATAATCCTGTATCGCACCGGATACATCGGAAACTCGGTTATTTGGCCTAACAAATTTTAGTCCTTCAAAAAAGCTCTGCCTCGTAACTTCGATCAGTTTCAAAGCAGCTTCAGATACCTTTCCGACAGGAAAAGTCCGTGCGGCATCTCCATGAAAGCCATTATAAAAAGCGCCTACATCGACACTGATTATATCTCCTTCCTTCAGATGACGACCGTCCGGAATTCCGTGGATGATTTCTCCGTTCACAGAAGCACAGATTGCCCCCGGAAACTTGACTCCGCCGTAATAATTCGGCACACCGAGAAACGACGGAAAAGCACCACTCTTTATTATATAGTCTGAAGCAATTCTGTCAAGTTCTTTTGTTGTAATTCCCGGTAAAATATTTTCCTCAACCTTATTCAATACTTCTGCGACGATTTTACCGGAATCTTTCATTTTCTCAATTTCTGATTTTGATTTGATATTGATCATATCATTAGATTCCCTTCAAGCCAAGAGCATATAATGTATTTTGTAAAGATTCTGGAATGGAATTTTCACTGCGTACATTTAAAAGCTTTCCCCTGTGTCTGTAGAACTCCACAAGCGGTTCTGTCTTTTTATGGTATGCCGCAATCCTGTGTCTTATTACTTCAGGTTTGTCATCCTCCCGTTCGACCAGCTGCGCGCCGCATTTTCTACAGATATTGTTCTCTACCGGATTATACTTCATATGATAAGTCTCATTACATACCGGGCATACTTTCCTGTTCGATAAGCGCTCTATAACATCATCATCATCTACTACAATATTGATGATCCAGTCTATTTTCTTTCCGAACTTTCCCAAAATTCGTTCCAGGGATTCCGCCTGCGGGATCGTACGCGGAAATCCGTCCAGTATAAAGCCTCTTTCGCAGTCTGGCTGAGACAGACGTTCCTTGATGATCTCAGTTGTTATTTCATCCGGCACCAATTCACCTTTTGAAATATAAAGATCTGCCGTTTTGCCAAGTTCCGTATTTTTTCTGATATTATCTCTGAAGATTTCACCGGTGGAGATATGAGGAATTTTTAATATTTTGGATAACTCCAGTGCCTGCGTGCCTTTGCCCGCGCCCGGCGCTCCTAATAATATTAAGTTCATCTTTACCTCCACCAGTAATATTAATCCAAAAAGCCTTTATAGTTTCTCATGAGCAGCTGAGATTCAAGCTGACGCACCGTTTCCAATGCAACTCCTACAAGAATCAAAACCGTAGTACCTCCGAACCAGAGATTGATATTTCCGATTTCCGAATTGAAATAAGAAATAATCTTCTGAATCAAAGAAGGGGCAACTGCTAGGATGGCAAGGAAAATCGCACCAAACCAGGTAACTCTTGTCGAAGCTTTTTTAATGTAATCCGCAGTCGGAGCGCCCGGTCTGAGTCCCGGTACAAAACCGCCATTCTTCTTAAGATTGTTTGCAATATCAACCGGATCAAAATATACGATATTATAAAAGAACGTAAATCCTACGATCAACAACGCATATACGATAATGTATGGCCAGCCCTGTCCCTTGGAAAAAGAGTTGATAAAACCTGTAAATCCTGTCGTACTGGAAGATTTTCCGATAAAAGCGACAATTGTAGCAGGAAATTGCAACATTGACATTGCAAAAATAATCGGAAGAACACCGGAAGAATTGACCTTAATCGGAATATTCGTATTCTGTCCGCCGTAAATCTTTCTTCCCACGACACGCTTTGCATATTGCACCGGAATTCTACGTTCTCCGCCTTCCATCCATACGACTGCAACAATAACTGCAAGAAAAACAAGTAGAATCGCAATGACAAGTATAATTCTGATATACAGCGCCGACGTCATATTTTCGCCTTTTAGTATATCAAACATCATAACGGCGGCACTCGGAGCACCTGCAACGATACCAGCGAAAATGATAATGGAAATACCATTTCCAATTCCTGTTTCTGTAATTTTCTCACCAAGCCACATCAGCACCGAAGTACCGGCAGTGAAAGAAAAGATTACCATCAAGAATGTAAAGACATCGAACTTTCCAGAATCTGCAAATATGTTGTATGTCGCCGACTTAATATTGAAATACATCATGATGGACTGGAACAATGCCAGAGCAAGCGTGATGTAACGCGTGATTTTGCTCAACTTTTTTCTGCCTTCCGGCCCCTCTTTTTGCATTCTTTCAAGTGCTGGAATTGCAACCGTAAGGAGCTGAACAATAATCGAAGCATTAATATACGGGCTGATTGTCATCGCAAATAAAGAAACTTGCTGGAATGCGCCGCCCGAAAGCATATCATACAACTTGAACATTCCATTATTAGAAAGCTGACTGAACGCATTGTCAGTCAGTCCGGGCACCGGAATAATACACCCTATTCTGAAGATGAGAATAAGCATGAGTGTCATAAACATTTTTTTCCTCAACTCTTTCACGCGAAAAGCGTTGACGATAATGTCTTTAAACTTCATCTTAAATCACCTCAGCCTTTCCTCCCGCTTTTTCAATTTTATCAGATGCATTTTTCGTAAAACAAGTAGCTTTTACTGTTAATTTCTTATTTAAATCGCCATTTCCAAGGATTTTTACTCCATCATATAGCTTTTTAATAAGACCAGCTTCCGCAAGCGCGGCAGCGTCGACTATGGCACCATCTTCAAAAACGTCAAGAGCAGAGATATTTACTTCCGCATAAACTTTCGCGAAATTCTTATTGTTAAAACCTCTCTTCGGCATTCTTCTGTATAAAGGTGTCTGTCCACCTTCAAAGCCGGGTCTTACTCCGCCGCCGGAACGTGCTTTCTGACCCTTATGTCCTCTACCAGCTGTTTTTCCATTGCCGGATCCGTGACCTCTGCCTTTTCTGTATGCTTCGCGGCTAGAACCTGCCGCGGGACGTAATTCGTCAAGCTTCATGGAAACACCTCCTGTTATATTTCTTCAACTTTGACAAGATGCGCAACCACTTTGATCATTCCTCTGACCTGAGGGGTGTCATCTCGTTCTACCGTGCTTCCGATCTTTTTGAGACCGAGGGCCTGCACAGTTGCCTTCTGATTTTTGACCACACTATTTGTACTTCTCGTAAGAGTTATTTTCAATTTTGCCATTGTGCTTCCCCCTTATTCAAGTATCTCTTCAACTGTTTTGCCGCGCAGTTTCGCAACTTTCTCAGCTGTCATAAGCGAAGTCAACGCATCGATTGTAGCGCGTACCATGTTGATCGGATTATTCGAGCGAAGCGATTTGGTTCTGATATCACGAATGCCGGAAAGCTCGATTACCGCTCTGACAGGGCCACCTGCTATAACTCCAGTACCTTCCGCAGCCGGCTTTAGTAAAACTTCACCTGCACCGAATTTTCCGACAATTTCATGTGGAATTGTCGTACCTACCATCGGAACCGTAATGATGTTCTTTTTGGCATCTTCGACGCCTTTTCGGATTGCTTCTGTCACTTCAGCAGCTTTTCCAAGGCCAACACCAACCTGTCCGTTTTCATTGCCCACAACCACCAGAGCGCTCCATCTGAAATTACGTCCGCCTTTTACAACTTTTGTAACTTTTCCGAGGTTTACAACTTTTTCTTTATATTCTGATGTGTTGGAATTATTATGTTCCATATTTTATCCTCCTTACGCCTTAGAAGTTGAGGCCCGCTTCACGAGCAGCATCAGCAAGTTCTTTAACTCTCCCGTGATATACGTAACCGCTGCGATCGAATACAACTGTTGTGATTCCGGCAGCAATTGCTTTTTCTGCAACAAGTTTTCCAACTTCTTTTGCTGCTGCTACATTTCCGCCGAATCCGATTTTATCTTTGATTGCCTGATCCAGTGTAGATGCAGATACCAGCGTATTGCCCGTCGTATCATCTATGATTTGTGCATAGATATTGGAAAGGCTCCGGAATACGTTTAACCTCGGGCGTTCAGGTGTTCCGCTGATATGCTTTCTGACACGAAGGTGTCTTCTCTGACGAATTTGATTTTTACTTAATTTTTTTGCCATATTGCGTCACTCCCTTTCTTATTTCTTGCCGGCGCCGCCGGTTTTGCCTTCTTTACGTCTGATAACTTCATCGACGTACTTGATGCCCTTGCCCTTATATGGCTCCGGTGGTTTCTTGCTTCTTACTTTCGCAGCAAATTCCCCAACCATCTGTTTATCTGTTCCCTTTATAATAATTTTGTTCTGTGAGGGAACTTCTACTGTAATGCCTTCCGGAGGATCCATATTGATCTGATGTGAAAAGCCTACATTCAATACAAGTGTCTTTCCCTGCAGCGCCGCTCTGTAACCAACACCGTTGATTTCAAGCTCTTTGACATAGCCTTTCGTTACACCATCTACCATATTATGGATCAAGGATCTCGTCAGACCATGAAGAGAACGATCTTGTTTTTCATCGGATTTCCGTGAAACGAGAATTACTCCGTTTTCGATTTTAATATCGATTCTCGGATTGAACTGCTCTGTAAGGGTCCCCTTCGTCCCTTTTACCTGTAATTTATGACCATCTAAAAGCTCCACTGTTACGCCTTCTGGAATCACTACAGGTTTCTTACCTATTCTGGACATTAAAATTTCCTCCAATCTTAAAATTCCGTATCGCTTTTCTGAAAAGCGATACTTTTCAGATTTATTACCAAATGTAAGCCATTACTTCTCCACCGATACCCAGCTTTCTCGCTTTTTTATCGGTCATAATGCCATTTGAAGTCGAAATGATTGCCACGCCGAGGCCCCCCAGAACTTTTGGAAGCTCATCCTTCGAGGCATATACCCGTAAACCGGGCTTAGAAATCCTTTTGATTCCCGAGATAACGGATTTTTTGCTGTCTGTATACTTTAAATACAATCGGATCACGCCTTGTTTGCCGTCATCGATCGTCTGTACTTCTTTCACATATCCTTCTTCCGCCAAGATCCCAGCAATTGCGCTTTTCACATTTGAAGCGGGTACATCGACTGTTTCCTGCTTTGCTGTTCCCGCGTTTCTTATACGTGTCAACATATCAGCTATAACGTCAGTAATTTGCATTGTGCCAACCTCCTTTTTTCTCTTTCATTACCAGCTGGCTTTTTTCACGCCTGGGATCTGTCCCTTATAAGCCAATTCTCTGAAGCAAATACGGCAGATTCCGTATTTTCTGATATATGCATGAGGACGTCCGCAGATTTTACATCTGCTGTATGCTCTCGTAGAATACTTAGGGGTCCTTTGTTGCTTTACCTTCATTGAAACCTTTGCCATGGTCTACCTCCTTATTACGAGTCGAACGGCATACCCATCATTTTGAGCAGCACTTTTGCTTCTTCGTCTGTTTTCGCAGTCGTTACGAATATGACATCCATTCCTCTTACTTTATCAATTTTATCATATTCTATTTCAGGGAATATAATTTGTTCTTTGATTCCCAGCGCATAATTTCCTCTTCCATCAAAAGAATTTCCGGGAATTCCATGAAAGTCTCTGATTCGCGGCAGAGTAATATTGATGAGCTTATCTGCAAAAGCATACATTTTTAAACCTCTGAGCGTAACTTTGCATCCGATGTTCATTCCCTCACGGAGTTTAAAAGCAGCTACAGATTTTTTTGCTTTCGTTACGATGGGTTTTTGTCCCGTAATCAAAGTCAGATCGCTGATCGCGGATTCGATTGCTTTCGGATTTTCTTTAACCTCGCCTAGTCCCATATTGATTACAATCTTCTCAAGCTTCGGTATTTCCATAACACTTTTATACTTGAATTGTTCTTTTAGCGCAGGTGCTATTTCATTGTTATATTTTTCTTTCAGCCTTAACATTTATTAGCCTCCCTTCGAAATCACTTCGTATAATCGGTGGTAGGAATTACAGCGCCGCAATCTTTCTTCTTGCATACACGGACTTTGATTTCCTTGCCGTTTTCTTCAATGATCTTATGACCCGTTCTCGTGGGCTGTCCGCATTTTGGGCAGATGACCATAACATTGGATACATGGATAGGAGCTTCCTTTTTAATGATTCCGCCTTGTTCTGTGCGGCCCTTCGGCTTTTTATGCTTGCTGACCATGTTGTATCCCTCTACGATTACCTGTTCCTTTTCGGGAAGAACCGCGAGTACTTTTCCGGAAACCGTTTTGGGCTTCCCGTTTTTGTCTTTCTGGCGGCGCGTATTGAGAACTACCACTTTGTCGCCTTTCTTAATATTCATACTCATAATATATTATCCCTCCGATTAAAGAACTTCGGGAGCAAGGGAAACGATCTTCATAAAATCATTTTCTCTCAGCTCTCTCGCTACAGGTCCAAATATACGCGTTCCTCTGGGGTTGAGGTCGTCCTTGATCAGAACGGCAGCGTTTTCATCAAATCTGATATAGGTTCCGTCTTCGCGGCGCACGCCTCTTTTCGTACGTACGATAACGCATTTCACAACGTCACCTTTCTTTACCATACCGCCCGGAGCAGCAGCTTTCACGGAACAAACGATAATATCACCGATATTAGCATAACGACGCTTGCTTCCGCCGAGTACTTTAATGCACATTAATTCTTTCGCACCGGTATTGTCTGCTACTTTGAGTCTAGTTTGTACTTGTACCATAACCTTTACCTCCTATGTGCCTTAGCGGGCCTTTTCGATAATCGAAGCAAGTCTCCACCGTTTATCCTTACTCAGAGGTCTTGTTTCCATTACCTCTACGGTATCTCCCACCTTTGCTTCATTTGCTTCGTCGTGAGCCTTTAATTTATATGTGGTTTTGACGACTTTCTTATATAATGGATGCTTTACGCTGTCTACAACCGCCACAACGATGGTTTTATCCATTTTGTCGCTTATAACCTTACCAACTCTTGTTTTTCTTAAGTTTCTGTCTGCCAAATTAAACTACCTCCTTCCGAAGCGGATCACTGCTGATTCCCAGCAAGTTCTTTTGCTCTGATTGCCGTTTTCACTCTTGCGATATCACGCTTTAAGAACTTTAATTTCATAGGGTTATCGATCGGGCTTGTAGCGTTTTTAAAACGAAGCCGGAAGAGTTCTTCTTTTAAAGATGTTTCTTCTTTTTTTAATTCTTCAAGCGACATTTTGCTTAAGTTATCTTTGAATTCCTTAGCCTTCATTTACATCACCCTCCGTTTCCGTCTGTTCACGAGCGATTATTTTGCATTTTACAGGGAGCTTATGCATTGCAAGACGCAGCGCTTCTCTGCATAATTCTTCACTGACTCCAGCAACTTCGAACAGAACTCTGCCAGGTTTTATAACAGCTACCCAGTATTCAGGAGATCCTTTACCGGAACCCATTCGCGTTTCTGCAGGTTTTTTGGTGACTGGTTTATCTGGGAATATTTTGATCCAGACTTTACCGCCTCTTTTGATGGAACGTGTCAGAGCAATACGGGCTGCTTCAATCTGATTACTTGTGATCCAGCCGCATTCTGTAGCTTGGAGGCCGAATTCACCTTGTGAAACAACATTGCCTCTTGTGGCAGTACCTTTCATTCTGCCTCTTTGCACTTTTCTGTGCTTAACTCTTTTCGGCATTAACATAATTATTCTCCGCTCCCTTCTGAATTCGCCTTGTGATCGGCTTTAATAGCAGGAAGTACTTCTCCTTTATAAATCCAGACTTTAACGCCGATTTTACCGTAAGTTGTATTTGCTTCCGCAAAACCGTAATCGATATCGGCTCTTAATGTCTGCAGAGGAATCGTGCCTTCATGATAATGCTCGCTACGGGCGATTTCTGCGCCGCCAAGACGTCCGCTGCATGCCGTTTTAATTCCAAGCGCACCGGAACGCATTGTTCTGAGCATCACTTGCTTCATCGCTCTTCTGAAGGTAATACGCTTTTCAAGCTGACTTGCGATATTTTCCGCACACAGTTGAGCATCCATATCAGGATTCTTAATTTCGAGAACGTTGATCGAAACAATCTTACCTGTCATTTTCTCAAGTTCTGCTTTTAATTCGTCTTTAATGGCACCGCTTTTGCCGATTACAAAGCCCGGCTTTGCAGTTTCTATATTGAGAAGCAGCTTATTTGCCGTTCTCTCGATTTTGATTTTGGATATGCCTGCACTGTATAGCTTCTTCTTCACATACAGTCTTACTTTATTATCTTCTACGAGATAATCTGCAAAATTCTTTTTGTTTGCATACCATTTAGAATCCCAATCTTTAATAACTCCGACTCTCAGTCCGTGAGGATTAACTTTTTGTCCCATATTCAACCTCCTCCATTAGTCTCTTTCTTTCAATACTACCGTGATATGGCTCGTTCTCTTGTTGATGCGCGTTCCGCGGCCTCTTGCAACGGCCCGCATTCTTTTCAGCGTAGGACCCTGATTTGCATAACAATCAGCAACATAGAGCTTTTCGCTGTCAAGATCGAAGTTATTTACGGCATTTGCTTCAGCAGAATGTAAAAGCTTATAAATCAGCTCCGATGCCGCTTTCGGCGTAAATCTTACGATTGCATATGCTTCCGCGAGATCTTTTCCTTTGATGAGATCAAGAACAATCTTGACCTTCCGGGAAGATATTCTGGCGTTATTTAGGGTAGCTTTTCCTTGATCTCTTCCGATCCCCAGCACCTTGCGTTCACGCTTTGAAAGAATAAAAGGTTTATTACTTTGACGTGACTGGGAGTTATATTTTTCGATGAGCTCTTCTCTTCTCGAGAGAAGCTCAGATTCACTCATAATTTTTCTTTCCAAAGAAATTCCTCCTTTTCATCAGCGCTTGACAGAGCTGGATTTTTCACTCTTGTTCACATGACCTCTGTAAGTTCTCGTAGGAGCAAATTCACCGAGTTTGTGTCCGACCATTTCTTCTGTGATATATACCGGTACATGTTTTCTGCCATCGTGTACCGCAATCGTGTGGCCTACCATCTGTGGAAAAATTGTTGATGCTCTGGACCATGTTTTTATAACGATTTTTTCATTTTTCTCGTTCATAGCTTCGATTCTCTTTAAAAGTCTTTCCTGGACAAAAGGACCCTTTTTAACTGATCTACTCATCTTGCAACCTCCTTAACAATTACTTACTATTTCTTCTTCTGACAATATACTTATCTGAAGCTTTATTTTTCTTTCTTGTCTTATATCCGAGAGTCGGTTTCCCCCAAGGAGTAACCGGGCTCGGCATACCGACAGGAGATTTGCCTTCGCCACCACCGTGCGGGTGATCGCAGGGGTTCATAACAACACCGCGGACCGTAGGGCGGATCCCCATCCATCTCTTACGTCCGGCTTTTCCCAGAGAAATATTCTCGTGGTCGAGGTTCCCTACCTGGCCGATCGTCGCTTTACAGAGAATCGGGACCATGCGAACTTCGCCAGAACCAAGGCGAATCTGTGCGAATCCATTTTCCTTCGCCATCAACTGTGCCGAAGCACCTGCCGATCTTACAAGCTGCGCACCCTTACCTGGCTTCATCTCAATATTGTGGATCACTGTACCAACCGGAATATCCGCAAGTGCAAGTGCGTTTCCCGGTAATATATCAGCTTCAGAGCCAGATACGACCGTATGCCCTACCTTCAATCCGTCGGGATGGAGAATAAATCTCTTCTCGCCATCCGCATAAACTAGAAGTGCAATGTTTGCAGATCTATTCGGATCATATTCGATAGAAGCAACTTTCGCCGGAATTCCATCTTTATCTCTCTTAAAATCAATCAGTCTATATTGTCTTTTTACCCCGCCGCCACGATGACGCACCGTAATTCTTCCGTAGGAGTTTCTTCCGGAATTTTTCTTCGTAGGAGCCATTAAGGTCTTGATTTCACTTTTACCCGTAATTTCCTCGAAAGTGGATACTGTCATTGATCTTCTTGAAGGGGTTGTTGGATTATACTTTTTTATAGCCATTTTCCTATCCTCCTACACTTACTGAACGAATCCGAAGTCTTCGATTGCATTCTTATACTTTTTGGTCTTCTTTTCGCCATTGACCGTATACTCAACCGGCTTGGGATCCAGATCAATCGTAACGATTGCTTTCTTCCATTTCGGGGTATAACCAACAGCTACTCCGGATTCCTGTCTGCGACTTCTTTTTTTGCCGTCATAGCGCATCGTGTTGACAGCCAAAACCTTGACATCGAAAATTTTCTCAACCGCTTTCTTCACATCGATTTTCGTAGCGTTGATATCAACAACAAAAGTATATTTGCCATTTGCCGCGGCATCGGTGCTTTTTTCGGTTATATGGGGACGAACTATGATATCAAATTCGTTCATGCGTACACCTCCGAAATTCTACTTAACGCGTCTTTGGTTACGATGAATTTACCGTGACGCAGTATGTCATATACATTGATCGTATTTACATAAGCCGTTTCAATTCCCTTAATATTACTTGCGGATTTTACAACATTCAAATCTTTCTCCGGAATTACAACAAGCGCCGTGCTGTCTACACCGAGATTTTTCAGGACATTGATCATGTTCTTCGTTTTGATTTCATTAAAACTCAGCGTATCGAGTACAATAATATCTCCGTCGCTTGCTTTGCTCGTAAGAGAAGATTTCAGAGCAAGTCTCTTTACTTTTTTGGGAATTGTATAACTGTAATCCCGCGGCTTGGGGCCGAATACGATACCGCCGTGAATCCACTGCGCGGATCTTGTGCTTCCCTGTCTTGCACGGCCTGTACCCTTTTGTCTGTAAGGCTTTTTGCCGCCGCCGCTGACTTCGCTTTTCACCAGCGTGGAGTGCGTTCCCTGGCGCTTGTTTGCAAGATTATTGACGACTGCCATATGCATGCAGTGCGTATTTACTTCAACTCCAAATATATTGCTGTCGAGTTCTATTTCTTCAACAATTTTTCCTTGCATATCGTATACATTAACTCTTGGCATAATTTCTTCCTCCTTCTGCGTCACGCTTTAACAGATTCTCTGATTTCAAGCAGTCCGCCTTTAGGTCCCGGAATCGCGCCCTTAATAAGAAGAAGATTCCTCTCACCATCAACCTTGACTACCATAAGATTCTGAACGGTAACTCGATCGAAGCCCATATGTCCAGGCATCTTTTTGCCCTTGAAAACTTTTCCGGGATCCGTGTTTGCGCCCATTGAACCTACACCTCTGTGATATTTGGAACCATGTGTAATCGGTCCGATTTTCTGTCCGTGCCTCTTAATGGCGCCCTGATATCCTTTTCCCTTTGATGTACCGCTGACATCGACGCTATCGCCGTCTTTGAACATGTCCACAACAGTGATCGTCTGACCGATTTCGAACGAATCAGAATTTTCAGGTTTAAATTCCCTCAGATATTTGAAGCCGCTCATTTCAAGTTTATCGAAAAGGCCTTTATCCGGCTTGTTCAGCTTTTTCTTATCAACTTCCTGATAAGCAAGCTTTACAGCACTGTAGTTGTCGGTATCTGCAGTTTTCTTCTGAACTACGGTGCAGGGACCTGCAAGAACTACCGTGACGGGAGTGCATTTTCCATCTTCGTCGAAAATCTGAGTCATTCCGACTTTTGTTCCTAAAATAAAGTTTTTCATTTACAGCTTTACCTCCTGAATGGTTATTGGTTCCCTCTCGGGAACTTGACCGGTTCTTTATTCGTAAAATTTAAAGAACCAGGGTAATGCGATCAGCATTATTGTTTCACTTTGATTTCTATATCCACGCCTGCGGGAAGATCCAGACGCATCAATGCATCGACTGTTTTCGGAGAAGGCATCAGAATATCGATCAATCTCTTATGCGTTCTCATTTCGAATTGTTCTCTGGCATCCTTATATTTATGAGGAGCGCGGAGAATTGTAACGACCTCTTTGTCTGTTGGAAGGGGAATTGGACCTGATACAACAGCATCCGTACGTTTTGCCGTATCGACAATTTTCTGCGCGGCCTGATCCAGAAGCTGGAAATCATAAGCCTTCAATTTGATTCTGATCTTTTGTTTGTTCGCCATACATAAACCTCTTTCTTTATAGATGTTTTGTTACGGATAACAGCTTGCACCTTATTTTCTGTCACCATGCCGTGTGTTTCCTATCTTTCGCAATAAAAAAACCAAATTGAAATATCCCTCTCCGGAAGGATTTCAACCTGGGCATAGAAAAACATCTGAACATACAGCATCACACAGATTCAGTGCATGACTTGCCGCCCGGTTTCACGAATCGGACATTCTCCACATGAGTTCCCTGCCTATACACACGATCATTGTGCAGCAGCAATCTCCTGCTTCTCAGTCTGTCAAGTCGCAACAGATGAATTATACCTCTTTCTCTATATCGTTGGCAAGCCTTTTTTCTGCTTTTGGGGAATTTTAAATGTAAACATTTTATGAACTCAAAAAGATAAAAAGAAGGAAGCAACGTAACGTTCTTCTGTGAATTATTAGGGGAGAGATTCACAATCGGTTAAAATGAAGAGAACGGTTACTATTGCCCCCGACGTGTTACATCTTATAACACATTTATGAACTAAGTTCCATCAATTTAATAACTAATTATTAACCAAATGACGAATTTTGACGAGTTATTCCCGCAGTCCCTTTGTTTCCCTCACTTCATTTACGATAATAAACGCAGCAGGATCATGTTTATCTACAATCCGCCTCAGCTGTGGGACCTGCCGGTTATATACGACACACCATAATATGGCGACTGTCTTTTTGGTGTACATTCCTTCTCCGTTCAGTCTCGTAACGCCACGTTTTAGCTGCTGCATAATTTCTTCTGACATATCTTCTGGTTTTTCGGTAAAAATATAAATAGCCTTTGCATAGTTCACGCCTGCTTCTACAATGTCAATCACTTTAGAAGAAACAAGCACCGCGATCCCGGTATACATTGCAGCAATTACGGATCGATAAATCAACGCTACGACAAACAGAAAGATCACATCCAAAGAAAGCACCAGTTGCCCAAGCGTCATCCAACTCATTTTACGCTGCAAGAGTCTTGCCCCGATATCCGTGCCACCCGTTGTGGCACCACCGCGGAAAATCATACCGAATCCTGTGCCCATCATGAAGCCTCCCCAAATCGCATATAACATCATATGTCCGCTTTCTCCATAATTCTCCGTAGACAAGAAACGCTGCATTGGCCCGATCAAATATATCGTGATATCAATCATAACAGAATATAATATCGTACCAACCGCGCTCTTTATAATAAATTCTTTGCCCAGTTCTTTATAACCAGCAATAAAAAGAGGAATATTCAACACAAGAGTCAGAACGCCGATGGGAATAACCCCTCCGATAAGTTTATTGAGCAGCACTGCGACGCCGGAGATCCCACCCGGTGCGATTCCGTTCGGTTCTAAAAATAAGTTTAGACCGAGCCCGGCTATAAAGGATCCTACTACGATTAGTACGGCTTTTATGATTTTATTTCTCAATGATAAGCACCGCCTCTTTTTTATTGTATCCAAGTATTTATAAT
>ENA-OYZN01000318-OYZN01000318.1-human-gut-metagenome-genome-assembly--contig:-NODE-318-length-25167-cov-4.930910_pt1 | contig 25167 bp, 17 predicted proteins | sample MGYA00243294_ERZ653483 | MGnify/ENA primary metagenome ERZ653483 (study PRJEB26926, sample SAMN06165155) | human gut metagenome | biome: ENVO:00009003; feature: ENVO:2100002; material: ENVO:00002003... | reverse complement strand
AGATAGGCTCCGGTCTCGTGGGCTCGGAGATGTGTATAAGAGACAGCAATATAAAAATGAACGGTATTATTGTCAGCAGGGGTATCCAGATGATTGGAAAGTAAATGCTGATACTGCGGAAGGTTATTATTTAAAAGAAATCGAAGCTTATGCGGATGGATCGCCTACGAGTTTCAGTGACTGTGGTCTTGTCGCTCAGTTCTCTCCTTCGAATGACGAGGGCAAGATTAAATACAGTGTTTATAGTCTGAAAGGACATTTTATGAGAGCAACACCAGGTGATATCCTGATTGGACTTTTAGGCAAAAATTCTTATAACTTTACATTTAATAATCTTTTCCTCGACAGCGAAGATCAAACTCCTAGAGAAGCATTCGTATGGGCGGAGGAAATAGAAGATACTCCGGAAAGTATTGCAACAACAACAAGTTCGTATAACAAAATCAATTTCCAGAAAGTTGCTTATACGTTCACCGTAAGCGGTGTTGACTGGAAAGGAATGATGCTCAGCACCGTTGGTAAAGAAGGTTTCTATGTTATTACTCTTGAGACGGAAAAAGACGTTTGGGATTCTAATTTTAGTATTATGGAAACAATGCTGAACGATTTCCGTATGTTAGGTTGGGAAACAGAAGAGTAATAGAACTTTCCCGAATGAATTAAGATGTAGAAGCAAAATGGCGGTCTATCCAAATAGATCGCCATTTCTTGTAAAATATTTCCCATGATTAAATACATTGTAGCAAAATCCGAAGATGGTAAAACGTTGGAAAGAATTCTCCTTTCTCACTTTCCAATAGAAAGGAATGGATTTTATAAGGCACTGCGAAAAAAAGATATCAAAATAAATGGAAAACGGATTACTAAAAATATCATTTTGCATGAATCTGATTTGGTAGAAGCATATATTTTTCTTAAGGAAGAATTGGGGAAGTGCTATACGGTTTTATATCAAAATTCTTATATTCTTATCGTCGATAAAAAACAAGGCGTTCCTGCGATGGAAGATAAGAACCATGAGACAACGTTAATTGCACAAATAAACAATGACTTTCAGGCAGATTATGAACTTTGTCATAGGATTGACCGGAATACCGGGGGCATTGTTGTGATATCAAAACAAACGCATTACACAGACTGTATCAAAAATGCCCTGAATGAGCGATATTATAATAAGATTTATCAGTGCCTCGTGTGGGGAGATGCCCGTAAGATCATTGGACTTCGGAAAGCATGGCATTTTAAAGACAGTAGCAAAAATCAGGTATATATTTACTCCGACTGCAGAAAGTACACAAAGGAAATTGCTACAGAAATTTTATCAGTACAATATGATCCCAAGCAAAATATTTCTAAGCTGGAAATCAATCTGATTACAGGAAGAACGCATCAAATTCGTGCGCATTTGGCTTTTTTGGGCTTTCCAATTCTTGGTGATGGAAAATATGGCAATAATGAAATAAATAAAAAATTTGCATATAAATATCAGGCATTATGGGCATGCGCTCTTATTCCGCACAATATAGATTGTAAATTAAAAGAAATTCTTCCGGAGGAAACAATTCGTTCAAATCCTGCATACGAATAAATTTTTCCGAATCGGTAATAATATCCATTGCCATAAAAAAGAAATGGAGGTTTTATCGGTTATGAATAAAAAAGCAAAATGCTGCACACTCATGATCGTGTTCGCAATGATTGTGGCAATGATTACTGCTCCTGCAGGGGCGTCAGATGATGGTGAAACATTTATCTATAAGACAGGAAATGCTACGGTAAATGTTTCCGGCTTGAATCTGCGTTCTGGACCAGGGATGGACTTCGCCGCGCTTGCATCGATTGGAAAATCGCAGGCGGTTAAAATTGTAGGACAAGTCGGAGAATGGTATGCCGTTTATGACTATAATTCGAATCAGATTGGCTTTGTGAATGGAAATTATATTACTACTGTTTCTGAAGACTCTAAAAATGATCCGAAAGTTCCGGATGAAGAAGCGCCCAATGTTTCAGAAGATGTATCGAATCCGGAAAATTTAAGCGATGATGCGCAGCGTCTGATGAGTCTGGTTAACAATGTCAGAGAGGAAAAAGGCGCGGGAAAACTGGAGTACAGTGAGGAGCTCAGTAAAGTTGCTTATGATAAAGCAAGGGATATGGTAACAAATAATTATTTTTCACACCAGTCACCAAGCTATGGGACACCTTTTGAGATGATGAAAGCGTATGGATTGTCTTTCAATGCCGCTGCGGAAAATATCGCGGGAAATCAAACGATAGACGGCGCATTTTACGCGTGGATGAATTCTGAAAGTCATAAAACAAATATTCTGAACGGAGACTTTATGAAGACGGGGATCGGAGTATATACAAGCCCGATTTACGGAAAGATTATCGTACAGCTTTTTATGAGATAACGGTAACTCCGTTTTGATCAGCGAAACGCTGAAGATCGGCAGACAAGGGTCCGTCGGTAATAAGAACATGAATCTCACTAATGTCGGCAAGGGTAAATAATAAATCTTTGCCGATTTTACTTTGGTCAAGCAGCATAATTGTTTTCTTCGCGCGTGAAATCACTTTGCGCTTAAGTTCTGCTTCATTGATATTGGATACAGTAAAGCCGGCTTCCGGTGAAAACGCAGATGCTGACATAAACGCAAGCTCAATATTAATTTTGTCGATAAAATTCAGAGAATCGGAGCCGGACACGGAAAGCGTGTTTCGATTCACACTTCCGGCGGGAACCATAACATTGATATTGGAATTAGAAACAAGCGCCTGTGCGACATTAATTCCATTTGTAATAATCGTCATATTATCATTCGGAACGAGTTCTGCCAGCGCCATAATGGTAGAACCGGCGTCGAAGTAAATAGAACGTCCTTTCTGTACGAAAGAGAGGGCTTTTTTTGCAATTGCCTTTTTCTGAAGAATATTTTCTCTGGCCCGCAGTGAATATTCGTTTTCTTCGCTCTTTGGAGAGAGCGAGGGATTGATTTTACGAACACTTAAAGCGCGGCCTTTTGTACGGATGATACAACCGCGGCTTTCCAGTTCGGATAAATCCCGACGTATCGTCATAGACGACACGTCGGGAAATAAAGAACTCAACTCTGTAAGAGAGATTTCTCCATATTCATCAATGATAGATAATATAGATTTTCTTCTCTCATCCAGCATTTCTTATACACCTTTCTTAGAAATACGCAGACGCTCATTTGTCGTATAGTTGACGTTCGGCGTATTAACATGGCCCTTTAAAGGCATGATTTTTTCATTGATCGCATCCAGGAACCAGGAAGCCTGCGGGAAGAATTCATGGTCGAATTCGTATGCCGGGGTGATCCAGTTCTTTGCACCTACGATAACCGGAGGTGCATCCAGATAATCAAATGCCATTTCGGTAATATTCTCCGCAAGATCGTTCAGGAAAGAACCACGCTGACACGCATCACTTGCAAGCAAAATTTTACCTGTTTTCTTAACGGATTCGATGACTTTCTCATAATTGAATGGTACGAGAGAGCGTGCATCGATTACTTCTGCCGAAATACCGTATTTTTCTTCTAGGATTTTAGCAGCTTCCAGTGCTTTGTAGAGAGTAACACCGATTGTAAGGATTGTGATATCTTTTCCTTCTTTTTTGATATCGGGTTCGCCAATTTCGATCTCATAGCTCCCCTTCGGAACGCCTCCCTGATGGAATTCTTCGCCTTTGTCATAAATTCTTTGGCTTTCAAAGAAGATAACAGGATCCGTACCGTTAAGAGCCGACGTCATAAGGCCTTTCGCATCATATGGCGTAGCAGGGAAGCAAACTTTCAATCCAGGAATATGTGCGCAAAGAGACGTCCAGTCCTGAGAATGCTGTGCGCCGTATTTGGAACCGACGGATACACGTAAAATGAGAGGCATCTTTAAAACGCCTGCGCTCATGGATTGCCATTTCGCCATCTGGTTGAAAATTTCATCTCCAGCGCAACCCAAAAAGTCACAGTACATCAGTTCAACGATTGCACGTCCTCCGCTCATCGCATAGCCTACGCCGGTACCGACAATCGCAGCTTCTGAAATGGGAGAGTTGAAAAGTCTGTGATAGGGAAGTGCCTCTGTAAGTCCTCTGTAAACGGCAAATGCACCGCCCCAATCTCTATTTTCTTCGCCGTATGCAATGAGAGTAGGATCTTCATAGAATTTATCAATAATCGGTTCGAAAATTGCATCTCTATAGTTGAATGTTTTCAGTTTGGAGAATGGCTTTCCTTCCGCATCAAATGCAAACCGTTCTTTTTTTGCAATCTGCTGTATCCGAGGATTTTCTTCTTTTGCCATCAACACATCTGGTTTCCGGTCTTCCATCTTTGCAATTTTCTGGTTAGAGAACATAAGATCTTCAATCTGGTGCGAATTCTTGAGGAAGTCCATACGCGGTGAAATTTCAGTATCTACTGCCATTGCACAGATCTTTGTAATAAGTTCTACGCAGTTTTTGTCAATTTCATCGAATTCTTTTGCTGTAGCAACTTTGGCCTTAATCAGTTTTTTCTTAAATTCAGTAACGGAATTGCCTTCAAACCACATATCAATTTCTTCTTTTGTTCTGTAACTTGAAGCATCGGAAGGGGAATGTCCTGTTGTTCTGTAAGTAAGGGTATCCAGCAGCACGGGGCCTTTCTTCTGAGCCAGGATTTCTTTCTTTCTGCGTATCGCATCGATCACTGCTAACGGATTGTAACCATCAACACGTTCAGAATGCATTTGCTCCGGATTGACGCCTGCGCCCATTCTAGCAAGGATTTCATATCCCATTGTTTCTCCATTTGTTTGTCCGCCCATTGCATATTGGTTATTATAGAAATTGAAGATCAGCGGGAGCCCGCCTTTCATGTCGCCTTCCCAGAGTTTCTTATACTGGTCCATCGTCGCGAAGCAGATTGCTTCCCAAACAGGACCGCGACCGAGAGAACCGTCTCCGATATTCGCAATGACAATACCAGGTTTTCTGTTTACTTTCTTAAAGAGCGCGCTACCTGTTGCAATCGTTGCACTACCGCCTACGATTGCGTTGTTCGGATAAATGCCGAAGGGACAGAAGAAAGCATGCATCGATCCACCAAGTCCTTTATGGAAGCCTGTTTCTCTTGCAAAAATTTCAGCGAGGGTACCATAGATCAGGAAGTCGATCGCAAGCTCTTTCACTGTGGTCTGATCTTTTTGTACGACTTTGAGAACGCTGCCGCCGAAATAATTTTCCATGATTTCCATGAGCTCTTTATCACTGAGTTTTTGGATTGCAGAAAGACCTTTTGCCAGAATTTCACCATGGCTTCTGTGAGATCCGAAAATCCAGTCATTTGTATCGAGCAAATATGCCTGACCGACGGCGGAAGCTTCCTGTCCGATTGAAAGGTGAGCAGGTCCCGGATGGCTGTATTTGATTCCGTTGTATTCACTCGTTGTTTTGATGCTGTTGATCATCATTTCGAATTCGCGGATGATAAACATATCTCTGTAAATGCGAAGGAAATCTTCCGTAGAAAAATTTTCTTTTTCCTCCTCGATTGTCTTTTTGTACTGGTTTACGGGAGTATCCTGATACTTTATCCAGCCGCTTTTTCTTACCGTTTTCTGATCAATGAATTGTGATTTTGGCATAAATATTTACCCCTTTCTTTTTATAATCTTTCTATCACTCAAATTCAAATATCCCTTCGCGGATCGCTTCACATACAGAAGGATGCGGGAAGACCAATTTTTTGACATCATTTACAGGCATTTCTGTTTCGATCAGAATTCCGGCCCCGTAAATAATTTCAGATGAATAATTGCCGATCATGTGTACTCCGATGACATTTCTATATTTTTTGTCAATCAGAATTTTGATGATCCCGTCTCCACCTTCATTTTCCGCAACGTATCTTCCAGAATACATCATGGAAAGCTTCGCAACTTCATAATCGATTCCTTTTGCTTTTGCAGTTTCTTCTGTCTCTCCGATTCCAGCAACTTCTGGATTTGTATAAATTACAGAAGGAATTGCATTGTAACGCATTGTATCTTTGATTCCCAGAATATCGTTGATCGCAACTTCCGTTTCCCGGTATGCAGTATGAGCGAGCATCGAATATCCGTTTACATCACCAGTCGCATAAACGCCGGCAATGTTCGTACGTCCTTTATTATCCGTCTTGATTTTGCCTCTTTCCGTTTCTACGCCGATTGTTTCCAAACCGAGCCCTTCTGTAAATGCGCGTCGTCCGATACTCAGTAAAACTTTATCGGAAGGAACCTCAAAGGATTTTCCTTGAGATTCATAAATGACTTTTCCGGGCTGTACTCCGGTAACTTTACAGCCAAGGTTGAAGGTGATCCCTTTTTTCTGATAATTTTTCAAAAGGATTTCGGAAATTTCTCTGTCTGTAGGACCTGCAATCTTATCCATCATTTCAATAACGGTAACTTTGGATCCCGCAGTGTTAAAATAGGATGCCATTTCGAGCCCGATTACACCGCCGCCGATAATGGTAAACTTCTCAGGAACTTCTTTGAGATCGAGAATTTCACGGTTTGTAACGATGAAACCGGATTCCAGACCTTCCTTGACGCCTGGAATTGGAGGAGTAACCGGAACGGAACCCGTTGCAATCAAAAGCTTTGCACCCGTATAAGTTTGATCAGCTGCGGATACGGTAAAACCTTCCGCGGTTCTGCCCGTAATTTTTGCTTCCGCCATTACAACGGTAACCTTATTTTTCTTAAGCTTTGATTTGATCCCGCTTACAAGTGTGTTTACCACTTTGTTCTTACGTTCTACAACAAAATTATGATCAAGTTTGATATCTTTCACGGAAACGCCGTATTTCTCGCCGTGTGCAGCGCCATCATAAATTTTGGCTGAATATAAAAGCGCTTTAGAAGGAATACAGCCTTCGTTCAGACAAACGCCTCCGATAAATCGTTTCTCAATCAATAATGTATTCAGACCGGCATGTCCGGCACGTTCTGCGGCAAGATATCCGGCAGGACCGCCGCCAATTACGATTAAATCATACACCATTTCTAATACACCTCTTTCTTACTTAATCAAAAGCATTGTAAAATTCTCGAGATTCTTGCAGAGTTCTTGCAGGAATCTGGCAGCCGGGGCGCCATCCAGAGCTCTGTGATCGAAGGTCAGGGAGAGCGTCATTGCCTGATACATCTTCATTTCACCGTTTACATTCTTAACACGTGTCTCAAGTGTATTTACGCCGAGAATTCCGGTTTGCGGCGGATTGATAACGGGGGTGAAGGATTCGATTCCCATTGTGCCAAGATTGGTGATTGTGAACGTTCCACCTTTGAGCAGATCTGGATTGATTGTGCCGGCCTGCGCGTCTGTCGCAAGCTTCTTTGCTTCAATCGAAATATCGTTCAGGGACTTCAGATTGGCATCACGAAGCGTCGGAACCATCAGTCCTCTTGGGGTATCGACTGCGACACCGATATGCGCGTTTTTAAAATACCGCATCATCGTACCGTCTTCGATAAAGTTCGCGTTGAGATCCTTATGGGCGAGAATTGTTCTAGAAACAGCAAAGATGATAATATCGTTGATCGTAATATTGTTGAGTCCCAGTTTATCTTTGTTCTCCTTCAGCTGCTTTCTGAATGTCAGAATATTTGTAGCATCGAAGGATGCGTTCAAGGTAAGCTGCGCCATTGTAGAAAGGGAAGTATGCATCGACCTCGAAATTACCTTGCGGATATTTGGAATTTTAACATCTTCGAAATCTGTATCAGAGACGACAGAAGCTGCCGGAGCAACTGGGGCAGCGCTCTGCGAAGAGGAAGCAGCCGGTGCATTGAGATCAGAAACCGAAATTTTTCCGGCGAATCCTGTGCCGTTCATGCCTTCTTTTGCATAAGCACCTGCGGCGTATGTTGTATTTCCGCCTGCAGCAATGAAATCTTTAATGTCTTTTTCTACAATTCGTCCATAGGGGCCGGAACCTGCAATAAACGCAGGATTGACGCCTGCTCTTTCGGCGCAATTTCTAGCTCTCGGTGAGATAAAATATTTCCCATTCTGAGCAGCAGGAGCTGCGGTAGGAGTTGCTGTGGGCGTGGAAACTGCCGTTTGTACCGGTGTGACAGAAACGGCCGGCGCAGCAGGAGCTGTGGAAGCTGTGGAAACTGCCGCATTCGGATCGAATTCTGCGAAACCGTCTCCGGGAGTACCGATGACACAAACATTTGTCAGACAAGGCACATCGTCGCCTTCTTGGAAAAAGATTGCGAGTACAGTACCATCGAATTTTGATTCTTCATCAAAAGTGGCTTTATCTGTTTCGTAAGTGAAAAGATTGTCTCCGACTTTAACCTGGTCTCCTACTTTCACGTTCCACTTAGAAATGATACAGCTTTCAACAGACTGGCCTTGACGCGGCATGATAACAGGATTTGCATTGGATTTCGGACCTACAGGAGCTGCCGAAACCACCGGTGCAACAACAGGAGCCACCGGAGCTGCTGCGGGAGCAGGGGCCTGTGCCACTTCTGCCTTTGCACCACCATTGGGAGAAAATGCAGAATAATCTTCGCCTTCATTCCCGATGACACAAACGTTTGTCAGACAGGGAACATCGTCGCCTTCTTCAAAAAAATGAACCAACAAGGTACCTTCCACTTTTGCTTCTTCGTCGAATGTAGCCTTGTCGGTTTCATAAGTAAATAACGTGTCGCCTACGGCAACTTTGTCTCCAACTTTTTTGGCCCAATTAGAAATAATACAGCTTTCAACCGATTGCCCTTGCCGGGGCATGATAATTGGTGTCGCCATTCAAAAACCTCCTTGGTTTGATATATATTTACAACTACATGTTATAATCTAACATAAGTCTGTTAAATTGTAACACCAAGAAGGGAGATCGTCAACCGTTAAATCTAAAACTTCGAAATAGCGGAGCCGGGAAAATCAATTGCAGGGGAACAGTGCGCTGTTAAGTTCAGAAATTGCCCTGCAAATCAATTCTGTATTTAATTTAAAATTCGAAATGCTGATAAATTCATCTTCCGCGTGCATGTGATTATCAGCACCAGGTAGCTCTGGCCCGAATGCCGCAGCGCCGGGAATTCCATGCGCATACGTACCGCCGCCGATTGCAAGCGCTTCTCCCTTCTGTCCGGTCCCTTCTTCATAAACGGACAGAAGCGTACGCACCAACAGAGAATCCGCATCTGTATGATGCGGTGCGGAAGCATGATAATTTTCCAAAGAAAAACCCTTTGCAGAAAATGCGCTCTTTAAAAGCGTTTCGAGGTTTTCTTCCGTTTGACAGAGCGGAAAACGAATATCAAATGTGCCGATAAAATAAGATTCCATATATGTGAATACGTCGAAGGAAAAGGTAAGTGCTCCGGAAACAAGATCCGAACATGCAATTCCGAGCGATTTCCCATTCGTTTCCCCGTGCGGACAAAGTGTGGAAAGATCCCGCCAGGCAGGATCCAATATAGATAAAAAGAAAATCAATCCAGTAACGGCATTTTCCCCGCCTTCCGGTAGAGAAGCATGCGCACTTTTGCCGGATGCAATTATTTTACACGTTCCATCTTCCTGAAATGTAAAATGATATTGTATCTCCTGCGGGCAGGCTGCTTTTGCACGTTCCAGCTCTTCTCGGGGATAACCTAAAACGACGGCTTCCGCGAGATCTGGAACAGCGTTTACGGCTCCTCCTCCTGCTGCGGATAATATTTTCTTCTGCGTAGAAGAAGACGGAATTCTTTTCGTAAAAGAAGCGACTGCTCTGCCTTTTTCCGTATTAATAACAGGATAGCTAGCATCGGGAGTAAATACGATTTCGGGAAGCTTTTCGCGCTCTCTATAATATGCCAAGTCCTGTGAGCCGCGTTCTTCATCTGTACCTACGATCAAACGGATGTTACACAAGCGCTTTTGATAAAATTCTTTCAGGTATTTCATTGCATATAAAACGGAAATCAGCGGCCCCTTATCATCAATTGTACCGCGACCGTAGATATTTTCTCCGTCGAGCGTAGCGCGATACGGTTCGTGAATCCAATGATTTCCCGCGGGAACAACATCTGTGTGACACAAAATACCGATCGCAGGAAAGTCTTGCTTGTTAAAATCAATGATTCCTACGCGATTTTCGTAATTCTGTACATAAAATCCCATTTCAGAAGCGATATTCAATACTTCTTCCAATGCCAGAAGCGGCGCTTTCCCAAACGGTGCTTCCGCTTCCGGCTCGCCGCCGACACTCGGAATCCGGATCAGGCGATCGAGTGAAGCCAGCATATTTTCAAATTCCAAGTCGATATATCTTTTTATTTCCATAAAAACACCTCGCATTTTTCTGATATCTTTCTTATGCTGTATTCTACCGTAATAAATTATTGTATGCAAGGTTGACAAATTCTTTGCAATTATTGTAAAATCTCCTTTGATTAAAATATTTTCCGGGAGCCGAGGAGAGAATTTTGTATTTAAAAAGACTAGAAATGCAGGGATTTAAATCCTTTGTAGATAAAACGGTATTGGATTTTAATAAAGGAATAACAGCAGTCGTCGGCCCGAATGGAAGCGGGAAAAGCAACATTTCCGATGCAGTGAAATGGGTTCTCGGAGAGCAAAGTCCCAAAACACTCAGAGGCAGCCGGATGGAAGATGTGATCTTTGCAGGCACAGAAAGCAGAAAACCCGTCGGCATGGCGGAAGTCTCGTTGATCATGGATAACGAAGACCGCCTTTTAAATATTGATTTCAGCGAAGTTAAAATCACACGCCGTCTCTATCGTTCCGGCGACAGCGAATATTTGATCAATAATGCGCAGTGCAGAATGAAGGATATTCATTTGCTATTTGCAGATACGGGAATCGGGAAAGACGGTTATTCGCTGATTGGCCAAGGCCGTGTAGATGAAATTCTTAACAGCAAGTCAGAAGAGCGCAGAAATATTTTTGAAGATGCATCCGGCATTATGAAATACCGAATGCGAAAGCAGGAAAGCGAACGAAAACTAAATCTAACAGAACAAAATCTTTTGCGTGTCAATGATATTGTTTCGGAACTCCAGCATCAACTAAAACCTTTGGAAAAACAAGCTGAAACAGCGAAAAAATACCTGGATTATAAATATGAGCTACGGGACATCGAAGTAGGTGTGCTCGTAGACGGAATTGATTTTGCAGAAGAAAAATTAAATAAAATCAGAAATGATATTGAAATTTTAAATTCCGATAAAGAAAACGCAGAAAAGCTTCTGGATGACATAAAAAAAGAAAATACCGATAAAACGGAGAAAGCGAAAATACTTTCCGATCTGATCAATGCTGCCAAAGAGAAAATATATACATCAGAAAAGAAAATTGAAAAACTCAAAAGTGAAATCGGAATTAACAAGGAAAAAATAAAAAGCACTGCGGAAAATAAAAACAGGCTGATTTCCGAAAAAGAGCAGCAGAAACAAAAAAGCGGTGTTTACGATATCCGAATTGGTGAAATGAAACAGGAGATTTCCGTACTTCGAGAAACGCTACAGACACACCAAAATGATACCAAAAAATTACAGGAAGAATATAATACAGATTTAAAAGCGTCTGAGGAAATCAGGCAGGAGGCTGCAAGCGTCTCCGAAGTAGTATTAGATCTTAAACTTCGCCAAGGGAAAGCACAAAGCACAGCAGAATCCTATCAAAAGCAGATCGAAATGATTGCCGCAAGAAAAGTCGGTATTGACGAAGAACTTTCTGTGTTGGAATCAAATTCGGAAATTGCTGCGGGCGAGATCGAAGCGGCGGAGAAAGAACGTTTGGAAATCGAAGAAAAACTAGAAGATACCAAACAATTTTACAAAAATAAAACGGAAGCGCTGGAAACTGCGAGAATCAATGAAAGTAGAGAAGCGGAACGTGCTTCAAAAATATCAGCCGCGCTGCAAAGTAATGCGGCACGGCTCAAAGCGATCCGCGAATTGGAAGAGGATTATGAAGGATATGCGTTCAGCGTCAAGAAAATATTATCGCTCTGTAAATCTAATCTGGATTTTGGTAAAGGGATCTGTGGCGCGGTAGCACAGATCATCCGTGTATCTGCGGAATATGAAACCGCAGTAGAAACGGCGCTCGGGCAATCATATCAGAACATTATAACAGAAACGGAAGACGATGCCAAAAAGGCAATCGAATACCTGAAAAAGGGACGATATGGTAGAGCTACTTTTTTACCGCTTACAGCTGTAAACGGCCGCCGATTTGATCCAGAAACAAATCGAATCCTGGAACAGGCTGAAGGGTTCCTCGGTATCGCATCTGATATCGTAGAATTTGACAAAAAGTATCAGAAGGTAGTAGACAGTCTGTTAGGGCGCATAGCGGTTTTCGACCAGCTGGATCACGCGCTGCGCTGTGCCAGCAAAAATCGATACGCGTTTATGTGTGTTACATTAGAAGGAGATATTTTACGGACTTCCGGTGCGATTACAGGAGGCAGTACGGAAAAAGGAAGAGCATCCGCCGGCACGCTCTCTAGAACACGTGAAATTCCGGAGTTAGAGAAATCTGTTTCGGAAAATAAAATGCTATTTGCAGCGATGACAAAAAACATCGAGGATTATAGGGTTTCGATTAAAGGGATTGAGATAGAACGCGAAGCCTTATTGAAGGATGTGCGCTCTCTGGAAATTGAATTTTCACAATGGACAGCAAAGTGTACGGCCATGAAAGATAAGCAGGCTGGAGAAACTGCTCGGAGAGGCAAACTTGTTGATGAATTGAAGATACAGGTCAATCATATGCTGGAAGCGCGGAATGCAATTGAGAAATCCGAAGAAGAACAAAAACAGCTTGCAGAAGAATTACTGCAGGCAGAAGAAAATGTGCGCCTAACAGAAATTCGGAGAGCCCATTCCGAAAAGCTTCTTGAAGAAGCAAATCAAAAATTAATCCGACAAAAAGTCAAAGAAGCAGATCTTCGCGCTGCACTCCAGAAGGCAGGGGAAGATTTGCAGCGTTATGAACTTGCTCTTTCAGAAGGCACGGAACATATGGAATATTATGATTCGCAGATCCGTGATTGTGAGACCGCGATCCGACAGATTGAATCCTACAATGAAGAAAACGATATTGCAATCGCAAAGATTTCCGATGAAAAACAGAGCGACGAAGAAGACCTTACAAAATACGAAGAAATGAAACGCCGGCTCGACGAGGATCTCGGCGGAATGCTTGGTAAAATTACAGAAATAAATGAACAGATTACATGTTTTACAGATGGTCTGAACAAAGCGGAAATCAAAAAAGTACGGGAAGAAAGTGAAATTAATTCTAATAAGAATAGATTATGGGAAGAATATGAATTGGCTTATTCTGCAGCAAAAGAGCTGACCGGCGGAAAACGCACAGAAAATTATGTAGAAGCATCGAAACGAATTAAAGAACTCAAAGCTTTGATCAAAGGACTTGGTGCTGTCAATGTAAATGCTGTGGAAGAGTATGAAAACACAAAAGAACGATATACATTTATGTACGCACAAAGACAGGATATGAATGAAGCAAAAGCAAAACTGCAAAGAGTCATATCGGATCTGAATGCCGTTATGCGACAGCAATTTACACAGCAGTTCAAACTAATCCGTGAAAATTTCAAAGAAGTATTCCGGGAATTATTCGGGGGCGGTAAAGCGGATATTGTTTTGGATGAGACACAGGATGTCTTGGAATGTGGCATCGAAATTCAGGTACAGCCTCCCGGCAAAAAGCTTCAGAACATGCTTCTGCTTTCCGGCGGTGAACGCGCTTTAACCGCAATCGCATTGCTATTCGGAATCCTGAAAATGCATCCTTCTCCGTTTTGTCTCCTTGATGAAATCGAAGCGGCGCTGGATGACGCTAACGTATACCGTCTTTCTGACTATTTGGATAAAATAAAAAGCGACATGCAATTTATCATGATTACACACCGAAAAGGCACCATGGAAAATGCCTGCTCTTTATACGGTGTCACCATGGAAGAAAAGGGCATTTCAAAAGTAATATCATTAAAAATGAATTCATAAAATAAACGCGATAAGGAGATGGCGGCCATGGGGTTTTTCGATAAATTAAAAAGCGGACTCAAAAAAACGAAAGACAGTTTTCTCGGCAAAGTAGATACGATTCTTGCCGGCTTCGGTAAAATAGATGAGGAACTTTTCGAAGAATTGGAAGACGTCTTAATTTCTTCTGATTTTGGCGTACAGACTACAGAAGAAATTTTAAAAAAATTGCGGGAATTTGTAAAAGCCAATAAGCTGATAGAAGCGGCGCAGATTCGCACTGCGCTGCAGACGATTATTTCTGAACTTCTCGACATCGGAGAACGTGGCCTCGATCTCGATGCGGTTCCTACGGTAATTACGATTATCGGTGTCAATGGCGTTGGAAAAACTACTTCTATTGGAAAAATCGCACATTTATATAAAGAATCCGGCAAAAAAGTATTGCTGGCAGCCGGAGATACGTTTCGCGCAGCTGCGATCGATCAGCTCGGAATTTGGGCAGAACGGTGTGGAGTGGAAATGATCCGGCAGGGAGAAGGAGCAGACCCTGCAGCGGTCCTGTTTGATGCATGCAAAGCTGCAAAAGCCAGAAACTGCGATGTGCTCATCTGCGATACTGCCGGAAGACTTCATAATAAAAAGAATTTAATGGAGGAACTTGCCAAAATGGCACGTGTAGTAGCACGCGAATTGCCGGATGTCAGACGCGAGACATTTCTTGTGCTTGATTCTACGACAGGTCAGAATGCTGTCAATCAGGCCAAAGCATTTTCTGAGGTGGCGGAACTTACGGGAATTATCCTGACAAAGCTAGATGGTTCCTCAAAAGGAGGAATTATCGTTTCGATCTGCAATGATTTGAAAATTCCGGTACGTCTAGTCGGAGTAGGAGAAGGAATGAACGATATGCAGCCATTTTCCCCAGAAGATTATGTGAAAGCATTGTTCGAATAAATCAAGAAGGAACGGAGTGCAGAAAATGTATCAGGATTTACATTCCCATACGTATTTTTCCGCGTGCGGTGCAGATGAGCCGGAACGTTTGATCGTAAAAGCAATCGAATCTGGAATCGACATATTGGGAATTACGGATCACAACTATGGAATCGGAACGCGCAAACAGCTTTATTTTAATCTTCTGACGGATCTGCAGAAAGAATACTGCGGGCAGATCCGCTTATACCGCGGCATTGAAATTGCTACGGTACAGAATTTGTGTATCAAGCAGGAGGAAGATATTTCCTATTTTGATTATTGCCTGATAGAGCATATTGATCGGCCGGACAGCTGTGTCGGCGGGGAGCAGATTATTTCGTTTGCAAAGCGGTGCGGCTGTCCCGCAGGAATTGCACATACCGATCTGTTTTCTTATATAAAGATGATGGGATTTGACCCACTGGAATATTTCTCCACACTCGCGGAGAATGGAATTTTTTGGGAAATGAATGTCAATTATGATTCCATACATGGTTATCGTGAACACGCATATGTACAGGACTTTAAAAACAGAAAAGAACAACAGCAAATCGTAAAAGAATCCGGGATCTGTCTCAGTGTAGGATTTGACAGTCATAGGATTGGAGAATATCAGGAAGAACGCGTGAAAAATATGTGTAATTTTATCGAAGATTTGGAAATTCCACTTTTCACACTGTAAAATATTATTGTATTTGCAATCGGATTCATATATAATCCTCAGGTATGCTTTTAAATAAAAACTGAAATGAAGGAGTGTATATTATTTATGGACAAGACCATTTTGAAACTCGACAGCGGTTGGCGGATTGCTTACGAGGAAAATTATATTTGTAAAGATTACGTGGATACCATCCAGGATATCGCATCATTGAAGGAGAAAAAGCTTCCGGAAATCCCTGCCAGCGTACCGGGTAATTTTGAGCTTGACCTTTATAAGGCAAATGTCATTGGAGATCCTTTCTTTGGCCTGAATACACTTGCAATGCAAGATCTCGAAAACAGACATGTCTGGTATTATACGGAGTTTGACTTCAAAGACGCAGACGGAACGGAATATATAAAATTTGAAGGAATCGATACCATTGCAGATATTTATGTAAACGGAAAGTATGTAAAACATGTGGATAATATGTATCTTTCCTATGAAATTGATCTCCCGGAATTGAAAAATGGGAAGAATGAGATTCTGGTTCATATCACGCCGGCTTCGATCGCAGCTCGTGAATTCAGACTTCCTCCTTCGAGCAATGCACAGGAATATGCGTATGATTCCCTTTATATCCGAAAAGCGGCGCATATGTTTGGTTGGGATATTATGCCGCGGATTGTATCGTGCGGAATCTGGAAGCCCGTAACAATTTTAAGAAGAAAAGCAGATCGGATCGATGATGCGTTTCTCTATACGACCGGGGTTGATCCCGCAAATCAATTTGCAGCTGCGTCAATTTTCTTCCATGTGGACGTTTCCAGAGACCTCTTAAAAGATTATTTTATGGAAGTAGAAGGTACGTGCGGGGAAAGCAGATTTTACTTCAAAAAAAGGCTTTGGCATACGGAGGGACATTTCCGTTTCTGGATTCAGAACTGTAAGTTCTGGTGGCCGAAAAATGCAGGAGAACAAAATCTTTATGCTACAAAAGTAAATCTTTATTACAAAGATGAACTTTGCGATACTTATACTGTAAACTTTGGCGTGCGTACCGTTGAGCTGGATAGGACGAATGTAACAGATACAGAAGGTCATGGGGAATTTTGCTTTAAAATTAACGGGAAAAAGATTTTTGCGATGGGATCAAACTGGGTGCCGGTTGATGCGTTCCATTCCAATGATATCAATCGGTTGCCCAAGGCGCTCGAAATGCTTGATGATCTCGGATGTAATATAACGAGATGCTGGGGCGGCAATGTCTATGAGAATGATTATTTCTTTGATTTCTGCGATAAACACGGAATCATGGTTTGGCAGGATTTTGCTATGGGATGTGCCGTTTATCCTCAAGAACGGAAATTCTATGAAATGATTGAGACGGAAGCGGAACATATTATAAAACGTTTGCGCAACCATGCCTCTCTGATTTTGTGGGCAGGCGACAACGAGGGGGATTATGCATATCAGGACTGGGGCGGAATCCGCAGAAATCCGGATAAAAATATTGTTACCAGAGAGGTGCTGGCAAGGGTTTGTGAAGCGTATGATTTTACGCGTCCCTATCTGCCGAGTTCTCCTTATCTTACAGAAGAGTCTTTCTATGGAGGAAAACCGTCTTCAGAAGATCATCTGTGGGGACCGCGTGATTATTTCAAAGGCCAGTACTATAATACGACGGTCTGTCACTTTGCAAGCGAAACGGGTTACCATGGCTGCCCGTCTCCGGAATCACTGAAAAAATTTATTTCCAAAGAAGAACTCTGGCCTTGTTTTAAAGAGAATGGTCTTTCGAAAGACGAGTGGCAGGTACACGCGGCTTGTATGGAGCTTCTTCCGGATGTCGCATATTCTTACAGAATCCGCTTAATGGCGAATCAGGTAAAGACCTTGTTTGGAAAAACAGAAGCTACCGATCTGGAAAATTTTGCGAAACAAAGCCAGATTTCACAAGCGGAGGCAAAGAAGTTCTTTATTGAGCGATTCCGTGCATCGAAATGGAGACGAACCGGAATTATCTGGTGGAATCTTCTGGATGGCTGGCCGCAGATCTCAGATGCGATTGTGGATTATTATTTTACAAAAAAGCTTGCTTATCACTATATCAAGCGTTCGCAGAATCCTGTCTGCCTGATGTTTAAAGAACCGGAAAATGGCTTCCTTTCATTATATGGTGTCAATGATACGATTACGGATGAGAATGTATCGTTTACGGTAAAGAATATTACGGAGGGCGGAAAGCTCGTTCTGGAAGGCGAAGCAATGTTGCCGGCGGATGCTTCTACGCGAGTGGGAGAGTTAAAACTCAGAGAAGGCGAAAAGAACTTCTACCTGATTGAATGGAAGAAAGACGGCAAAATATATAAAAATCATTACTTTACAAATATCATAGATATCGATTACGATTCCTATATGAAAGCTCTGAAGGAATGCGGATTCGATGAATTTGAGGGCTTTTGATGAAACGAACAAATAAAGTGTTCCGCTTTTTTACTAAAATTTTAACTTTGATTCTTTGCCTTGTTACGCTCTGCGGCGGACTGTTGTCTGCCGCGGATGCGGACGAGGGTACTCCTTCTATCATTGTTGGAAACCAGAGGGAAACCGTATCCCTGGACGGAGAATGGAAGTATTTTACGGAAGAAGCAGGCGGGGAAATTCCTAAAGCTTTACCGGCTGATCTTGTATTCGAAGAATCGATAACGCTGCCATCTTATTCTAATGGAGTGGATCAGGCAGAAAGAATATGGTATCAGAAAACATTTTTTTTGGTAAATGAGCCGACGGAAGCTGTGATACTCAATTTTGGTACGGATATCGGAGCAACGGCGGTTTATGTAAATAATGTGAAAGCAGAAATCAATATTGCTCCTTTCTTACATGCCGGAGAAAATACGATCGTATTAATGCGGCAGCGAACGGAAGAAACGGAATTTTATCAAAGTTTTACAGACCGAATTGAAATGATATTTAGCAGAACGCCTGTAATTACTTCCGTTTCGTATCAAACGGATTTTGAGGCCGGTACAGTTTCTTTTGAAATTGGTTTATTCAATCCGAAAAATCAGAATTTAGAAACCGATGTGTCAATTACATTGAGAGATCCGGAGGGAAACAGAAAAGCTTTTTTTGTATTGGAGGATGTCGATGTTCTGCAGGGGAGTCATACGACGGCTTCTGTTTCCGGACTTAAAATAGAGAATTATAAAGAAGAGAATATCTGGAATGCGGCAAAACCGTATTTGTATACTGCTGAAATTGTAACTTCGGGCGACTGCTATGAAATGCAGTTTGCGTTTCATAACGAAAATTTATTTGGTACGGAAGGATTCCGTTACGGTACGGATCTGATTGTCTCTGAATTTTTTGCAAATGAGAAGAATCAGGGGCTTGCATGGCAAAAAGAATGGATCACTGCATTCTTTAAATTAATAAAAGAAATTAACTGGACTGTAATCACATATCGGGGAGGAAACCTCCCGGAACTTTGGCATGAAATTGCGCTACAGGAGGGAATTTTGCTTGTTGATAAAAATGAAGATGCTGAATGGGCGCAAAAACAAGATCGTGTTTGGACGAAAGAGACAGATATCGCGGCAAAAGCATCTGAAATAAAAGCAAATGATTCAGATGCTGTGATCCTGCCTGTTTTATACCAGACTGCGGATGGTTTCTGGAGTGACATTCCTATGTTTTCGGGTGTCGGAATGATGCGTCTTAAGAATATATTTTCAAAAGACGATGGGAAGAATACGCAGCCCCAGGAAGATCCTTCTCGCGGTATTATTACATATTTTAAAGAGATGCTTTATAAAACTTTTATCAGGGACAACCGGTATAAGTTATTCTTGGAAGGATTAGGAAATACGCTTTTGATTGCAGTGGCCTCTACCGGGTTTGGTGTTATCATTGGTATGCTGATTGCGATTATCAAGGTCTGGAATCATCAGCGGATTCTTGCAAAGAAGAAAAATGCTTTTCTGTATCTATTAAACTTTATCGCGGAGTTTTATACGACAATTATTCGCGGTACGCCGGTTGTGGTGCAGCTGCTGATTACGTATAATATTATTTTTGTATTTTCTGATCAGGCGGTATTGGTTGGCATTTTTGCTTTCAGTATTAATTCTGGTGCATACGTTTCAGAAATTATTCGTGCTGGAATTAATTCTGTAGACAAAGGCCAGACAGAAGCGGGACGTTCTCTGGGGCTTTCCCAGATAACAACAATGAAAAGTATTGTTTTGCCGCAGGCATTTAAAAACATTTTACCGGCGCTGGGAAATGAATTTATCGCAGTATTAAAAGAAACTTCTGTTATTGGGTATCTCGGCGTTATTGATCTGACCCGTGCGGGAGAACTTGTAAGAAGCAGAACAGCGGATGCGTTCTTCACACTTTTATTTGTAGCATTGGTTTACCTGATTCTCGTATTTGGACTGTCGGCTGTATTCAAGCGGTTTGAAAGGAGATTGAATAAAAGTGATCGTAACTGAAAATCTCGTAAAAACATTTGACGGCAAGAAGATCATACTAAACGGCATCAATGAGAAAATTGAAAAAAATGAAAAGGTTGTTATAATCGGGCCTTCCGGATCAGGGAAAAGTACTTTTTTGCGTTGCCTGAATCTTTTGGAAACGCCTACAAGCGGTAAAATTATTTTCAAAGGGGAGGATATTACCGCGCCAAAGGTGGATATTAATAAAATCCGTTGTAGTATGGGAATGGTATTTCAGCATTTCAATTTATTCCCGCATTTTACCATACTGGAGAATATTTCTTTTGCACCGATTAAATTGAAACTACAACAGAAAGAAGAGGCGCTGGAAAATGCGAACCGTCTTTTAAAACGGATTGGTCTTGCGGATAAGGTGAAAGCATATCCTTCTATGATTTCAGGAGGCCAGAAGCAGCGTGTTGCGATCGTGCGGGCTCTTGCTATGAATCCGGAAGTGATGTTGTTCGATGAACCTACGAGTGCGTTGGATCCGGAAATGGTGGGAGAAGTGTTATCTCTGATGCATGAGCTTGCAGATGAGGGAATGACGATGGTAGTTGTGACGCATGAAATGGGATTCGCAAAAGAAGTTGCAAATCGTGTCTTGTTTATGGATGAGGGCGTGATCATTGAACAGAATACGCCGGAAGCAATATTTGAGGATCCACAGAATTCGCGAACAAAAGATTTTCTTTCAAAAGTATTATGAGTGTTTACAAAATTATTCTGATGCGTTTGTACAAAGGTGTTGAAATGAAGAAACTGGAGGCTGCCTGCAAATCAGAATTAAAAGCATATTTCAAGCAACTATGACTTTCGCTTTGAAAGGGGCAAACGGCAATGAGTAAATACAACCCTTTATGGGGATATGTGCAGAATACTGGAAGTCAATCTTTTAAGCTGACATTTGAAGAAATACAGAATATTGTCGGAATGCCGATAGACCACTCTTTCTTAAGGTACAAAAAAGAACTTGCAGACTACGGATATGAAGTCGAAAAAATATCCATGAAGAAACAGATCGTTATTTTCAAGAAGATAGAAGATAATTGATAGATTTAACAGTGTAACGAATCACGATTTTAAACACAACAATATTTCATTTAAGATCCAAAGCTTGGTGGGGCACCCTCCGTAAGGAAGGTGCCCCACCAAGACTTCGTTTTTTTGTTTGGGTATTGCTTTATAGGAGGGAGATTATTTCACGACTTCCACAAGGGAAACGTCTGAAATCCATAATTCCATTCCACTGCTGACTTCTCCATAGAATCTTTGACAGTTACAGCTGGGGCCAACCATGATATATGGTTCCTGCGCGTGGACATCATTTTCTATATATTCCGGCATTGTAGCTCCCGTCGTAAATGTATATTCAAATGTTTGCCACTTCTCAGAAGCATGGAATGGAAGACCAGACCCACGATTGTCAACAGCAGCTACATTTTCTTTTGCTGCATTACAGGTAATATACATCAGGTCTCTATAGTTAGCATCTGCTGGATCCGTAGGGTCCGTATATTTTAGGGTTACTGTAAATTTGTATGTTTTATTTGGTTCGATAATCTCAGCTACGCCAAATACATTGCCGATATTATTTCCAGTCGTGTCTGTTGCGTTATGGGTGACATAAAGACAATCTACATATTCACCGTTAATTTCCACTTCTTCGATTTTTCTATCCCAGCAGGGACCCGTCCATTTGTCGGAAACAACGGGGCCCCATTGGTTTCCAGAAGATGGTTCGAGAGAATCTTCTTCTAAAGCGAAATACATCAGATTCTTACCTTCTGATGTGGGTTCTGCAGTTGGGGAGGACTCTGAAGCAGTGCTAGTTGGCGTGCTTGTGGGAGGAGTGGGTGCCTTTGTGGCAACAATCGTTGCGGAAGGCGATGTTTTGACATTTTTCGGATCGTCACTCTTGCACGCTGAAAATAGTATCGTAACGGATATGAGAGACATAATTAATAAGAGATAAATTTTTTTCTTCAATTGAAATTCCTCCTAATATCTATTTATTATATGTTTGTATGTTAAACCCAAAAATCGGAAAATACAAGACAAAACAAAAAAGAAGCTAGACAGAAATTGCTGAAAATTCATTCTAAAATTAGAGATATAATTTTTGGAGCTTTTTCTTTCCCAGTGTAAATATAGAATAATTAATAGGAAATTTACTTGTCTATGGAAGTCGATATTGCTATAATAATAAAAAACTTTATTTGTCTAGGAAAGCAATTATGAGTATTATCTATCAGCAAACAAGAAGAAGCATTGATGCCGCCTTCACATATCGTCTGGAGTTTTGTAAGCATCTTCATGATGATATTGAGATTGTTGCGGTTAAAACTGGTCATGTGATTGCATCTATTGATACGATTGGATATGATTTATATCCCGGGGATATTTTTATTGCATTTCCCAATAAAATTCATTCTTATAAGAGTTTCAGCGAGAGTGAATGCAGTTCGCTTATTATTTTATCCGCCTGCCTTTTCCCGGAATACGGCAAAATTCTGAAGGATTCTGAACCGGAATGTCCGGTTATTAAAAAAGAACAGGTTCCAGAGGATGTTGTGACGATTCTAGAACGAGCGATGCGAGACCATAATATGAAAAATGAATATAGAGATAAGATCCTGAAAGGATATTATCTTATTTTTCTCGGGAAAATCCTTCCGCTGTTTTCCTACAAGAAAAGAAAAAAAGGAGATACGCAGCTTCTTTCTGCGCTCCTTCAGTATTGTAATGAAAATTATACGGAGGAAATTACGCTTGATCGTGTTGCAGAAGAATTGCATGTAAGCAAATATTACATTTCACATCTGTTTACCGAAAAACTACAAATTCGTTTTATCGACTATATTCATATGCTCCGCATAAACGACGCTTGCCGGAAATTGGCTTCTACAGAGTTGTCTGTTTCAAAAATCGCGCATTCAGTTGGCTACAATTCGATTCGTTCTTTTAATCGCACCTTTATTCAGAGAATGAAAATGACGCCTACCCTATACCGGGAAGAGAATCAATAGCCGTTTTCTACCAAAAAAATACTTCTTACTCCGGGAAGCTTAACAATGACCCGTGTAATAGGAGTACCTTTGTCTTCTCCGTATGAATAAGCAACGTCAGTGCGTGTACCCGTGTGCGGATCCCAGAAGCAGGGATTTATTATTTTACCGCGGAATGTAACACTGCAAGTGACTTCTTGATCAGAAGAATTTGCAAAGTAGTAAATATTTCGCCCGAATTTGATTTTATGGATATATCCGAAACTGCCCCCTGAAAGTGCGCCGGATTGCGCGATATCCACATCCGGAACAATCGCAAGACTTTTCAATAAGCTGTTTAATTGAAAATGTTCCGTTTCTGGCAGAAAAGCAGAATAGCCTGTATTTTTCGTTCTATGACGTAATATATGTTCTATAATTTCCTGTACACCAGCGCTGTGTCCTTCTTCTGAAGAGTGAGAAGGGAGCATTGCAGTGAAAATGACATTTCCGCCAGATTCATAAAATTCTTTGATTTTTTGCATAACGGCGAAGCTGACCGTACTTCCGCCGGGAATGATCAGGATCCGGTAAGCTTCGGAGTTGATTGTGTTATGTAATAACAATCTCCCGTTTTCTACAGTACATTTTTGCAGAATTACTTCTGGGTGCAGAAAAGTATAATCTCTGTGGAGCTCCGTAAAAAGAAGATGACCGAGATCCATATAATCGACACCATCAGGTTTGTTGCCGGAATAGGGATCTCCGCAATCAAAACGCGTTTCTGCTTTCAAGGAATCAATCGGATACAAAATTCCGATGTCAGCGACATGCTTTCCGCCGCGCAGTAGCATACTGACACGTGCGGTAAAATCATTGTAAGCCGGAAGCGCCGATGCATATTTTACATTGCGGAAGGATAGTTCTGGCGGGAACGTTACGCCTTTTTCCGAATTATACCAAACAGCATGCGGTACGACGTAATTGATGCCGCGTACGAATTGATTCATAATATCTTTATACAATATGTCAATCCCGATTTCTTCCCCCATAGCTCCGTAAACTTCTGTCATCACCAGTGGTTTATCCCAGTTATAGGCAGCGGAACTTACGATTTTATATGCTTTGATTGCACGGTCGTAAAAAGAAATTTCGTCGATTCCTGGTATATCCTGATATTGAAAAATTTTCATGAGATCACCGCATGTCGTTACGGGATTGATATTTTCCTCCTGATCCATATGTCCCATTAGTACAATCCCATGCGTGTTGCACCAGTCATTCATTGTTTTGATATAATGTTCCGAAAATAATTCTGTACGGAATCCGAATAGCGCGTTTCGCGCAAATGCTGTTTTCTCACCGATGTCATACCAAAGGGCTGGATATAAAGGGATCGGTGAATATCCGTAACGTTCTTGAAACAGTTCATTAAAACGTTCCGTCCATGTGCGTCCCTTTGCTTGATAAAGCATTGGCTCGTCATAAAATGCACTGTCGATTACCGCACCAAAATATTTTTGAAAATTCTGATAATATACTTCGTGTGTGATCGCAAGAAGGTGTTCCACCGCCTTTTTATCGAGATAGTCGACTCTGTCGTATCCGTCTTTTTTTATGAAAAATATCATGACTTTCCAATTTCCAGCGGGTACCGAGAATGATGCGGAATATTGACGAGAATTTTCTGGTTGAAATTGGTCGGAAATATCGAAAATTTCATTTGTGTCTGTTTCCAATAAGACTGCACCTGTATATTTTGTATCATTGTCGGTGCGAATGAGGAGTTCCAGCCGACAGGGACCGGAAATGTTTTTTTCTTCTTTATCCAGGCGTTTTATTGTATCATCGGGATATTGCTGCGCAAGAAGTCCCCCTGCGCTGCCACTTGGGAACCCGTTTTCGTCGTACAGACACATTTTGAGATGCAAGTTCTTTGCTGTTTCCAAAGCACAGGCGTATAACTGTCTCTTATACACATCTGACGCTGCCGACGAATAGCCTTGTGTAG
>ENA-OYZN01000309-OYZN01000309.1-human-gut-metagenome-genome-assembly--contig:-NODE-309-length-25587-cov-11.668808_pt1 | contig 25587 bp, 21 predicted proteins | sample MGYA00243294_ERZ653483 | MGnify/ENA primary metagenome ERZ653483 (study PRJEB26926, sample SAMN06165155) | human gut metagenome | biome: ENVO:00009003; feature: ENVO:2100002; material: ENVO:00002003... | reverse complement strand
CTTTTCATAGTTTTCCTCCCCTTTGTAACCTTTCGCATGTTTTTTAAAGTTATAATTCTTAAAAAAAATAAATTTGAAGCCATTATACAATAGCACTGACTGTATTGCAAACTATAGTTTAACGTCATGTTAACACTTAGGGGAGAAAATAATATTTTTATCAGTTTTTACACATTGCAATTAGATTATAAAATAAACAACTTTACTGATTAATGTGATTGTGTTGTATAAAGCAAATGGGGATTCCCTTGATTCTATCGCAGAAAAATTTGATTAAATGGAAATAAAGTTAAACGTTTTCTGTCTACGATGCCGGGATGTTTTGTTTTTGATATTGTATAGATAAGTTTTGAGTTAATGGTTTAGCTAATTAATTTACAATTTAGTAGTATCATTAATTAAAAATTAATAAGCATATATATTTATATAGCCAAATCAATACTTCCACCCTCAGTCATAACCGGTATCTCTGACGTCTGTACCGGCATCTCTGCTCCGGAAATTTCCAGAGAGACTCCTTCACTGCTGCAATTTTCTTTAGATGCTTCTTCCTTTTCCTTTTGAAGCTTATGGAATACAGCTTTGAGATAATCCATATCCGCTTCTATAATCTCCTGTAGTTCCTTTGCCCGGTGCTTTTTCTTAAGACGCTCCAGGTCATCATCATCCATATCCTTATGTATACTTCCAATCAGTTCATCCGCAGTCTGCTCCATGGAATCTTTCACCGTTTCATCCATGAGCTTTTGTAATTCTTTCATTAATTTTCTTAATTCTTCTTCCTGTATTTCAGGCGTATTTTCTTCCTTTTCGTCTTTTAAGCCGGAAATATCATTTTCTTTCATTTTGTCCTGACAGGAACCTCGTCGTTTGGCATATTCCTCTTCCTGCAGGTGTTTCAGCTTCTTCCGGGCTGTCCGTTCCAGTTTTTTGGCATGAAGGAGTGCCAGTTCCACTTCCTTTTCATCGAATATACCGAGTTTGAGTTTTCGATAAAGAGCTCCGATATTCGATTGTGCTGTTGCAAGTGCTTTCCCTGCACTTTCCGATGTCTTTGACATTAAAATTCTGGTTGAAACATATTTGAAATTATATTGCAGACGTTTTGGCTTTTTTTTGGCAGGCTTTGTAATCCGGATTGTGCCTGCCACACTTCCGTCCGGATTTTTGATTGTATATTCTTTTACATTATTAATATTGGAATAAAATCCTATACCCATGCCATCATCCTCCTTGATAATGGGCAGTCATTCCTGCCTGGCGGTAACTCCTTTTACCGTTTAAACATACTTATATTTATTATATCGGCAGTATGGTAAACAAATTTTAATTATAGAAACTAAGAAATCTTAGAGCATCTCATGCAAAGGTCTTCTGATTTTCTTTCGGGTTAATTCAAATACATCCAATTTTGTTACCTCTATAAAATATCCAGGTACTTTATCCTTTTGCAATCCCCGCTCGAGGCAGTGAATTACCTGCATTTTATCCTCTTTTTTTTCCATATTAATAAAATCAATCATAATAATTCCTGATAAATTCCGCAGCCGAAGCTGTCTTGTAATCTCTTCTGCCGCCTCAAGATTCAGTTTCAGAATATGGGTATCTTTATTTTTTCTGCCAATGGACTTTCCGGAATTGACATCTATGACAACCATTGCTTCTGTGGGTTCAATAATTAAAAAGCCACCGGATTTTAACCAGACTTTTTTATTTAGGATTCTTGAAAGCTCAGTTTCCAGTCCCAGCAGCTTATAAAGAGGATAGACTTCTTCGTAAAATACAGCATTTGGGACAAGACCGGAAAGCTCCTTATATATTTTTGGTAAATCCGTTTTTATCTCGTCAAGCCTTGAAATGCCATAATCCTCCAAAAGGGCAACCCACTCTTCTTTTCCCTTTTTTAGCAGTCCTGTATTGCGCTCGTACCGGGCTTTATGGATTATCTCGTCAAATTCCTGCATAAGCCGGTGGATTTCATCGGAAATCAGTGCAGAATCAGCATTCTCAGATGCTGTGCGGAATACAAGCCCATAGGAAGCCTCTGATTGTGCCATATGCTCTGTGGCAAGCTGTTTTAATTCGTTAATCCGTTGTTTATTTCTGATTTTTTTGGAAACGCCAGTCTTTCTCTCCGATAAATCTATTACAACATAATTACCGGATAAACAGATATTTCCGGTAACCTTTGCCTGCTTCAGTTTCTGGGGTTCCTGTTCTACCTGGACGAGAATCAAATCATTTTCTGCAATGGAGGGAAGTCCCTTTGGAAGTCTGCGGTTTAACACCATGGCAGGCTTATCATTTAAGGGTAAATATGCCACGTTCTCTTTATCCAGCCGGATAAAGGCGGACTGGATGTTTTTTACCACCTTTTCCACACGTCCGATATAAATGTCTCCAATCTGCAATGAGTTATTCTTCATTAGAGGATGACACTCCACTAAAGTATCTTCTTCATATATCAGAAGGAAGGTCTGGTTGTTCCATTCTGTAATAACTGCCTTGTTCATAATAGTCTCCGTTTCCATGCCGCTTTTTTTGGATGCTTTATTCCTCTATTCTTGTCCCACTCTGAAGCAGGGACACCAGTTTTCCCTCATCATTTTTCATATAGGTTTCCAAACGGTGGATTTTATAATCAAACCGCTTATATTCATAGCCGATTTCCCGGCAGAGAGCCTGAATCACAAGCTCTGGTTTCAGATTATATTCACTTCCAGTAGCAAGCAGCATATAGAGTTCATCAGTCTTTGTCCAAGCATAGCTTTCCACCGAAAGCTTTAAAATTCCCGGTCTGATATCTTCAATCTTCTCGTTTTTCTTCGTTTTCTTAAGGATTTCTATGCTTTTCTTCTCCAGTAAATGCGGTGCAAAGGCGAGCATCTGCTCCTTTACTTCTGCCGGAACCGTATCTAATATGGTAATGATATAGTCAGAGGCAGCCACAACAGACATGGCGTTTTTTGCATTATCCGGTAGCAGTACCGCATCCTTTACCTCCATTTCCGCCGCCATCTGTTCATTCAGGCGTCTGACAAGCTCCTTTGAGGATACAAGGGAATTAAATTCAGCATCAAAATATTCTCCCTCGCTGGTTACCCCAAGGGCTAAGGGTGCGGCAAAGGACATAAGCTGGTGTGGGCTGAAGCCATTTGAGTAGGCAATATCCAGTCCGGCACGCTTTACCGCCTTCTGGAAATACCGCATCACATCCAGATGTCCGATAAACCTCAGATATTCTGACTTGGTATATTTAATTCTTACCTTCAAAGCACACACCTCCTCCAAACTTAGCTGCCCCGCAGCCGGAGCACTTTTCGCGGCAGTTCGGCGTAACAATTCCCTGCTTTGCCCTTTCCCACTCGGAGGCGAGGAAACGCTTTGTCACCCCGATATCAATAAAATCCCATGGTAAGATTTCATCCATATCCCGTTCCCTTGTAGTGTAAAACGGAATGGATATAGCATTCTTTTCAAAGGCTGCCATCCATTTATCATTGTCAAAAAATTCCGTCCATGCATCAAAGATACAGCCGCTTTTATAGGCATCATAAATAACCCTGGAAAGCTTCCTGTCACCCCTTGCAAATACACCTTCTAATGCGGAAACATCGGATTCATGGTAGGTGAATTTCATGGATTTGAAGTTGAGCTGCTGCCGGAAGGTATCCTTTACATGGTGGGCACGCTCCCTATAGCTTTCGGCATCCAGCATTGGCGCCCACTGAAATGGCGTAAATGGTTTGGGAACAAAGAAGGAAGCCGATGCGGTAATAGATACTTTTCCATTCCGCTCTTCCTTTGGGATTGTATAATATGCCTCCGCCACCGTCTCACAGAGCTTCGGAATCCCTTCTGCATCCGCATCCGTCTCGGTAGGCAGCCCCAGCATAAAGTAGAATTTCACCTTGTTCCAGCCTCCCTTAAATGCCTGCATGGCGCCATTTAAAATGACTTCTTCCGTCAGTCCCTTGTTAATGACGTCCCGAAGACGCTGGGTTCCAGCCTCTGGCGCAAAGGTCAGGGAGCTTTTGCGGATATCCTGCACCTTCGCCATAACATCTAAAGAAAAGGCATCAATCCGCAGGGAGGGAAGGGATATATTTACATCATGGTTGCCAATCTCATCAATCAGGAAATAGGTGAGCTCTTTTAAGCACTCATAATCTGAGGAGCTTAGGGAGCTTAAGGAAATCTCCTCATGTCCGGTAGACTGAATCATTTCTCTGGCATACTGCTTCAGGGTTTCCACATTCTTCTGTCTTGTGGGACGGTAAATCATCCCCGCCTGACAGAAACGGCAGCCCCGGATGCAGCCTCTCATAATCTCGAGGGTTACGCGGTCCTGGGTTGCTTTGATATACGGCACCAGCGGTTTTGTAGGATATGGTGCCTTGTCAAAATCCAGCACGATTTCCTTTGTGATTTTTCGGGGAACGCCATCCCTGACTGGTTCAAAGGAGGCGATGGTTCCGTCCGCCTTGTAGGTTACCTCATACAGAGACGGCACATACATTCCCGGTATCTGGGAAATCCGGTAAAGTATTTCCTCCCTGGAGGCACCCTGACTCTTCAGTTCTTTATATACTTCAAACACATCGTGATAGCGGGTCTCACCCTCGCCAATATAAAATACATCAAAAAAATCCGCAATCGGCTCCGGATTATAGCTGCAGGGCCCCCCGCCAAACACAATAGGGTCCTCCAGGGTGCGCTCCTTTGCCCAGATTGGAATACCTGAAAGCTCTAAAACCTGTAAAATGTTGGTATAACACATCTCATACTGGAGGGTGATTCCCAGAAAGTCAAACTCCTTGATGGGTGTCTGGGTTTCCAGAGAAAACAGTGGAATATTCTGTTCCCTCATGATTTTGTCCAAATCCGGCCACGGAGAATACACCCGTTCACAGTAGGCATCCTCTCTTTTGTTGATGGTGTCATATAAAATCTGGATTCCCAGATGGCTCATGCCAATCTCGTATACATCCGGAAAACACATGCAAAACCGGATATCCACCTGGTCTGTGTCTTTTATTACAGAGTTCACCTCATTGCCGATATAACGGGCTGGCTTCTCTATGTTTAATAATATTTCATCATTTAAAGCAAGTTTTCTCATAGAATTCCTTCCTGTTTTTGTCCTGTTTAACAAAAATTAGTTTGTGCTGATTAATCATATCAATCTTCACTATTATATACATTTTAAGAAAGAACTTCAAGCACAAAACAGGGGGCTTACCGCCCCCTGTTTATCTTCCGGATTTATAGATTCTGTCCGGATTATTCCCCTATATTGATATATGTCCGGGTAAAATCCTTTACTTCTTCATAAGCCTTCCTGATATAGCCCATTGCCTGTTTTACTGCCGGCTCCTCTTCCTCCAGCCTTGTTATCTGGGTATTCATGTCATTCCATACCATCACGGCACCCTTTTTCACATCCTGCCCGCCGTACAGATAACAGGAAAACAGCATAACACTAAGCAAAAACAGAAATACCTTTCCTTTAAAGGAAAAGGACAAGGAGGTGCTGCTATTCTCCTTCTGTGCGTCATTATATTCATAATAACCATATTTATAAGAATTGTCTATATTTTTCCCCTGGATTTCCTGAGTGTTCATGGCATGCTGCTGCCGTAAGTGTTCCCTTACTTCAGAATACATCTCGTTCAATTAACATTCTCCAAAAGCTTGCTTACCTCATTATATGATTATTCCGGGAAATTATATTCCTATCTGTCCATTTTCTTTATTTCTACAGTCATTTAATCAAACTGTACCTTCCAGTTTTCATCCCAATATGCCTGAAAACACATTTCAATCTGCTGTTTATTACACTTTTCTTCCGCAAGAAGCGGCAGATTCTCCAGTGTAAAATAATCATAGCCCGTGGTTTCAATATTTTCCGTAAAAGAACCTCCTGTAACATTACAAAGCAAAAATACCTTGCAGACTCCATAGGCATAGACTGGAACATTATGTTTGTTTCTGTCCTGTATTGCAATCACACGTTCCACCTCTACGTCAAGTCCAGCCTCTTCCCTTACTTCCTTAACCGTGTTGGACTCAATGGACTCTAACACATCTACCCAGCCCCCTGGCATGGACCATGTCCCATTTTTTTCATGGACCAGCAATATTTTATCCTCCTTAAATATTGCCGCCCGGGTATCCAGCTTCGGTGTCTGATACCCCTCTTCATTGCAAAACAACGTTTTTATCTTATCTGCCGGAATATCGGTCTTATAGCTCAACATCTCCGCTGCAATTTCCCGCAACCGTTCATACCGCTCAATGTCATATACATTATCCGTATAAGCCAGACCACATTGGGCAATACTCTGTAATTCCATAGCCCAGCTTAACCAAGGTTCCTTCAAAAAAACTTCTCTGTTCATAGTATACCCTCTTATTTAATCTAATATAAAAACAGTTTAGCCCTGTTCATAACAGAGCTAAACTGTATCATATTATTGTATTTCCGCCGGTTAGTTCTTAAAGCTGTGGATTGGAGCCGGAATCCGTCCGCCCCGGTTGATGAATGCATCACAGCTGTATTCGTTCACCTTCATAATCGGTGCATAGCCAAGAAGTCCGCCAAATTCAAGGGTTTCACCAGCCTTCTTTCCTACAGCCGGTATAATACGCACTGCGGTTGTCTTCTGGTTAACCATACCGATTGCCATCTCATCTGCAATGATACCGGAGATTGTCGTTGCTTTCGTATCTCCCGGAATTGCAATCATATCAAGCCCTACCGAACATACACAGGTCATTGCCTCTAATTTCTCTATCGTAAGCGCACCACAGCTTGCCGCATCAATCATTCTCTGGTCTTCGGAAACCGGAATAAAGGCACCGCTGAGACCGCCCACATAGGAAGATGCCATGACGCCGCCTTTTTTTACCTGGTCATTTAACAGGGCAAGGGCTGCGGTTGTGCCCGGCGCACCCGCATATTCCAAACCAATCTCCTCCAAAATCTCTCCTACGCTGTCCCCCACTGCCGGTGTCGGTGCAAGGGATAAATCAATAATTCCAAACGGTACACCGAGACGTTTGGATGCCTCCTTTGCCACTAACTGTCCCACACGGGTTACCTTAAAGGCAGTCTTCTTAATGGTCTCGCAGAGCACCTCAAAATTTTCGCCCCGGACCTGTTCTAAGGCACGCTTTACGACGCCGGGGCCTGACACACCCACATTGATAATGCGGTCTGCCTCTGTCACGCCGTGGAAAGCTCCAGCCATAAACGGATTGTCATCCGGTGCATTACAAAATACCACAAACTTGGCAGGTCCGATACAATCCCTGTCAGCAGTAAGCTCGGCGCTTTCCTTTACAATCTCGCCAATCAGCTTCACCGCATCCATATTGATACCGGTCTTCGTAGAGCCCACATTTACACTGCTGCAAACGTATTCCGTGACATTCAAAGCCTCCGGAATGGAACGAATCAGCATTTCATCATACTGGGTCATTCCCTTGGAAACCAGAGCCGAATATCCGCCGATAAAGTTAACGCCCACCTTCTTTGCCGCCTCGTCAAGGGTTTTGGCAATCTCGACATAATCTGCACTGGACTTACAGCAGGCACTTCCCACCATGGCAATGGGAGTCAGGGAAATTCTCTTATTTACGATGGGAATACCAAATTCCATCTCCAGCTCCTTGCCAACCTTAACCAAATCCTTTGCAGATGTGGTAATCTTCTCATATACATTATTACAAGTGGTCTTTAAATCATCCGAAATGCAGTCCAGTAAAGAAATTCCCATGGTAATCGTGCGGACATCCAGATTTTCTTCATGAATCATTGCATTTGTTTCCATTACTTCATTAATATTAATCATATTTTTATCCTCTTATATTTCATTTATTACTTAGATGATTGCAAAATTCTACAATCTATGCATCATGTCAAAAATTTCTTCCTGCTGTAATGTAATATTTACTCCAATCTCGTCTCCAATTTGTTTAAGCTCGGAAGCAATGGTTGCAAAATCCTTATTGGAATCCTGGATATTTACAATCATAATCATGTTAAACCAGTCCTCAACGATGGTCTGTGCAATATCCAGAATATTAATCTGGTTGCCTGCAAGATATTTGCACACATTAAAAATAATACCTACTTTGTCTTTTCCTACTACTGAAATCACTGTTTTTTTCATAATCCTCTACTCCTTTTTCCTCTGGTTTCTCACTATCATATTTATATTCACTATGATATATTTCTAATCCATGGTTTCCGGCAGATATCAGCATTCTATCAGTGTGGAGCACTGCTCCCTGCTTGCCACGGTCATATTAAAATCCCTGTAATCATTGCTGTAGGCGTTGCCGAAAAGTTCTGCCTTTACTGCCTCGAAGGCGAGCTCCGGATAGTTGTTCTCCTTGCTCAAATGCCCCAGATAAATTCCTTTTATATGGTCATTTAAAAGGGCTCTTACAAGCTGTCCGCCCCGCTCGTTGGATAAATGTCCTCTCTTGCCTAAAATACGCTGTTTTAACGGATAGGGATAAGGTCCTACCTCCAGCATGCGGATGTCATGATTTGCCTCAATCAGCATGGCATCTGCCCCGGACAGGGCATCTACAATGTGTTCATCAAAATCACCTAAATCCGTTGCGACAGAGACCTTCTTATGGTCGTCTGTCAGTGTATAGCACACAGGGTCTGCCGCATCATGCCAGATACTGACCGGTTTTACCCATAAATCTTCAATCTGGAAGCTTTCCTCCGGTTCAATGCCATGAAACAGACTGTAATCTACCTTACCCAGATTCTTATACTGGCTCACCGCTTCTAAGGTCTTGCTGGTGCCATAGACCGGAATTCCATATTTGCGGAGAAAAACACCGAGCCCTGCAATGTGGTCAGAATGTTCATGGGTAATCAGAATGGCATCCAGTTCTTCCGGCTTGATGGAGAGATTGTGAAGTCCCTCGGTTATCTTTTTTGCGCTGACCCCCACGTCAATCAATATGTGGGTATTATCGGAACCCACATATATGGAATTACCACTGCTTCCGCTGTATAAACTGCAAAGTCTCATTTTCTGTATCTCCTGTATCCCGTATGGAAGCTGCCATACATATTCTCTTACGTTTACTCAAAAATGGTCTACCAAAGCATTTTTTCATATGCCCGGCAACTCAAACGAAAGTATTATAACATACGTTGGATTATTGTTTCAATAGCCAATCCTGTGTCACGTCCTTCTTCCGTTTTTATTTTTTACTGTCTCCGGCAAAATAAGCGTTAACCCGGGGCTCTACCTTATGCTCCACAAATACCCGTAGGCTTTCCGGCAATTTATTGGTTAAATCAATGGTATTTCCTGCAATAACCGCATCCCCGTAAATCACCTGTTCCACGATTGCCCGCATATCAGGATACTCCTGGCACTCGATTCCAATGCGGTCCCCTAAAAGGAAAAATTTAATGAGCCGGCTGAAGCCTGCTGCCGGAAATACAATGTCCAGCATAATAACCGGATGTCCATCCTCATCTGTTGCCGGATATGCCTTGACGGCAAGCTCCTTTTCATCCTGTCCGATTGTTATGGTCTGGTGGCGGTACTCACAGTAACCCGCCTCCATAATAATGCGCTCCCGTTTCCTTGGGGTTCTTTTATTCCGCTCCTTATAAAAACACAGCCTGATAAAATCCTCTTCCTTCCGGAAGGCGATGTCGGTAACCACAAAAGGCGGACACTGGTACATTCCCTGGAGCATATATGGAAACAGTTTAATCGCCGCCTGGTCGATATGCAGCCGCTTTCCGTCAAAATGTGAAAATGCAGTCTGCAGCCGTTCCGTTTCCAGCTCCATGCGTTTTTTCTGTTTCATGGAATATAGCATAAAGGGAGCTTCCTTTGCTTTTCCAGGAAGACGCCAGCCCTTGCAAAATGCCTGAAATTCCTGCATCAGCTTACGATATACCACCAGCTCTTTTACTCTTGCTTCCGGTTCATATAGTCTGGTATCCGTCATACACGCTATGATGCTTTTGACCAGCACGGAGTCCGGAAACATTTTATCGCTGTGGGCATTGGTTGCCACCACCAGCCTGTGTTTTTCATCAATGATGACATGTTGTCCATACATTCCACTCAGCATATAGAGTCCCTCCGGCAAATGCCAGAGCTGGTAACCGTAACCAGTGGCAAGGGCATCTGCATCCTGCGGTATATTGCAGTCCTTCATCCTGCGGATATAGGATGGCGGAATCAGCTGTTTTCCGTGAAATGCCCCGTCATTTGCGAGAAACATGCCGATTTTCAGCATCCCTTCCAGAGAAATGTGAAGTCCCCAGCCGCCCCGTTCAATTCCCATAGGACACAGCTCCCATTTAATATGGTTTATTCCCAGTGGGGAGAAGAATCGTTTCCTTAAATATTCTGTTACACTCTTTCCGGTCACCTTTGTAAGAATGGCTGATAACATATACGTATTCATGCTATTATAGACAAACCGGGTTCCCGGTTCATCCTGGCAGTCTGTCAGTAAAAATGCCTTGACCCAGTTGGATTCTGCAACAGAGACAGCCTCATTGCACTTTGTTCCCGATGTCATGGTGAGCAGGTGTTTTACCGTTATCTGTTTCACATATTTCGGTGTCAGCATGGTTTCATACTCCGGGAAAAAGGATAAAACCGTATCATCCTCCGTTAATAAGCCCTCAGACATTGCAAACATAATTCCGATTGCAACTACTGTTTTACAGGTAGAATTTGTAATATGCGGGATTTCTGCGCTGTAGGGTGGACGATAGCCGGATAAAATGATATTCTCGCCTCTTGCGACAGCAAAACCATCAAGGGCGCAAAGTCTGTCAGACACAAGTTTCCTTACAAGATTAGACAATCGCTCTGCATTTATCCCAAGAGAAAAGGTATCTTTCTGCTCTAAAGGAATTTCCATTACATCCTCTATTTCATGAAATTCCAGTTTCGGATATTCAGACAAATCTGTATCCTGAAAATTACTGAGAATTTTTGATATATAGTTAATTCCATAAAACTGTCTTGGTATATTCATAGAAAAACTCCTTTCGGTTTTACTTCAGGTTATCAGAAATCCAGGGACTTCATAAAGGTGTCCTGAAATGTTTCAAGGTCTGCAAGCTCAAAGCTTATGGTACGTTTTTTTATGGACTGGTACTCAGAAAGGATTTCCTGCCTCCTTTTTGGGTCTGCCGTCAGCAGTTTTTTTGCACCCTCCAAAGAAGAATTACCGCTTATGCTGATTTTGCCGGTAAATTCCTTTGGCAGCATTTTTACAGTGAAGGCATCCCGGATATCCATGTAAAAGCCAAGTCCGCCGCTGATATACACATTTTCTATCCGGGCAGCGGTGATACCGGCTTTTCTTATAAGACACTGTATTCCGGCAAAAATGGCGCCCTTTGCAAGCTGGAAATCTCTTATATTTTCCTGTCTGATAACAAAATCCCTGTCAATTTCTATTCCACGGTCAAAATAGGGCTGGGCAATTTTCCCCGAAGCATCTATGAGCCGTCTTTTCACACAATTTGCAATTGCCTTAATGCTCTCGCTTCCGTATGCCGCTCCTGACACGGCTGAATCAAACACCGGTCCGCAGGCGGTTGCCGCAGCATAACCGCAGTCTTTATTTAACAGAAATAGTTCGCCGTTTGTTCCCAAATCAACCAGCAAATCAAAATTCTGCGTTTTTCCCATTTTGAGGGTCTGCACTCCGGTCAGGATATCAGCACCCACAAAGGCGGAAAGTCCCGGGGGAAATATCACTTCCATACCATCCTCTTCTCTTTCTCCATAGTCTGTGCTAATGGGAGTGAACGGGGCTTTGGACAGCCCCTCCACCGGGAAGCCCCGGAGAATATGCAGCATTGTGGTATTACCACTATATACAATTCTTCGTATACACGAATACAGCCTTCCGAGATTTTTCTTTAACTGCTCCTGCAGTGTCTGTTTTACCAGCTGTCCCAGCAGTAAAAGGTTGTCCTTTTTTTCCATACAGAAACGGATTCGGGAAATCACATCTGCGCCATAGGCATATTGGGGATTGGAAAAGGAAAATGCCGTAATTTCCTCTGTGCTGTCCAAATCCATACAGCTTACCGCTATGGTGGTGGAGCCTAAGTCAACCGCCACACCGATATGTTTGTGTTCCCCCATTCCCTGTTCTTTGGGAAATCTGCCGGCATCTGTATTTTTATGGTCACCGATACGCTGCCACAGGCTTCCGGTATATACGGAAATATTGCTCTGTATTTTATACTCACAGGCGAGCACACGTTCCGGAGCAGAGGCTTTTTCCATGGATGGCGTCTGTTTTTGGACATCCACGAAGCATTTTTTACAGATGCCCTTTCCTCCGCAATTACCAAGGAAAGCGAATCCACTATCCGTTAATACCTGATAAATAGATTCGCCCTCCCCGCATTCCACTATTAGATTGTCATTAATAGATACTTTTTGGATTTTTTTCAATTGGTCTGTATCCCTTCTCTGCCAAAACATGAATAATCTGTTCCTTGTGCTCCGGTCCAAACGCTTCCATGGTTATAATCAGTTCTACCGCCGCATTTCGGTTCAGGTTTACAAACTGGTTGTGCTCCAGCTTAATAATATTTCCCTGTAATTCCGCAATAATGGAGCTGACATTCATAAGCTCTCCCGGCTTATCCGGCAGCAGTACGGAAACCGTAAAGATTCTGCTTCTTGCAATCAGACCGTGCTGGACAACGGATGCAAAGGTAATCACATCCATATTACCGCCGCTTAAGATGCTGACCACCTTTTTATCCTTAAATGGCAGATTCTTTACCGCTGCCACTGTCAGCAGACCAGAATTTTCCACTAACATCTTATGGTTTTCCAGCATATCCAGAAATGCCACAATTAACTCGCTGTCGTCCACTGTAATAATTTCATCAATATTTTCCTGGATATATGGGAAAATGTTGCTTCCAGGCGTTTTAACGGCTGTACCGTCTGCGATGGTATCCACAACCGGTAAAGTGGTAACCTTGCCGTTTTTCAGGGACTCCTTCATGCATGCAGCTCCGGCAGGCTCCACGCCGATTACCTTGATATGGGGATTCAGCATTTTGGACAGAGTGGATACCCCGGTTGCCAGTCCGCCGCCGCCGATTGGCACCAGAATATAATCGACAGTTGGAAGCTCCTTGATAATCTCCATGGCAATGGAGCCCTGTCCACAGGCAACATCCAAATCGTCAAAAGGATGAATAAAGGTAAGACCCTTATCCTCTGCAAGCTCTAATGCGTACTGGCAGGACTCATCATACACATCCCCATATAAAATCACCTCTGCGCCATAGGATTTGGTACGGTTTACCTTAATCAGCGGAGTCGTGGTAGGCATAACGATGGTAGCCTTCACGCCATAAGCCTTGGCGGCAAATGCCACACCCTGGGCATGGTTTCCGGCAGATGCGGTAATCAGTCCCTTACTTCTCTCCTCATCCGACAGGGTAGAAATCTTATAATAGGCGCCACGGATTTTGTAAGCACCAGTCACCTGTAAATTTTCCGGTTTCAGATATACCTTATTGCCGCTCTGTTCACTAAAAAAGTCACTATAGACCAGCTTCGTCTGGTTTACTACCTTTTGCACTGTGTTATAGGCTTCCTCAAATTTTTCCAATGTCAACATGAATTTATCCTCCTAATATTGCCTTGATGCTTTTAAGCTTCCTCGTCCTGTGGTATCAGAATTTCTATATCGGACCGGGTGTCCATATCTGCAAATAATGCATTGACATAGGATTCCGGATTAAACCGCTGCAAATCATCAATCTGCTCGCCAACACCGATATATTTTACCGGAACATTTAACTCAGACTGGATTGCAATGGCAATTCCACCCTTTGCTGTTCCGTCAAGCTTCGTCAAAATGATACCGTCAATCTGGGTAACTGTGGAAAACTGCCTTGCCTGCTCTAAGGCATTCTGCCCCGTAGAACCGTCTAATACAATTAACGTTTCCAGATGGGCGTCACTGTATTCCTTTTCGATTATCCGCTTCATTTTTGCCAGCTCATCCATAAGATTCTTTTTGTTGTGAAGCCTTCCTGCCGTATCTACAAGCAGGATGTCCACATCTCTTGCAGCAGCAGCCTTTACCGCATCAAAGGTAACAGCCGCCGGGTCCGAACCCTCCTGCTGGGAAATGATTTCCACCCCTGCCCGGTTCGCCCAGGTCTTTAACTGGTCGATGGCTGCGGCGCGGAAGGTATCCGCTGCACACATCATAACACGTTTTCCACGTTTTTTGTACTGTGCAGCCAGTTTTCCTATGGAGGTAGTTTTTCCCACCCCATTTACACCGATAATCAGCATAACGGTTTTCTGGTCCTCAAAATCATAGGCAGAATCCTCCACCAGCATCTGGTCCTTGATTATATTAATTACCAGCTCCCGGCACGCTTCCACCTCCTTGATATGGTTCTTTTTTACCAGCTCTCTTAAATTGTCAATAATCCGTTCTGTGGTGTCCAGCCCCAAATCCGCCATAATCAGGGTTTCCTCTAACTCGTCATAGAAATCCTCATCAATGGAGGAAAAGCCCTTAAACAGGTTATCAAAGCTTTCATTGATACTGTTGCGGGTCTTAGTAAGACCTGCTTTTAAACGGCTGAAAAATCCTTTTTCTTTTTCCGTCCCTTCTGTTTCCGGTGCTTTTTCCTCTGCTGCAAATTCCTCATTATTTTCTACAGCTGCATCTTCTCCTGCAGCCTGTTCAGATAAAATATCTTTATCTTCGTCTTGTTTTACATTTTTTTTCAAAAAATCAAACAAATCTATCCTCTCCTTTAAAAATAGTCTATTTCTTCTGCTTAGTCATCCAGCTCATTCTCAATCAGATTAACCGATACCAGTGTTGATACACCCTTTTCCTGCATTGTGATACCATACAATACATCCGCCGCTTCCATTGTACCCTTTCTGTGGGTGATAACAATAAACTGGGTATCCTTGGTAAGCTTGTTTAAATACTTTGCATACCGGGTTACATTGGAATCATCCAATGCCGCCTCAATCTCGTCTAAGAGACAGAATGGCGAAGGCTTTAAGCTCTGGATGGCAAACAATAATGCAATCGCTGATAAGGCCTTTTCTCCACCAGATAACTGCATCATATTCTGCAGTTTCTTTCCCGGCGGCTGGGCAATAATCCGGATTCCCGCCTCTAAGATATCCTCGTTATCCACCAGCTCTAAAGTAGCTTTACCGCCTCCAAACAGCTCCCGGAATACCTTATCAAACATAACCTGGATTTCCTGGAATTTCTCCTCAAACTGGGTACGCATAGCCGTATCTAATTCTGCAATAATCTGTAACAGATTCGTTTCCGCTTTGACGATATCGTCATGCTGACCCTTTAGGAACTCATATCGCTCAGATACCAGTTTATAATCCTCAATGGCATTGACATTGACATCTCCTAACGCCTTAATCTTTGCCTTGACAGCAGATACCTCTCTCTTTAATGCATCCAAATCATTTAAGGTATCATCCTTTAATTCCATCGCAGACTGGTAGGTAAGCTCGTATTCCTCCCACATATATTTACTTAAGGAATCTGCCTGCTCGCTAATCTTTTCCACCTGGGCAGACAGCTTAAATGCGGATTTGTCAAGCCTTGTGATTTCCTCATTTAACTGCTCTCTCTTTGTGAAAAATTCCTTATGCTTTGCGTTTAATTCTTCTTTATCCGAGATATCCTTCTGTAATGTGGACTCTAATTCTTCAATTTCCTTCTTATCTGCCTCAATCAGTGTCTTAAACTGGTTAATTCTGGCAACCAGTGTCTCGATTGCCTTGCCGGAATCACTCATCTGGGAGCGGTAGAGCTCCAGCTCTTCCTTTAATTTATTCTCCTCTGCACGGATTCGCCTTAAATTCTCAATCAGAAAATCATCCTGCTGTTTAATGGTGTTAAATTCCAGCATCAGCTCAGAAACCTTATCGTTTGACTTCTTCAGTTCCTCTTTCTTGAAGACAACCTGCTCCTCCAAGCCTTCAATCCGCTCCTCTAACGCCTTCTTTGCAGCTTCTGCCTGTTTGTGGTTATCGTAGAGCTCATTCTTATTGTGGTTAATCTCCTCAATCTGGGACTCTAATTCCTTATTTTCCTTATTCACGGAAGCAAAGGCATTGGCAGTCTCTGCCAGGTTCCTGGAAACCTGTTCAATATTCATGGTGACTGTATTTTTCTGTAAATACAGCTCCTGTAACTGGAGGTTTAAATCCTCTTTTCTGGTCTTTAATTCCTCTCTCACTGTGCGGAGCTCTGTCTCCTCCTTCGTTGCATTGGCAATCTCATTATTTATCTCAGACAGCTCCTTGGACAGCTCGTCCAGCTCCCTTTTACGTCCAAGTAAATTGGAGGAATTTTTAAATGCACCACCGGTCATTGCACCGCCCGGAGTCAGTAATTCCCCTTCCTTGGTTACAATGCGCAGGCTCTGGTGAAACTTCTTATTTACGGCAATGGCATGGTCAATGGTGTCCACCACAAGGATTCTTCCCAGTAAATGATTGGTAACCGCACTGTATTTGTCATGCACCTTCACCAAATCCTTGGCAAGTCCGATTACACCCGGCTCCTTTAAGGCATCCTTATTGTTAAACTCACTGTATTTGCCGCCGATTGTGGTCAGGGGCAGAAAGGTTGCACGTCCAAAACGGTTTTTCTTTAAAAACTGGATTAACCGCTTTGCGGTATTCTCATTATCCGTAACAATATTCTGGATGCTTCCGCCCAGAGCAGTCTCCACCGCAATCTCATATTCCTTATTTACCTGTATAATATCCGCAACCACACCAATTATTCCCGGATTATTTTCCTTTTGCTCCATAACCCGCTTAATGGAATTTCCGTATCCGTCATACCTTTCCGTAATATTGCGGAGCGCCTCTAATCTGGATTTGACACTGCTGTATTCATTATTTGCCTCAAATAACCGTTGTTTATTCTCGTTGGTAGCAATGGTATTCTGGTCAAGGTCCGCATCCGTCACTTCCAGCTTTGCAAGAATATCTGCCACAGTCCGCTCAATCTCTGCAAGGGAGGTGTTATGTTTTTCATACTCCTCCTTGTCCTTCATTTCATCCGACTTAAACTGCAGAAAACGCTGGTTTAGCTGTGTTTTACGGTAGTTGATATTTTCAAGCATGGCGTCATATCTTCCAACCTTTGCCTTCAGGTTCGCACCGTCATTTAAGTATTCAATAATATCCGCCTTGCTCTTTTCAATCTCTTCCTCTAAACCGGCAATCTCCTCCTCGATGCCTTCGCTGACTGCACGGGCGTTCTCCACCACGTCATCCGCATTGTCCATTTTCTCATCCAGAACAGCCTTCTTTTCCTGAAATTCATGTTTTTCCTTCTCCTGGGCTGCCAGGGACTGGTTAATGCGGTCAATCTGTTCGCTCATATGTATGTCTGTGGACTTTGCATTGGAAATCTGCTGGTTTAATACATTGACCTCGCCTTCATTGCGCTCATTCTGAAGCTTTAATTCATGTATTTTATTTTTATTTTCGTCAATGGAATGGTTGCACTGCTCCAAAACTGTTTCAATGCGCCCATATTCATTTTTTGTCTGTTCAAATTCTGCCTTTAAACGCTGGCTGTCATCATTGACAATATGTAATTTTTCTTCATTTTCCTTTAACATGCTCTCAATATGCTCATTTTCCAGCAAAAATGCATTGACATCAAACCGTTTTAATTCCCCTTTGTATAGCAGGTACTTTTTTGCCACCTCGGACTGCTTCTCCAACGGTCCTACCTGTTTTTCCAGCTCTGACAGGATGTCGTTTACACGGCTTAAATTTTCCCGCTCGGCAGCCAGGGATTTCTCGGTGGCAGCTTTGTTTTTCTTGTATTTCACAATACCTGCCGCCTCATCAAAAAGCTCCCGGCGTTCCTCCGGCTTCCCGGACAAAATCCGTTCCACCTGTCCCTGCCCGATAATGGAATATCCCTCTTTACCGATACCTGTGTCGAAAAACAGGGCATGTACATCCTTTAAACGGCTCACCGTACCATTAATCAGATATTCACTCTCACCGGAACGGTATACCCGGCGTGCCACCGTAACCTCCTCATAATCAACAGGCAGGGAATGGTCGCTGTTATCCAGGGTAATTGCAACATAGGCAGAACCATGGGGCTTTCTAAGCTCTGTTCCTGCGAAAATAACGTCCTCCATCTTGGCGCCACGAAGCTGCTTTGCACTCTGCTCCCCCAGCACCCAGCGGACTGCATCTCCCACGTTACTCTTTCCGCTTCCGTTTGGGCCCACAATTCCGGTAATTCCTTTATTAAATTCAAACACAATTCGATTGGCAAAGGACTTAAATCCATACACTTCTATACTTTTTAAATACATAAAAAACTCTCCATCCTATTCTCTTCCGCATTCTTTTAACTTGAGAATTGCCCGGTATGCTGCCAGCTGCTCTGCGTTTTTCTTGGAAGGTCCCTCACCGGAAGCCAGCCGTTCACCATCGATATACACCTCTGTAACAAAACTCTTATTGTGGTCTGGTCCCTTTTCATCAATCACCTCATAGGTGACAACACCTTTCCCGTCCTTTTGCACCATTTCCTGTAATATGGTTTTTGCGTCATAAAACAGCGACTTATGTTCAATATCCGTTAAAAGAAAAGTATGGACATATTTCTTTGCCGCCTCCATGCCTCCGTCTAAATAAATGGCGCCTAATACCGATTCAAACAAATCGCAGAGTATGGAATTCCGATTTCTTCCACCTGTCTGCTCCTCTCCCTTTGAAAGTAAAACATATTCACCTAAATGCAGCATTTCAGATACACTGGATAACGTAAACTCACAGACGATGGATGCCCTAAGACGGGTCAGCTTTCCCTCCGGAAGCTCCTTGTACTCCTCAAACAAGAACTGGCTTGTAATTAACTCTAACACGGCATCTCCCAAAAACTCCAGGCGCTCATAGCTTTCCATGCCCTTCCGCTTCATTTCATTGATAAAGGAGCTGTGTGAAAGAGCCTGTTTCAGCAGTGTCTTATTCTTAAATACATATTGGATGTTCTGTTCAATTGCTTTCTCATCATAATTTAACATATTACGCTTCTTCCTTCTGCTCTTTTTCCTCTAACAGATATTTCTTAATCTTTCCATTAATGTCCTGCCTCTTAAAGGTCTCCACCTGGTATAATGCATTCTTTACTTCCTTATTGGTTGCATTTCCATGAATCTTTACCACAAGACCATTCAGTCCCAAAAGCGGGGCTCCTCCATGCTCTGTTGTATCAAACAGCTTCAAAACCTTCTTAAGCTGCGGTTTTACCATGGCTGCCCCCAATGTAGAAACCGGGGTTGCCGTCATTGCCTCCTTGACCTTCTTCATCAGCCCTGAAGCAAGTCCCTCTGTAAGCTTTAACATGACATTTCCCACAAACGCTTCGGTAACCACAACATCTGCCACACCATTTGGGAAATCCCTCGCCTCAATGCTTCCAATAAAATTAATATCCTTACATTCCTTCAGCAGCGGAAATGTCTCCTTTACCAAAGCATTTCCCTTTTCTTCCTCTGCACCGATATTCACAATTCCAACCCGGGGATTCTTAACCCCGATAACATTTTCCATATAGATAGAGCCCATTCTTGCAAACTGTACCAGATTGCTGGGCTTTGCATCCACGTTGGCTCCGCAGTCAATTAAAAGCGTAACCCCGTTCATGGTGGGAACAACCGGGGCAAGAGGTGCCCTCTCAATTCCCTTCATTTTTCCGACCAGTACCTGTCCGCCCACCAGAATTGCTCCGGAATTACCGGAAGACACAAAACCATCTGCTTTCCCGTCCTTAACCATCCGAAGACCTACAACCATGGAGGATTCCTTTTTCGTCCGGATTGCATTTACCGGGGTATCATGACACGTGATTTCCTCCGGTGCGTGCACAATTTCAATCTGTTCCATTGGATACTCATATTTTTCAAGCTCACTCTTGATTTTCTCCTCCGGTCCCACTATATATACAAATAAATCTTTTTTTTCCTTCACTGCATTTACAGCCCCGAGAACCATTTCTCCCGGTGAATTATCTCCACCCATTGCATCTAATACAACCTTGGTTAATTCTGACATAGCATGCCCTCCATTTCCAACTATTACTTTTAAGCACAATACAACTTATTTACTATACCATAAAACGTTTTCTTTGACAAATAAAACCAATTGGATTGTATGAATTTTTATACATATGGGAAATTCTGTAAAACTTGCATATTTGCCGGGAAAATGATATTATTTTGGTAGTTTTTTATTTGAAATAATTATCAAAAACAAACAGATGAGAGGAGAAACAAGACAAATGAATACCCCAAAGGAAATAATTGAATTAAACATGAACAGCGCCGTAAACAAGGCAAATCTAAAGCTATCCAGAATGATTGCCCTGGGCATTATGGCGGGAATGTTTATTGCGTTGGGAGGAGCTGCCAGCAATACTGCTGTCCATGGCATTGCAGATGTGGGAATTGCGAGAACCGTAGCTGGTGTGATTTTCCCGGTAGGACTTTTGATGATTGTCTTTGTGGGCGGCGAATTATTTACCGGTAACACATTAATGATTATGGCTGCCCTGGATAAACGAATCAAGGTTACTTCCCTGCTCCGCAATCTTTGTGTTGTGTACCTGTCAAATCTTGTGGGTTCCCTGATTATTGATTTCCTTGTCTTTTACAGCGGAAATCTGAATTACAGCGATGGCGCACTGGGGGCTTACACAATCAAGGTTGCCCTTTCCAAAGCTTCCATTACACCTCTTAAGGGTATTACCTCAGGTATTCTCTGTAACTTTCTTGTATGTATGGCAATCTTAATGAGTACTGCTGCCAAAGAGGCTCCCGGCAAGATTCTGGGTGTGTGGTTTCCTATTTTTGCCTTTGTGGTTGGCGGTTTTGAGCATATTGTAGCAAATATGTATTATATACCTATTGGTATTCTGGCTGCCTCTAATCCGGCATACACTGCAAAAGCAGAGGAATTATACGGCATCACTGCCGGACAGCTGGAAGCCCTGGATATAGGGGGCTTACTACAGAATTTCATTCCTGTTACCATCGGCAATGTGCTGGGAGGCATGGTATTTATCGGTTGTATGCTCTATTTTATCAATATAAAATGCGATAAAAACTAATATAGCGGGAATCCTCAAGGGTAACATCAGCCGAAAGAAGGACCGGACGCTTTACTTTCTTAAGGTTCCGGCTTCTATGAGCTGATATCCCATTTTCATTTCCTTGCGGACAGACTGGGAATCCTCAATCATGTTTATGAGCATTTTAGCAGCCTCTTCCCCGCTGGTTTTATAATAAAAGTGTACCGATGTAAGCCTCGGGTCACAGACCCTTGCCACCAGATTGTCACCGAAGCCTGCAATCTGGACATCCTCCGGAATCCGTCTGTTACATTCCTTTAAATACATCATGGCGCCTATGGCAATTTTATCCGTTGCACAAATCAGGGTATCGATTTCAGAATCCATCTCCAATAATTTTCTGGCGCTTTCGTACCCATTTTCTATTGTAAATGCTCCATTTGTACAATAACCATCCTTTATAGCGCAGTCAAGCTCAAAATTGGCATCCAGAAATCCATACAGGCGCTCCTGTCCGATTGCCTCATCCTCGGAAACTGCACCGATAAATGCAGGATTTTTGCCGGTTTTTAAAGCCCGCTTTGTCAACTCCTTAGCTGCGCCGTAATCATCATAATATACACAGGAGTATTCTTTGACACACTGTGCCAGAACCACAACCGGTATTGTGATTTCCTTCATTATCCTTAGGTGCTCCTTTGTAAATACCGTTCCAATCAGAATAATTCCATCCACATGATTCTGCCGCAGCTGCTTTAAATACCGTATCTCTTCCTTTATATCACTATGGGTGTCTGCAAGCAGCAGCTGATACCCTTTTTCCGCTAATATATTACTGATTCCGTGTACCATGCGGCTGACGGAATCGGAATTAATCTTTGGCAGAATAACGCCGATTAATCCTGTTTTTTTGGTGCGCAGCATCTGCGCCTGGGCGGATGGCTGATATCCGGTTTCTTCAATCACCTTGCGGATTTGTTCCTTTTTTTCAGCACTCACATAGCCGTTATTCAAATATCTGGATACCGTGGCGCGGGAAACCCCTGCCAGGGCAGCAATTTCATTTATGTTCATTTATGAATCCTCCGTTTTTATAATAATTTTTATTATAAATTAATGTGAGAACGATTTCAAGTCACAATCCGAATTCTTTTACATATGATAATAAAAATATGCTTTTTTGCGTTTTGCAAGGAAAGGATTTCTATATGAGATTAAGAAAATATTTGAGAGCGGCACAGGAAAATATTGATAAGGGTTATTTACAGATAAACGCAATCTCTGAGGATAACCAGATACCTGTACGGAATGCAAGGATAGAAATCGCAAGCAGCGGAAATCCCAACCAGACAATTGAGCAGTTAGAAACCGACAGCAACGGAAAAACCTCCAACATCGAGCTGGCTGCCCCTCCCCTGGAATTTTCCCTGGCGCCATCGGATAACCAGCCCTACAGTGAATACAACCTTAAGATATCGGCAGAGGGCTATGATGACACCATCATTACCGGGGTACAGATTCTTTCCGGTGAGCTGGGACTTCAGAATATCCGTATGACGCCGTCTGTCACCAGTGAACAGCTATATAATCCCACAGTTATTGGAGGGCACACGCTCTGGGAATTCTACCCTCCTAAAATTGCCGAGGCTGAAATCAAGCCCATGGATGAGCGGGGAGAAATTGTACTTAGCAAGGTAGTAGTGCCGGAATACATTATTGTCCATGACGGTGCGCCTACGGATACCACTGCAACGGATTACTATGTCCCTTATAAGGATTATATTAAAAATGTGGCGTCCTGCGAAATCTATGCCACCTGGCCGGAGTCCTCCATCACCGCCAATGTACTGGCTATTATATCCTTCACCCTGAACCGGGTTTATACGGAGTGGTACCGTGGAAAAGGCTACGATTTTACCATTACCAGTTCTACAGCCTTTGACCATAAATGGATGTACCAGAAAACCGTATATGAAAACATTTCCCAGGTGGTGGACACCATTTTTGCCAATTATCTGTCAAGACCAAATGTGAGCCAGCCAATACTGACCCAGTACTGTGACGGAAAACGGGTGACCTGTCCAAACTGGATGAGCCAGTGGGGTTCCAAATATCTGGGAGACCAGGGCTATACCGCCATTGAAATCATAAGAAACTATTACGGAGATGACATGTATATTAATGAAGCAGAGCAGATTGCCGGCATTCCTGCTTCCTGGCCCGGATATGACTTGTCAGTGGGCTCCACCGGGGATAAGGTGAGAATGCTGCAGGAACAGCTTAACCGGATAGCACAGAACTATCCTTCTATTCCAACAATTGCCGTAGACGGCAGCTATGGGGAAGGTACAAAGGCGGCAGTCCAGCAGTTCCAGTCCATCTTTAACCTGCCTGCCACCGGAATTGTGGATTATCCTACATGGTACAAAATTTCCCAGATTTACGTAGGCGTCAGCAAGATTGCAGAACTGACCTGAGAATGTCTGTATCACGCAAAAAACTACCGCATCATCCGGTATGTATATGCTTAACCGGATGATGCGGCTTTTTATCCGCCAAATACGTATTGTTACTCGGCAACAATCTTTCTGAAGTTCTTTTTACCTCTCTTCAAAACGAAATCCTCTGCAAAATCGCTCTTTTCATATACCGTAAATGGGTCATTTACCTTATCTCCGTTTACGGTGACACCGCCCTGCTGGATGCCGCGTCTTGCCTCTGATTTGGAGGTCACAAGCTCTGCCTTTACTAAAAGGTCAAGAACTCCGATTTTACCCTCCTCATTGAAATCTGCAGCAGTCAATGTGGTGGTAGGCATATTGGCAGCATTTCCACCGGTAAACAGTGCTCTCGCACTCTCCTGAGCCTTATTTGCCTCTTCCTCTCCGTGTACAAGCTTAGTAAGCTCAAATGCAAGGATTTCTTTTGCCTGATTTAACTGGCTTCCCTCCCATTTGTCCATCTCGTCAATCTGCTCCAGCGGCAGGAATGTAAGCATCCGCAGACATTTTAACACATCTGCATCATCTACATTTCTCCAGTACTGGTAAAAATCAAACGGAGAAGTCTTATTTGGGTCAAGCCATACTGCACCGGACTGGGTCTTGCCCATCTTCTTACCCTCAGAATTGAGAAGCAGGGTAATGGTCATGGCATAGGCGTCCTTCCCAAGCTTACGACGAATCAGCTCTGTGCCGCCTAACATGTTGCTCCACTGGTCATCTCCTCCAAACTGCATGTTACAGCCATATTTCTGGTACAAGGCATAAAAATCATAGCTCTGCATAATCATATAGTTAAATTCCAGGAAGCTTAAGCCCTTTTCCATTCTCTGCTTATAGCACTCTGCCCGCAGCATATTATTAACGGAAAAATGTGCTCCCACCTCCCGGAGTACCTCAATATAATTAAGGTCTAACAGCCAGTCTGCATTGTTTACCATCATCGCCTTTCCCTCAGAAAAATCAATGAATTTACTCATCTGCTCCTTGAAGCAGTCGCAATTGTGCTGGATTGTCTCCCTTGTCATCATCTGTCTCATATCTGTACGTCCGGACGGGTCACCAATCATGGCAGTACCTCCGCCGATTAATGCGATTGGCTTATTTCCAGCCATCTGAAGGCGTTTCATCAGACATAATGCCATGAAATGTCCCACATGAAGGCTGTCTGCTGTAGGGTCAAATCCGATATAAAATACAGCCTTTCCGTTGTTAATTAACTCTTTAATCTCCTCTTCATCTGTCACCTGTGCAATCAGACCTCTTGCCACAAGCTCGTCATAAACTGTCATTTTCTCTTCCTCACTTTCTTTTTCTTCGCCCTGCATCTCGGCTATGTTTCACTCCGGTCGTGGCTGGCGCCACAAAAAAAATCCCATCCTAATCTATAGGACGAGATTCCCCGTGTTACCACCTAAATTCACAACAGATTCACATCTGCCGCCTCAACAGGTATTCTGCTAAATAAAATACCGGATATGGTAACGGATATCAACCGGCATAGCCTACTGGGATATATCCAGCTTCTGTTATCCTAATACATAACAGTCTGGCTTCCGTTGGGTATGCGGCTCAAAGAGGTATTCATAACAGGTCTTCCATGGTCCTCTCATCATCCGGCACCTTTCTGTATGGGACTGCCTGTTACTACTTATTCTTATCAGCGCCTTAATGTGTATAGTATAATAAAGACAATAGATTTTGTCAAATCTTTTCCACGGCAACGTGTTATTAACTTATGATAATGTCTCCCTAGGATTCACTTGAGATAATGTCACTTTTTGATAAACTATAAAGGTTATGAAAGAAGGTAAGATTACATTGTCTCAAAAACAATTGAAAACTTTAACTGTTATTAACCGTTTCATCGACAAGTCTATTACCAGACAACAGGCTGCTGAGC
>ENA-OYZN01000286-OYZN01000286.1-human-gut-metagenome-genome-assembly--contig:-NODE-286-length-27465-cov-13.629588_pt1 | contig 27465 bp, 25 predicted proteins | sample MGYA00243294_ERZ653483 | MGnify/ENA primary metagenome ERZ653483 (study PRJEB26926, sample SAMN06165155) | human gut metagenome | biome: ENVO:00009003; feature: ENVO:2100002; material: ENVO:00002003... | reverse complement strand
CCGGCGGCCAGCTTATATTTCTTATACTGGCGCACCGCAAAGTGGTTTGGCTTCTCGGCTTCCAGTGCATCAAACATCAGGTCTACGGGGTTTTTGAACTCCTCGTCATCCTCACGGACTTCCATGGCGTTGATGAACTCAATGAGGGTAGAGAAGTTCTGCTCCTCCACCGGAGCCTCATAATGGATATAGCCAATAAGCGCGCAGTACAACAAGGTTTCTGCTTTTACCCAGAAATCGTCTCCGGCCTTGCCTTCGCCTTTGGTATTGGCGATCAGCGTTGTTACCAGCTTCAAGATGTCCTTTTCGCTATGGATATAGGCGAAAGGGTTATAGTGCATGGACTTCTTGAAGTTGATGGTATTTAGGACCTTGATTCGGTACGGCTCATAAATGACCTTGCCGTGCTTATTCTTCATGGGCTTTCCGTCTTTCCCCGGCTTGGGTGCGCCCCTTTGGAGCATTTTTCCGCACTCCACCAAAATGGTTCCCTTCGGAAGCGTTTCGTCAAGATAGAAAACGGAAAAGTCACAAATTATTTTCAATTCAGAAATTCGCCGCTTTCACATCATCACGCATTAACCGCTTCATCTTGTCCTCTAAGGTGTCCTTGCTTTCCTTGCTGAAATGAACGCCGATAACATAGGTGGTGTTTCCCATTCTCATGTTGAATGTTCCTACCGGGGTTGCCTTGTGTGCTTTTGCTGTGGTTGTGTTCTGTGTCATGCAATACCTCCTTGAAATGGAAAAAGCCAGACAGGGTGTGTGGTCGGCAACGAAGTCCGGCAACGGACTTCAAAAAACCTCGAACATAGTCCTATCTGGCTTATTTACTATTTTTACTTTTTTCTTTGATTTCTCCGTTGCTTTTGTTGCCAGAGAAGAAAATCCCTTGTAAATAAAGGACTTTTAAGAGATTTGCCCTGCAACGGACTTGACAACGGGGTAGCAACATAGTCGGCAACACGGTCATTTTTTCAAAACGGTAATTCCATCTGTCGGGCTTCTTCCTCGGTCAGTTCACGAAAACCGTCCGTCAGATTTGAGCCTGTTGCCGATGGCTCGTTGTCGGGCGGTGGTATGCGTTCCCACCCTCGCTGTCTGCCATACTTGGCAAAGCTGCGTGGATTGGAAAACGGTCTCCATCCCTCAATGCTGTTGTTCATGATTTCATTGATTTCTCGGATTTCCCATTGCTTCGGCTCATCAAAAGGGTGGTTCAGAGCTTCTGCATAGATCAGCTTGGAGCAGACCTGTGTACCTTTGAAGTTATCAAGGAAAGACTGGATCAGTCCTGCTTTCGTGTCCTCCGGCATAAACTGCTTTTGCAGTTCTTTCAGTTCCTTGTCCATATCCTTTGATAAGGTCAGCTTTACAGGGAAGTTCTGATAGATGAACATGACTTCTGCCCACATCATATCAATGAACGCTCTGGATGCGGCTTCATCTTCCAGAATGTGAATCTCTGCATTTTCAGGGTGTACCATGATAGGCAGAAATCTACGGTTGCCGCTTCGGTCAAGGGGTAGAAAGTCCATCGTGTTGGAAGAACCTCCGAACACACATTGTCGCAAGCGGTCTGCCGGATGGGTTTCATACGGCACTTTATAGGTTTCTTTCGCCCTGCTGATAAAGGACTTAATATCCTCAATGCTCTTGGCGTTGGCGGTGGCGATCATTTCAGACATTTCAATAATCCAGTGTCCCTGCATCTTGCGGTAAACATTGTCATCGTCAATCCGTTTCAGGTCATCGGAGAACCATTCGTCCCTGACTGCCAGCAGCCGGAAGAAAGTGGACTTGCCCGCGCCCTGACCGCCCACCAGACAGAGCATCACCTCAAACTTGCAGCCCGGCTTGAACACTCTGCGGATGGCTCCCAGCATGAATAGCTGCAGGCATTCGTAGCTGTACTCGCTGTCCTCCACGCCGAGGAACCGGGGCAGGGCGTAACGGATGCGCTCCGTACCGTCCCATTCCAGACTGTTCAGATAGTCCCGGATGGGGTGGTACTTGTTGCAGTCGGCTACAATGGAGATTGCTTTCTGTATTTTCTTCTCGCTGGTCAGTGTGTACTTGTCCTCCAGATAGAGCATGAGATAGTTCAAGTCCGTGTCGTTCAGGGTCGCTGTCGGCTTGCTCCACCAAAGGGGCTTCACAATATCAATGCGTTCCGTGAGAATATTGTACCTGACAGCACCTTGCAGAACGGGGTCGTTCTGAAATACGGTCAGGCAGTTCCGTATGCTGTTTCGGATAGCTCCGTTATCGGTCAAGTCCAGACTTCCCCTGACTTCTTCCACGGTCATGCCCGGCTGTGTGGTCTGCAAATCGCTGCTCAAGTCTCATCACCTCTTTTCTTTGCTCGGCAACCAGAGCCTTCTTTTCTTCGGCTGTGCCGTACAGAAGAACATCAAGCAGATATTCGATGTGGCTTTCTCGTTGCAGGGCTTCCACGAACAGCGGATGCCATTCGTCCTCCGGCTGCTTTGGTGCGTATTGCTGCTTCCATGTCCTGAGATGATGGAAGTAATCGGACAGCACCTTGTAGCACCTGTTTTCTTCCTGCCGGTATCTCTGTTCCGGGGTAGGCGCTCTTATCTTGGGTCTGATAGACGGCTTTTTCCGTGCGTCATAGGGAATGGAGAAATCGTCCGCCAGCTTCATAGCGGCTTCCTTGCCGGGCAGTCCGAACAGACGGGAAACAAAATCAACCGCGTCCCCGTCAGCTTGGCAAGCGAAACAATGGAAACGCATATCCAGCTTCATGCTCGGATTTTTGTCATTGTGAAATGGGCAGACTGCCATGCCGTGACGGTTGACACGGATGCCGTACAGCTCCGCCGCCTGTCGTGTGGTCACGGTCTGCTTGACCGCTTCAAATACGTTCATTGCATCATCCTTTCCGGGAACAAAAAAGCACCTGACATTTTCACAAAGAAAACGGCAAGTGCCTTAAAGCTCCATATCCTGTTTTTTGTGCTGTGTGGGTTTCCGCTCCGGCTGCTGCTTCTCCTTTTCAGAATCGTGCTTCAATCTTTCGGTTACGGAGTGCTTCGGTTCGGGCTTCTTCTCAACTGCCTGCTCCGGCGCAAGGACTTTGCCGACCCAGTAGCGAATATCCTTCATCGGCTTCAATTCCTCTCTGACGGCTGCAAGCTGCCCGGCAAGCTCGGCATGGGAGCTTTTCAGATCATCGTATTCCGTTTGCAGAGCGTCCAGATTGACGTTCAAATCAACGCCCTGCTTTTTCAGATAACGGAACGCTTTGTTGAAGCTGTCCAGCTCGTCCCTGTGGCTTTCCGCAAAGGCGGCTTGCCTTGTTTTCCAGCCGATTTTCAGATACTTGTCATGGACTGCCTTGTGTGTTTTGCAATCGGCAACGGCTCTTTGAATGCCCGTAATGACCTGCATACGTTTCTCGGCTTTCTTCATAGCTGCGCTGATTGTCTTGGCTTTTTCATTCACGCCTTGCAAGGCTACGTCCAAATCTTCCAGCGTGAAAAGTTCATGGTTCTGCAAATAGTTCATAGCTTGGGAAACGGTTTTCAGGTCATCGACCGTGCCTTTCTGCTGTCCGTATCTCGACCACTCGCTGCGCTCCGCCTTTCGCAGATTCAGATAAGAGCTGAGAAGTGCGGTAAGCGTGGGGGAAGTATTTTTCTTATCCGCTTCCGTTTCCGCAAAGGCGGCTTTGGTGGCTTCCAGAATCTCCGCAATCCAGCTCCGCAGATTTTTGATGGTTCTGCGGACAGCGTTCATCATGCGGTTCGCCGCTTGAATATCCCGGTTGAGATTGCCGATGTTGGTTTCAACGCCCTTGCGCTCCAAGGCGCAGACGGCGGCTCCCATGTGGACTGTCGGGACAATATCAAGCCCCTGTCTTTCATAGGAGCGCATATCCACCCGTTCTGGGCTTCCCGACATTTCAAGATAGCGGTTCTGAATGACCTCCCAGCCGTGCCGCCATTCCTCGGCGTGGTATTGCTCGTTCCAGTCAACGGTATCCTCCTTGTGGCTTTTCCATCTGCCGGAGGGCAAGCGGATTCGTTCGCCGTTCTCGTCAATGTCGTAAACCTTGCGGCTCTTGGGCATCCACTTTCCGTTTTCGTCAATGGCTCGCATGGTCAGCATGATATGGCAGTGCGGATTGTGTCCCGGTGGGTCAGGGTCGTGTATCGCAAAGTCACAGCACATTCCTTTGGAAACAAACTGTTCCTCGCAGTATTCCTTTAGCATCTGCGGACATTTTTCAAGCGGAACTTCCCTCGGAAGGGCAAGCACGAAACGCCTTGCAAGCTGTGCGTTCCATTGCTTCTCAACTTCTTCGGCGGAGTTCCAGAGCGTTGCCCGGTCTGCATATTCCGGCGGTGCGTTTGCCGGAAGCAGGATTTCCGTGTAAACAACTTCGGGCTGTTTCCTGCGGTGGTCTTTCGATTTCTGGTCATACTCGGAGAACAGCTTTTCTCCGGCTTGATAGGCTGCTCCGGCAACGGCGGAGCTGCCCTTGCTGCGCTGGACGATGCGTATATTCAGATGGGGAACAGGCATTTTGTTGAACCTCCTTTCTCGGCGCAATAAAAAAATAACCGCTGCTTTTCGGCACGGTCAAACAAAACTTGTCGGTCAGAAATGATTACTCTGAAATCGTTTCTGGACGGCAAATACACAAAGGGGTAGCTGGCTTTAGCCAGCGCAGGGGAAGTGTAGCTTCCACTGGATGATTGAAGCGAAAGCTGCGGAAATCATCAGGCTCCCTGCAAGGGGCTTTCGGCAGAACGCAATGCACAACCTTCAGGTGGTGTATAATTGCGCCCTCGTCCAAAGCCGAGGGTTTAGCCCCTGTCCGTTGCCAGCTCGTTTTCCCGGTTCTCAATCAGCAGATTCAGCTTCTTTTGAACCGCTTCGCTGTGGAAGATGAACGTCAAAAGCTCCATCACATCATCATCCGTCAAGACGGTCGGCTCTCGCAAAAAGGTTTCCAGCATCCCGGCACGGGTGCAAAGCCGATGGGTTCTCTCGCTTCTGGTCAGCCGTTTCAGCTCGCTCTGCAATCGCTTCTCCTTGTGCTTAGCTGCGGTCAGTTTCTTCTCTGCAATATACTGTTCGTGTTTCAGCTTTTCAAGTTTTTCGCTCATAGGCAACTTCTCCTTTCTGATAATGGGCAAAACAAAAGCGACCAACTTTTTACGGTTGATCGCCTTTGTATAGAGTTTGATTTATTAGAAGGAGAGTTTCATTTCTCTCATAAATCCTACAAAGTTTATGTGCTGCACTCCGTATTTTTCGCAAATATCTGGTATCTTTGGCGTTGTGCTTGGATTATTGCTTCTCACTTCTTCCGTTACAACAACACAGGACTTCTCCTGTGCCAACGCAATAACGAATGGATCGGCATTATTCCTTTTCTTTCCGCCTTCTACAAGACCGCGATCTTCTGCTAATATTTTGCGTACTCGTTCTTGTAAAGAGATTTCCGAGGGCAGAAAGCTCTCCTTTCGACTTTTAGCCCAAGTTGAAAGAGTATCATCGCCCAAAGATAATTCATCGAAGACTTCAGCGCTTGAAATTATCGTTCCATCCTCCATAAGTTCATCGATCTTTTTCCAGACGGAAGGGTATACATCTCTTGGCTGACGTCGTTCCAGTCCAATAAAAATATTAGAATCAAATACGTATTTTGCAGCCATTAGAAACACCACCTTTCCAGCTTTTCAAAGTTCTTCGTTTTCAGATTCAGAAGATATCCAGATGCATCACGAGCTGAAATTTTATCCGTGTAATACGCATTTAGAATTGTTCGTGCATACAGTTTACCTACCTGTGTCCCAGTATCCGTAGCAGGCGGGAGAAAGCCTCCCTTCTTCTTTGCTTTATAGGATTTGTATTCATCAATATAGCGAGCCAATATATCAAAGTAGTTTTCCCTCGTGATGATCTTCATCTCCCATAAAGCGTGAAGAATAACTTCTTTGCTTACAGCAAAATCTCTGGATACTTGATAAACGTAGCTATCGTCAAAACCGTATTTCCGTATTTTACCTATGGTTGGATGAGAAGATAGTTCGTTCAGAGGAACGAGAATCTTGCCGGCAATTTGATTACACTTCATTTCCATTACATTCTGAGAAACACTGTTTTCGTTAACATCGTTACAAATTCCAGATGTATGGGTAACAATATGAACTAACTCATGGCAGAGCGTGAATAGTCTCGCAGATGGTTCATCTTTTCGATTCAAAGCAATAATTGGCATTCTCTCATATGCGATCGACAAGCCACGCATTTCAGACGGGGCGATTTTTGTTGCTTGAAAAATAAGAACATCCCACTTTTCAAGAACTCGAATGCAATGAGATAGAGCGACTTCTGGCTTTCTGAACTTGCATTGGATATCTTCCGTCAGTTCTAATAGGTTTCGTATAGCTGCCGCTATTTCCTCCATATCTGCTCCAGCACTTAGCTTTATTGGAAAAGAAAGAGGCTCTCTTTTTTCTTCCTCATAAAGAGACAATACTGCATCGCGGCGATCCTCTATATCACGGAGAAACCAACGGAGCTCGCGAGAAGTTATGATGCTGTTTCCATTGTTTCCGAATGTCCTGTAGTCAGTTTTTTCAAGGCGTTTTAGCTTTTTCGGCGTGTCCGGCAAATAAAAATATACGAATGGAACCCTATACTGTTTTGCCAAATTTTTTGCTTGAGTTACTGTCGGGTACGAAGTTCCCTGCTCCCATGACAGTATCTTTTCAGGTGCCGTATGCAGCTTCGCGGCAATGTCATCAATAGTAATGCCGTCAAGGTTCCGCGCCCAGGCCAGCACTTCCGGCGTAATTATAGCAGGAATAGACTTTGCCATATTTACTCCCCCTTTCTCTTTTTGAATTTCTATCGGTGAAGGAAAACACCTTAAGAGTGCAATGTATACAGGTAGAATCTATCAGTCATCATCGCTGCTGCCGTTGTTTTTCTCATACTGCTGTTGTAGCAATTTTACGGCACGGTCAAAATCACTTTCAAGTTGCTTCATCTCTCTTGCACGGTAGATTTCAAATTCCTTCTCGGCTTTTTCAACAGCCTGCTTGTGAGAAACTCGCCCCTTTCCCTCCAAAAGCTTTCTTCTATTCGACACAATCTGATTATCAAGAGCGTCAATCCAGTTCTGCATAGTCATAGGTATCTGTTCCAAAGCCTGCAATTCCGCAAAATCGAGAAATTGTGCGACAAGAAGATTGAGTCGCTGCAGTTCTATTTCAGAGAGATAGTTTTTCGCAATTTTCACATCATCTTTGGTGACGTAGTCGCCCTTGAAATTGGTCATACCCACCAGCGGCTTTTCACTGTCTACCCGATCATAGATAACCTCGGCTGCTGTGTGCTCATGAACAGCGTAATGGAGTTTGTTTTGCACGGTAGCAAAGAAAGCTCTCGTCAAATCCGATCTCGGATCATAGTCCGTCGCTGTTGCATAGATGTCCGTCACCTGCTGATAAAAATTGCGTTCAGAGGAACGAATATCCCGGATACGCTGCAACAGCTCCCGGAAATAGCGGGAGCCACCCTGCTTCAAGCGGTCATCGTCCATTGTGAAGCCTTTTTGAATATACTCATGCAGCCTTTCTGTTGCCCATCGACGGAAGCGGGTCGCAATCTGCGACTGCACGCGGTATCCGATAGCGATAATCATATCCAGATTGTAGTGGTCGATGTTTCGCCTTACCTGCCGGTTGCCCTCGGTGCGAACCAACAAGAATTTCTTGTTAGTTGCCTCCGGCGCAAGCTCACCATCCTTGTATATGCCGTCAATATGCTGGCTGATGTTCTGCTGTGTGGTGTCATAGACCTCAGCAAGCTGCTGCTGTGTGACCCAGATATCTTCATCGGAGAAACGGACAGAAACCTTCGTGATTCCGTTCTCATCTTGGTAAATCATCACATTGTTATCGTTCATGAGCAATACCTCCGTCTCTTTCTTCTCTGTTACTTTCCGTTAGGCTGTATGTTTTTCATGTCAGTTTTTTCTATTTTGCACGGGTATTTCGTACGGCTTTCCGTCCTTGTTGTAGGTCAAATTAAATACAAGGTCGGACAGCCATTTCTTAAATGATGGATTGTCCTGAAACTGCTTGAACAGCTCCATATTGTCCGCCATAATCGAAAAGATGACCTGCTGCAGAGCACGTTCGCTTTCCAAGCGTGCACTCTGCTCATCAGAGTTTTTCATGGCATTCTGGTATTTTTCGTCCTTAGACACCATGGCCGGTATCTCAAGGATCTGCCTCCGCACGTTATCCGCATCATTCCAATTGATGTTACCAAACATATCATTGAAATTGGAGAGAATGACAGACAACAGATCCATTTCCGGTTCAACGATGTGCCCGACCTTTCCCGCCGGTACTGGAGCCACCTCCGTATCGGCATCTTCCAGGCGAATGGACATGACCTCGCGCGCCTCGTTGCGGTAACTTTCGAGGTCAATCGTTTCAAGAATCCCCTGCGAAAGATCGTCCTCCCGCGGAGACGGCAGCTTTGGTATCAGCAAATTAAGAAAGATGGATAACCGTTCCCAGTCTGCATTACCATACGGCAAAATCGCTCCGAGGAAGCCATAGGTACGCACAAACGCCTTGGCAGCGCTCTTGAACTTAATCTGATCATCCATGTCAAGCTGCTTGTAAACGGCAGTACAGGCATCTAATGTGGGATCAAGTTTGTCGCGATCCGCTCCATCCAGGTACAAATTGACCAGCCGCTCGACATCTTCGTTGGAGAACACCTGGTATTCCTCCATTGTTGCAACAAGGTCGTACAGCTTGTTCGGATCGGTTTCGCCGGACAGAATCGTGGTACGGTAGTAGCGGGAGAATGATTCCTGAATTATCTCCGGCTTATTGGCAAAGTCCAAGACGAAGGTATCGTACTTTTTCGGGCAGCAGCGGTTCAAGCGGGAGAGCGTCTGTACCGCCTTGATGTCATAGAGCATTTTGTCCACATACATGGTGTGGAGCAGCGGCTCATCAAAGCCCGTCTGGAACATATCCGCAACGATGAGAATGCGATACGGGTCTTTTTTGAACTCCTTCGGTATCTTTGCATCCGGGAAGCCGTTCAATCCGGCAGATGTGAGCGGCGGTTCCTGACCTTGAAACTTGTTCTCGCCAGAAAAGGCGATGATTGTCTTATACGGACTGCGCCTGTCCGCAAGGCATTTATTGATAGCGTAGTAATATTCAATACAGCGGGGGATGCTGGAGGTCACAACCATAGCGCGAGCTTGCCCGCCTATTTTTCCTTTGGCAATGACCTGTTCATGAAAATGATCTACCATCATAGCCGCTTTCTTGGCAATGGTATAGCTGTCGCTTTCCACAAAGCTGCGCAGCTTCTTCTGTGCCCGCTTCTTATCGAACATCGGGTCATCCTCGACGGTCTTCATCAGCTTATAGAAGCTGTCGATAGGCGTGTAGTATTGCAGCACATCCAGAATGAATCCTTCCTGGATCGCCTGCTTCATCGTATAAACATGGAAGGGTCTATGCTTGATATCGTCGCCGTCCTGATACGGAACGCCGAAGGTTTCCAGCGTTTTATTCTTCGGGGTTGCGGTAAACGCAAAGTAGCTGGCATTGTTCAGCAGTTTGCGCCCTTCCATCATGGCGTTGATTTTATCCTCGTTGTCCATTTCGTCATCGGAAGCAAGTCCGGAAAGCGCAAGGTTCATCTGCGCAGAGTTTCTTCCGCTCTGTCCGGAATGAGCTTCATCGATGATGATGGCGAAATGGTTATCCTTGTGTTCTGCTCCAATTTGCGGAACAATGTACGGGAACTTCTCAATCGTGGTCACGATAATACGCTTTCCATCGGTAATGGCTTTCGTGAGATCGCCGGAGCGTTCTGCCCATGCGACCGTGTTGCCGACCTGCATAAACTGCTTGATCGTATCCCGAATCTGCTTGTCGAGAATCCGGCGGTCAGTGACTACGATAACGGAATCCAGCATCGGACGACCGTCCTGTTCAAGCCCAATCAGTTGATGAGCAAGCCAAGCGATAGAGTTGGATTTGCCGCTACCTGCGCTGTGCTGAATAAGATACTTTTTTCCGACACCATTTGTTTTCACATCGGCAAGCAGCTTCGTTACAACATCGAGCTGATGGTAGCGGGGGAAAATCTGCTTTTCCTTTTTCTTTTTGGTGTCCTCGTCCACCTCGACGACGACCTGCGCGTAGTTTTCTATAATCAGCGTCAGTTTTTCCTTGGTGAAAATATCCTTCCAAAGATAATCGGTCATAAGACCGTCTGGATTAGGCGGGTTGCCTGCTCCATCATTATATCCCTTGTCAAAGGGCAAAAACCAACTGTCTTTCCCTGAAAGCTTCGTGCAGAACTTGATGCGGGCATCGTCTACGGCAAAATGCACCATGCAGCGCTTGAACTGAAAAAGCATCTCGCGCGGGTCACGGTCATCCTTGTACTGCTGAACGGCATCATCAACATTTTGCTTTGTGATCTGATTCTTTAGTTCAAATGTAATAACCGGGAGGCCATTGATAAATACGCACAGATCCAGTGCCAGTTTGGCTGCATCCTGTGAATAGCGGAGTTGTCGGGTGACGCTGAAAATATTCTTTTGGAACAACTCCTTAGCTTTTGCGTTGCCCTCAGAGGGAGTCAGGTAAAACATGATCAGGTCGGCGGGGTATACTTTGATGCCGTTTCGCAGCACGTCAACTATGCCGCGCTTAGAAATCTCGCCCTGTAAACGGTTGAGAAACTGTGCGTATTTTTGATGACTTTTCCGGATGCCCAGCTTCTCTAATTGCTCCGGTTGCGTATCTTGTAGGAACCGAAAAAGTCGTGTCTCATCAATGGCGTATTCTTTGTTGTAGTCGGTGTTGGATCCTTCTTCATATCCGTTGTGCTCAACAAGCCAGTTTACAATGAGAGCTTCGAATCCGCTTTCCTTGGTGTTGGTCGGCATTACGCTTCCTCCTCTTCTGCTAAATGAGGCATCTCATATAAGTTGCCCAATAGCTGTTTTATAAATACGATAACCTTATCGGCATCTTCTTGGGTTGCCATCTCCATTTCGTGCGTATATTTGTTTCCGATTTTTCTTATTTTATCGACCCATGCTTTGTTTTGACGTCCAATATAGCCATTAGTTTCCAGATAGTTTATGTACTCGGCAAATGTTTTCCCAGCATCTGCACCTTTGTCCACTGCAATGTACATCAACAATGTCCGCGAGACCATAATGACAGAGTGATAGCATTCGTTCAAAAAGCACTTTCGACATTCGTTATACAGTTTTTCTACATTTGCAGGGAGAAAACGCACATCTTCGTAGGGCAGCAGCTGTGACTGCGGTATTATTTTTCCGTCAAGCCCAATGATGACCGGCATGAAGCATTCCGGACATTTGTGAATTTGATACTTAATGGCGCCGGTAGCTGTATCGACAATTCTGGTAGTAGAACTTGCCTGCACACGCACACCGCAATATGGACAGGTTATTGTTTTTGCAGTCATCTCTTTTTTGGGAATGGTCTTCCAAGTCCATTCTTTTATCTCTATCATACCTATTCCTCCTCAAGAGGCTCGTTCACACCTTGCTCCATAACTTCATCTGCATTGTCTATATCTTCATCCACAAATTCGTATTCGGGAATTTCGATGCTACGGACATCTATCTTGCCGGTGACGGTGTCGGAGATAAGGCGAGTTTTAAGGTCATTAAGAAGATCAATTTGTTTTTTTAGGCACTCAATGGCGGTTTGTGTTTTTTGCTCCTCGTCACCAATCGCTTGAACAATTTTTATCTGCTCTTCATAAGGAGGTAAAGGTATCTCAAAGTTTCTGAATGCGTCTGCTGGCAAGCGCCATCTGCCTACATTTGCAGCACCACGTCCAAAACGGTAAAAAGCATGTCGACGGTAGCATATTTGAAACACCTTTAAATAGTAGGGCGCATAGCAATGCGCCTCATCAAATATTCTGAAGACACGATAATCAGGGCTTGTTACCCCAAGATGATCCGCAATGCCAACTCCCCCTGTCAGTAAATCCATATGATTCATGGCAAATTCACCTGGATAGACAAACTGATACCCGGAATAGTTTGCCGCAAGTTGTCCCTCGTATACATTAACATTGCGAACTCTAAGCCCCTGTTGCGTTACAGAAAACACATCGTAGCCTTCTTCTCCTGCTATGCGTTTGAGTATTTCAAAATGATTTCGTATGCGACTTATCGACCATTCCGCCGGAATTTTGCATGCCCAATCCATACTTGTTTGTACATAATTGCGTTCTTTTACAATTCCATGTGTCACAAGGTCATTCATCGCAGAAAGATGCATTTCATTAAGATTTGCAATCTGCTTTTGTTTAACAGCAATCAGCTTGTTGATGCTCGAAACCTTCCAGTCCAGAAAGCGCACGATCTGATCCTGCTCTTCATGGGGCGGGACAGGAAGAAGATGGTTTTTCAACTTCGCGTAGTCTATATTTTGCCCTTCGCGAATGCCTGTCACGCACAATGTTAAAAGCCCGATGAATGGTTTGCTTTTGGCAAGGTAGCGAAAATATGAACCTGACATAGGTTCGTGTGGAATCAATATTGTGTATGCGGGACTAATTATGCCTTGATAGTAAGCGTATTCAAGTCCCCCTTGAAATGAGCGCAAACTTATAACAAAGTCACCTACACGTACAAGTTTCAGCAAATGCAAGTCTTTTTGCGCCTCAACCGTTCTGTTGCCGTATACGTTCTTTGGAACAACCCCCATGTTCTGAGACGCAACTAATAACGGCTCATTCGGGTATCCTTTTTCAGAGCGTTCAGAAAATAAGTGTTTCATTTTGTGTGCTTGCCAGTGTGCAGGGATTTTTGAGATCCATATGTCCAGGAATTGAGTGTGAGTACTATATTTGTTCATTCAACTCCCTCCAATATCTCTGCCAACAATCCGTCGGCTTCCTGCTCCAAGTCGTTTAGACTTTTCAAAATTTCATCCATGGGGCGCAGCTCAACGGGCTTGTAGAAATACTTCGTAAAGCTGATCTCATAGCCAATCTGCGTTTTCTTCTCATCTACCCATGCGTCCGGTGCGTAGGTCAGCACCTCATTTTTCATAAAGGCGTCAATACCGCCCTCATAGGTGAAGGGAATGTTCTCGGTGTCACGCAGGTCAACATCCGGTTCACCCTCGATTGGCTTTGCTGTTGGGTCTTTCTCCGTGATAAAGGGGCGTACCTTTTTCAATGCGGCGGCTTTCAGCTTGGTAGCCTTGGCAAAAGCGGTCCAATCATCCAACGGTGCGGTTTTCGCAGCTTTTTCAATAGCTGCGATTACGCTGTCGTATTCATCCGACTTCTTGAATGTATCCGCCGGAATTGCTCTGTCAGGATACACGCGCAAACGCAGCGGCCGCTCCACCGTCACATTCCAATAACCGAAGTCTTCGTTGTTCAGAATTATGCTGACTTCGCTTTCCTCCATTGCGAGGAAAATGCGGACGATCTTCTTGCGGATTTCTTCGGTAAACTCACAGTTTTTCTTGCCCATGTTCTTGCGCAGTGCCGACTTCATCGCCGTTGCGTCGATGAGCTGAATCTTGCCCTTGCGGCGTTCTTCTTTCTTATTGGAAAGCACCCAAATGAATGTGCCGATGCCCGTATTGTAGAACATATTCTCCGGCACGGCGATAATGGCTTCCACAAGATCGTTCTCAATCATATAACGGCGGGCATTGCTCTCGCCGCTTCCCGCATCGCCCGTGAAGATGGACGAGCCGTTATGCACCTCCGCAATGCGGCTGCCGAGGGGCGTATCTTTCTTCATCTTCGCTACATTGTTCAGCAGGAAGAGAAGCTGACCGTCGCTCGTGCGCGGGATCATTGTAAGCTGCTCCCCGCCGTCCAGATAAGTGTTGAAACGGCTGTCGAGGATTTCCTTCTTGCCGCCTAATTTTTCGGCGTCGGTTTTCCAGCTCTTGCCGTAAGGCGGATTTGAGAGCATAAAGTCAAACTGCCGGGTGGCGTTGCCGTCCAAGGACAGCGTTGAGCCGTAACTGATATGTTCTGCCTGGTCGCCGTCACCCTTGAGTAACATATCCGCTTTGCAGATGGCATAGGTTTCCGGGTTGATCTCCTGCCCAAAAAGGTGGATAGAAACATTTTTGCCGCGCCGTGCCGCCAGTGTCATAAGCCGATCCTGTGCAACGGTGAGCATACCACCCGTTCCGCAGGCCCCATCATAGCAGGAGTAAGTAGCGTCCTTGATTTGATCCGCAATCGGCATAAAGATAAGGTCAGCCATCAGTTCAACAACATCACGGGGCGTCCAGTGTTCGCCGGCTTCCTCATTGTTCTCCTCGTTGAACTTACGGATCAGTTCCTCGAAAATCGTACCCATGCCGTGGTTGTCCAGACCGGGATGCTTGAGGATGGTCCTTTTTTCGTCTTTGTACACCGGGTTTGGGCTGAGGTTGATGTCCGAAGATATAAATTTTTCAATGACTGCACCGAGGATATCTGCCTCGATCATGGTGTCAATCTGATTGCGGAACTTGAACTTCTCCAGAATCTCCTGCACATTCGGAGAGAAACCGTCAAGATATGCTTCAAAATCCGTTTTCAATGTCTGCTTCTTCGCACGGCTGGTAAGGTCGCGCAGACGGAACGGAGACGCATTGCAAAAAGCCTGTCCTGCTACATTGCACAGCGCAGGCCACTGGTTATCGATACCTGCCGCGTCCAACTTTTTCTTCATATCCAGGACAGCCTCTTTACTGTCCTCCAAAAGAGCATCCAAACGCCGGATGACCGTCATCGGCAGAATCACATCACGGTATTTACCGCGCACATACACATCTCGCAGGCAATCGTCTGCGATGCCCCATATAAAACTAACTATTTGATTATGCACCTGATTGTCCATATTTCTTCGTTTCCTTTCGCACTGTGATGAGATTCCGGCGCATTATTTCTTTCATATCGCACGGTGCAGCTCGTCCCGTTCCTGCTCTTTCTTTGTATCAATCATCGGTCGTATGGTCCTTTTCCTCAGGTATGAACTCCAGAATATCATCCACGCCACAGTCAAGGGCATAGCAGATTTTTTCAATGCTGTCTAACGCCACATAGTGGTCACGCTTTAATCTGGTTATGATGTTTGCGCTGAAGCCCGCCTTTTCCATCATCTCGGCGTTGGTCACGCCCTTGTCGATCATCAAATGGAACAGCCTTTTATAGCTTACCGCCATTTTTCGCCCTCTTTTTTTCGCGATTGACTTAAAATTTATTATATCACGCAAATGTGAAATAATCAACATATATGCCGTAATATTCGAGTTATATTCCTTCTTTGAAATTGCGGCTTCCGCACGGTCAAGGCAGGGTATGGATTTATACGCGCTCATACGCTCACGGTCAAAAAAGCGGGTGCAGATGCTGCGTTTTGATTGTAAATGCACCCTAAACGCCGCATTATTCTGTCCGACTCTTGAAGCCGTTCTGCTTGGCGTTCTCGCTCGCTTTTTGTCTGCGTTCCTCGCTCATGGGCGGTTGCAGACGGATGGATAGTCGGGACTTGTCCAGCACATAGGAAACGCCGTCTTGCTCATGGGTCTTTTCCTGTCGGCAGAAGTCGGGGTACTTCTTGGCGAACATCGCCAGCCGCTTTTTCAGCCCGGCATTGAAGGTGTAGATGCTTGCCGTGTCTTCTCCCTCGTTGAACAGAATGATGGTTTCTTTCTCATATTTTGTCAGCTTTGCCATAGAATTCTCCTTAATCTCCGAAAATGGAAAGCGGCAGGGACTTCACAAGGAAATGCCTGTCGCTTTTGCTGCGGTATAAAATTAGCGGGTCTGAACTTGGAATATCAGCAATAAATCAGATCATGCTTGATGATTTCCTCGGCTCGGCTGCGGATGGAGTTCATTGACTGCACCCATAGCATCTGGTCAGACGCTTTCAGGGCTTCGTCCACGCCCTCGGCTTCTGCCATCTGCTCAATGATAAGGCTACATCTTTCCGTTGCCTGCTCGTTCAGGTCGGCAAGGTAGGTGTGTAGCTTGCAGGAGAGAACGAGTTCACTGTAAAAACCGGGACGGCACATCCGCAGGTAGGCTTGATGCAGTCTGCCCCAATGCCCAACAGTGCGTATTTCCTCCGGCAGCTTCCAGTCCGGCACATAGTAATCGCCCACAAGAATGTAGTCGATGCCGTTTTCATGGATGCGGTCTTTCAGTTCGTTCATGCGGTCTGCTCTCCTTTCTTCGGTTCTCGTGCGGGAAGCTGGCAAACGGGAACGAACACGCCCTTTGCAATATCCTCCGCACGAATGGCGGCTTTCTTTGCGTCGATGTCGGCTTTACGCTTGTCCTTGATTTTGTTCTCGTAGGCTTGATGTTTTCCGCTGGCTTTGCGCTTCAAGTAGTTCTGATGCAGTCTGTCCTTGCGTTCCTCTTTCTTGCGGCGTTCCTCCAATTCCTCCGTGGTCAGCTCCGCTTCTCCGAACGCCGGAGGGACAAACCGCCCGACAAAGTTGAAGTAAATCTCCACTTCCTGCGTAGTTTCCCGGCTTCCCTTGCGGTCACGCTCATGGACAAGGATTTTCTCGATAAACTCGTTGAGCATGGCAATGGTCAGGTTGTCAAAGCTCTCGTACTTGTCAATCAGAGAAATGAAGCGGTCTGCATCCTTTTCGTGCTTCTCGTAGCCGTGAATGGACTTCTCTAAAGCAGAAACCTCCGCAGTCAGTTTGGATTGCTCACTGTCGTATTGTGAACCCAATGTTTGATAGCGGCTGTCGGATAATTTGCCAAGAGCGTTGTCCTCATAAATCTTGCAGAGCAGAGTCTCAAGCTCCGCCAAACGCTGTTTTGCCGTGGCAAGTCGTGTCCGGTTTTTCCTTACTTCCGCCGTCTGCTGGCTGGACTGCGCTTCCTGCACTACTCGGACAAACTCGGCTCGGTCATGCCTGGCGTACTCTGCAATGGCTTTGAGCATATCGGAAATGAGCGTCAGCACAACGTCCTCATTGATGCGGTGCTGCGTGGAGCAGAGCTTTCCGACCGGGATTTTGCTGTACTGCGAGCAGGTATATTGAGAGATGCGCTTGCCGTTGTTGACACGGTGGACGTACATCTTGCCGCCGCAGTCCGCACAGTACATCAAGCCCGTAAGGGGAGCGACTTCGCCCCAGCCGTCAGGATAGCGGCGTACATTTCCCCGGATTTTCTGCACAAGGTCAAAGGTCTGTTGGTCGATGATAGCTTCGTGGGTGTTCTCAAAAATCGTCCATTCGTCCTCCGGAACATAGTGGCTTTTCTTGTCCTTGAAGTGCTTGCGGGTTTTGAAATTGACGGTGTGACCAAGATACTCACGCTTCTTGAGAATTTCAACCACGGAGGATGAGCCCCAGTCGTACACGTCCTTGAAGGTCTTGTTCTTGTTCACACCCTCGCCGTGTTGGGCAAGGTAAGCAGAGGGAATAAGTACCTTTTCCATTTTCAGTTTGCTGGCGATTTGGTACGGTCCACAGCCGTCAATCGTCATGGCAAAGATACGTTTAACAATCTCGGCGGCTTCGGGGTCAACGAGCCATTTATCCCTTGCTTCGTTCCAGAGATAGCCGTAAATGACCGTGCCTGTGAGATGCTTTCCGGTCTTACCCTTGGACTGGAACGTGGAGCGGATTTTACGGCTTGTATCTCTTGCGTAGTATTCGTTGAACATACGTCGTTCGGGAAGGTGAAGCGCAAACAGCAAAAATGCAGTATTCATGCGGGTTTGCGGCGATATGGCTCTCGATCAGATAGCTCTCTTTCAGACGGTCAAGGGGCTGGAATCACAATCGCATAGTTGTTTTCATGGGAGAATGGCGGTAACAGCGGTCATTCTCCCTTTTTTCGTTCCTGCCGCTTTCAACGAGGAGGAACACGAATATGGAAGAACCGAAAAGCACAGCAAAGCGCAGGGCAAAGACCGCTGCGTCTGCGCAGGAGGATAAAATTACCTTGCTCCCGCTGTCGGAGCTGCACGACTTCCCCAACCACCCCTTCAAGGTGCGGGACGACGAGGCCATGCAGGAAACGACGGAGAGCATCCGGCAGTACGGCGTACTCGTCCCTGCCATCGTCCGTCCCCGTGAGGGCGGCGGCTATGAGATCATCGCCGGACACCGCCGCAAGCACGGCAGCGAGCTGGCAGGGCTTTCTGCCATGCCCTGCATCGTGCGGCAGATGGACGACGATACCGCCACCATCCTCATGGTGGACAGCAACATCCAGCGGGAGAATATCCTGCCCTCTGAACGGGCGCAGGCGTATAAAATGAAGCTGGAGGCTATCCGCCGCAAGGCTGGCAGACCGGCAAAAGCGGAAGAAATTGACACCTCAGAAAATGGTGGACAAAATGGCCACGATTTGCGCGGTATCAAAAGCCGCGAACTGTTGGCAGAAAACTCGGACGACAGCGCGCGCACCATTCAGCGCTACATCCGCCTGACCGAACTCACTCCTGAGCTTCAGCAGATGGTGGACGAGAAGAAGATCGGCATGACCCCCGCCGTGGAAATCTCCTACCTCAAGCCGGAGGAGCAGCAGATGCTCCTGACCGCCATCGACAGCGAACAGGCTACGCCCTCGCTTTCGCAGGCACAGCGCATGAAGAAGCTCTCCCGCGACGGCAAGCTCAACGATGATACCATGCTGGACATCATGATGGAGCAGAAAAAGCCGGAGGGCTACAACGTCGTCCTCTCGGCGGACAAGCTCCGCAAATACTTCCCGCGCTCCTATACGCCGCAGAAGATGGAGGAAACCATCCTCAAGCTGCTGGACGCATGGCTGCGCAAGCGCCAGCGCGACCAGTCCAGATAACCGAATACGACCGCAGACAACCACGACACCGACCGGGCAGAGAGCTTTCTTTGCCCGGTTTTGTCATATCCAGAGAGGAGCAAAGCCATGTATATCAACACGTTCAAGTATAAGCCGGAGGACGTTTCCTGCGTCCTCTGTACGGAATATGTCAAAAAGCTGGGCTGTACCGCTCTGTCCTGTCCCTGCCTTGCCGAGCGCATGGAAGCCGGTACGGTGGGCTATGCGGAGGCCGTCGCGGAGCTGTTTCCGTACCGTCCGCGCCTGACCGCAAGAATCATGCGGCTGGCCGAGAGCTTCCCCGGCACCATGTGGCAGGACGACGCCCACAGGAAGCGCATGGAGACCCTGCGGCTGCTGCTGGGCTGCCGCAAGGAGCGCGACACGCCGGAGTTCTTCGCCGCGCTGTATCTGCTGACCTCCAACAAGGAGCTTGCGGACAGGACCTTCAACTGCTTCTTCCGCGGCGGCATCGACTTCCGCTACGCCCGCAGGCGCGGCATCTCATCCCATGACTACACGCTGCTTATGGCGGCAAAGAGCCTTTGCTGCCACACGGCGGAGGTCACGCAGGGCGACCTTGCGGAGCCGCAGATCATCCCAGATGAAGCGTTCCGGCTGCTCATCAACGCCCTGCTCATCGCCCGTTTTGGGCTGGACGCCCTGAAAATCACCGCAAGACGCGGACAGCGGGAATATACCCTCCGCCGCCTCATCCGCCGCGAAGCTGGGGAAAACGCTCCGTCTGCGGGGTTGCTTTTTCCCTCTGAGGGGAGGTGAACACCGTGGCAGTATTTCGCGTGGAGAAGAACCACAATTACACAGTCATGTCCAATTACCACCTGCGGGACACCGCCCTGACCCTCAAGGCCATCGGGCTGCTGTCCAAGATGCTCTCCCTGACCGACGAGTGGGATTATACCACCCGTGGGCTTGCCGCCATCTGCAAGGAGGGCGTGGACGCCATCGGCGCGGCGCTCAAGGAGCTGGAATCGCACGGCTACCTTGTACGCCGCCAGCTCAGGGACAGCCGCGGGCGCATCACCGACACCGAGTACACCATCTACGAATCCCCGCATCCGCCCTTGCCGGATACGGCTTCACCAGATACGGAAAACCCGTATCTGGATACCCCGGATACGGCGGAGCCATATACGGAAAAGCCCGCGCAATTAAATAAAGATAGAAGAAGTAAAGAAAAAGAAATACCAAATGGATTAAGTACGGACATATCAAATCCTGATCCTATCTATCTCCCGGCCCCCTTGCAGGGCGCGGGATATGACAGGATGGGATACGAGGAAGCGCGAGAGATCGTCAAAGATAATATCGAGTACGACATTCTCGTGCAGGACCCGCAGCAGGACAAGGAGCAGCTTGACGAGGTGGTGGATCTCATGGCGGAAACCCTCTGCTCCCGCAGACAGACCATCGTGGTGGCCGGGGACGAGTATCCGGCAGAGATGGTGAAGGAAAAGCTGCTGCGCGTCAACTCCATGCACATCGGCTACGTCTTTGACTGCCTGAAGCAGAACACCACCTACGTCCGCAACATCAAGAAATACCTGCTGGCGTCGCTGTTCAACGCGCCCAGCACCATCGGAAGCTACTATTCCGCCCTCGTCAACCACGATATGTACGGCGACGGGCTGCGCGGCAGATGAGCGCCGGCTTCCACCGGCATTTATCCAATCACGAACAAAGGAGGGATGACCCTTGCAGGAGGAAGTGGAAAACAGAGCGGTCACGCTGGTCATCAGCGCAACCAAGCTCACGGCGCGGCTGCTGAAGGCCGCCATTCTCAAATACCTTGCCAGCCGCAAGGAGAAAAAGCTAGCAAAGGCGCGCGCCGCGCCGGAGAAACCCACCGGCAAGCAGACGGTGAAGCAGCTCATCGGGCAGAATCAGGGCGTATCCAACATCGAGATCACCGACAGCAATATCAAATCCTTTGAGCGCGTGGCGCGGAAATACGGCGTGGATTTTGCTCTGAAAAAGGATAAGTCCGGGGATATTCCCAAATACCTTGTGTTCTTCAAGGCCCGCGACGCCGATGCTTTGACGGCGGCCTTCAAGGAGTACACGGCAAAGGAGGTCAGACGCGCCTCCAAGGACCGTCCCTCCGTGCTGGAGCAGCTCCGCGCGCTCAAGGCGAAGCTGCTGACCCTCACGCCGGATAAGTCCCGGAGCAAGGATAAGGGGCTGGAGCTATGAAAACCGTAAACATCAAAAAAGCCATTCTGCCCAACCTGCCGTATGCCTTCATCGCCCTCTACGCCACCAAATTAGGGCAGGCTGCGCGGCTAAGCCCGGGCGCGGACTTTTCAGCAAAGGCGCTGCACATCATGGAGGGCTTCGCCGCCGCGTTCCAATCGGTGCTGCCCAGCTTTCACCCCATCGACCTGTGCGTGGGCGTTGCAGCTGCCCTGCTCATCCGTCTGGCGGTGTACGTTAAGGGAAAGAACGCCAAGAAGTACCGCAAAAATGTAGAATACGGGTCGGCCCGCTGGGGCAATTCCGACGATATACGCCCCTACGTCGATCCCGTGTTTGAAAACAACATCATTCTCACCCAGACGGAGCGGCTGACCATGAACAGCCGACCCAAGGACCCGAAAACGGCGCGAAACAAAAACGTACTGGTGGTAGGCGGCTCCGGCAGCGGCAAAACACGGTTTTTCATCAAGCCCAACCTCATGCAGCTTCACAGTTCCTATGTTGTCACCGATCCGAAAGGCAGCATCGTGGTCGAATGTGGAAAATTACTCCAGCGGAACCAGTATAAGATCAAGATACTGAACACGATTAACTTCAAAAAGTCCCACCACTACAACCCCTTCGCGTATCTCCACTCGGAAAAGGACATTCTGAAGCTGGTCACGACCCTCATTGCCAACACGCAGGGGGACGGGAAATCCGGCGATGACTTCTGGCGCAAGGCAGAAACGCTGCTTTACACGGCGCTCATCGGGTATATCTACTACGAAGCGCCGGTGGAGGAGCAGAACTTCGCCACCCTCATCGAGATGATCAACACCATGGAGGTGCGGGAGGACGACGAGGACTTCAAAAATCCCGTCGATCTGATGTTTGAGGAACTGGCAAAACGGGAGCCGCATCACTTCGCCGTGCGCCAATATGCCAAATATCGCTTAGCGGCGGGTAAAACAGCGAAAAGTATTTTAATTAGCTGCGGCGCGCGCCTTGCCCCCTTTGACATTCAGGAGCTTCGGGAGATCACCTCCTATGACGAGCTGGAGCTGGACACGCTGGGCGACCGGAAAACGGCGCTGTTTATCATCATTTCCGACACAGACGACACCTTCAACTTCCTTGCCAGCATGGTCTACACCCAGCTATTCAACCTCCTGTGCGACAAGGCGGACGATGTGTACGGCGGCAGGCTGCCCGTCCATGTGCGCTGCCTCATCGACGAGTGCGCCAACATCGGGCAGATCCCCAAGCTGGAAAAGCTCATGGCCACCATCCGCAGCCGCGAGATCTCCGCCTGCCTTGTTTTGCAGGCACAGAGCCAGCTCAAGGCGCTCTACAAGGACAACTGCGACACCATCATCGGCAACTGCGACAGCTCCGTGTTCCTCGGCGGCAAGGAGCCGACCACATTAAAGGAGTTGTCCGCCGCACTGGGCAAGGAAACCATTGACACCTTCAACACGGGAGAATCCCGTGGGCGCGAGGTTTCCCACAGTCTGAACTATCAGAAGCTCGGCAAGGAGCTGATGAGTCAGGACGAGCTTGCCGTCATGAACGGCGGCAAGTGCATCTTGCAGCTGCGCGGCGTAAGGCCGTTCCTATCCGACAAATACGACATCACAAAACACCCCAACTACAAGTATCTTTCGGACGCGAATCCCAAGAACGCCTTTGACATTGAGAAATTCCTCTCCACAAAGCTCAAGCTGAAGCCGGAGGAGGAATTTGAGGTTTTTGACGCAGGCGCGGCCGCAGGTTCAGAATCCGCCTGATTTGGCGGATTTTTATATATAGATCAGACACCCATTCCGTAAAGGAGGACGCCGACAATGCAGCAGACACACGCGAAACGCAAAGTCGGAGGAAAGCACAACCGAAAATTTGAAAGGAGAAGCCGGAATCGACAGCCGCACACGGCGGCCAGCTCATTCCGGCTTTGCGGTTTCCATCGTAAAAACCATAAAAAAACGATTCCGGCACATAAAATATGGATTTCTTCAATAGCGCAGTCGATGTTTTGCAAACTTTGGTCATCGCCCTTGGCGCAGGTCTCGGAATCTGGGGCGTCATTAACCTGCTGGAAGGATACGGAAACGACAATCCGGGGGCTAAATCGCAGGGCATGAAACAGCTTATGGCGGGCGGCGGTGTGGCGCTCATCGGTATGATTCTCGTGCCGCTGCTCAAAGGGCTGTTCGGTTAATCCCGTCCATGCCGCAATGTAAAACCCTTCGCCCCTGCCCGCCTGACACGGGCGGGGGCGGGAAAGGAGGGCTGACCCATTGGATTTGATATGGGAAAAATTCACCGAATGGCTCAAGGAGCTGCTGGTCGGGGGCATCATGGACAACCTGACCGGCCTCTTTGATAACGTCAACGCCAAGGTCGCGGAGGCGGCGGGACACATCGGCAGCACCCCGCAGGCGTGGAACGCCAGCATTTACAGCATGATCCGCTCTCTCTCGGACAACCTGATCCTGCCCATTGCAGGCGTGATTCTCGCCTTTGTGATGACACTGGAGCTGATCCAGCTCATAGCAGACCGAAATAACCTCCACGACATCGACACATGGGTATTCTTTCGCTGGGTGTTCAAGACGGCGGCTGCCGTGCTCATCGTGTCCAACACATGGAATATCGTCATGGGCGTATTCGAGGCGGCGCAGAGCGTGGTCAACCGCGCCTCCGGCCTTATCGTGGGCAACACCTCCATCAACCTTGCCGACCATATCGCGGACCTTGAGGCGCGGCTGCTGGAGATGAACGTGTGGACGCTTTTGGGGCTGTGGCTGCAATCCTTCGTGGTGGGCTTCACCATGTGGGCGCTGACCATCTGCATCTTTATCATTATCTACGGCAGAATGATCGAGATATACCTCGTCACCAGCATCGCGCCCATCCCCATGGCCACCATGATGGGCAAGGAATGGGGCGGCATGGGACAAAACTACCTGAGAAGCCTGCTGGCGCTGGCGTTTCAGGGCTTTCTCATCATCATCTGCATCGCCATCTATGCGGTGCTGGTACAGAATATGCTCATAGATGACAACATTTCCACGGCCATCTGGCTGTGCATGGGCTACACGGTGCTGCTCTGCTTCACCCTGTTCAAAACCAGCAGTCTCGCAAAGTCAATTTTCAACAGTCATTGACGGAGGTAAACCAATATGGCATACGTTCCCGTACCCAAAGACCTGAACGCAGTCAAGACCAAGGTGCTGCTGAACCTGACGAAGCGCCAGCTCATCTGCTTCGGCGCTGGTGCGGCGCTGGGCGTTCCGCTGTTCTTCCTGCTCAAAGCCCATACCGGCGTCAGCACAGCGGCGATCTGCATGATCCTGCTCATGCTGCCCTTTTTTCTGCTGGCCATGTATGAGAAGAACGGACAGCCCCTTGAAAAGATCGTCCGCAACATCGTGCAGGTCTGCTTCCTGCGCCCCAAGCAGCGCCCCTACGCAACCAATAATTTCTACGCCGTTCTGGAACGGCAGGACAATTTAGACCGGGAGGTGTATCGCATTGTCCACCCGCACAAAACTCACCCGCGCCGAACGCAGGCAGATCGAGGCCGCCATCGCAAGAGCGAAGCGGCAGGATAAGAAACAGAAGTCCGCGCAGGACAGCATCCCGTTTCAGCGGATGTTCCCCGACGGCATCTGCCGCGTGACGGACAGCTACTACACGAAAACCGTCCAGTTTCAGGACATCAACTACCAGCTCAACCAGAACGAGGACAAGACCGCCATCTTTGACGGCTGGTGCGACTTCCTCAACTACTTCGACAGCTCCGTGCGCTTTCAGCTCTCCTTTGTGAATATGTCCGCCAACAAGGACAATTACGCAAGGTACATCACCATCTCGCCGCAGGGCGACGATTTTGACAGCATCCGTCTGGAATATACCCAGATGCTCCAGAACCAGCTTGCCCGCGGCAACAACGGCCTCATCAAGACCAAGTACCTGACCTTCGGCGTGGAGGCGGACGGGCTGAAAGCGGCAAAGCCCCGCTTAGAGCGCATTGAAACGGACATCCTCAACAACTTCAAGCGCCTCGGCGTGGCGGCGGAGCCGATGAACGGCACGGAGCGGCTGCGGCTGCTGCACGGGATGCTGCACATGGACGAGCAGGAGCCGTTCCGCTTCTCGTGGGACTGGCTGGCACCCTCCGGGCTTTCGGTCAAGGACTTCATCGCGCCCAGCTCCTTTGAGTTCCGCACCGGGCGCTCCTTCGGCGTCGGCAGGCGCATCGGCTGCGCCAGCTTCTTGCAGATTTTAGCGCCGGAGCTGAACGACCGGATGCTGGCGGACTTCCTCGACATGGAAAGCTCCCTCATCGTCAGTATGCACGTCCAGTCCGTGGATCAGGTCAAGGCCATCAAGACCATCAAGCGCAAGATCACGGATTTGCAGAAAATGACCATCGAGGAGCAGAAAAAGGCCGTCCGCGCCGGATACGACATGGACATCATCCCCTCGGACCTTGCCACCTACGGCACGGAGGCGAAGAAGCTGCTGCAAGACCTGCAAAGCCGCAACGAGCGTATGTTTTTGCTGACCTTCATCGTGGTCAATACGGCAGGCAGCCGCCAGCAGCTTGACAACAACGTATTTCAGGCGGCCTCCATCGCCCAGAAGTACAACTGCCAGCTTACCCGCCTTGATTTCCGTCAGGAGGAAGGGCTGATGAGCAGCCTCCCCTTGGGGCTGAACCAGATCGAGATACAGCGGGGCTTGACCACCTCAAGCGTCGCTATTTTTATCCCCTTTACCACGCAGGAGCTGTTTCAGGACGGCAAGGAAGCCCTGTACTGCGGGCTGAACGCCCTCTCAAACAACCTCATCATGGTAGATCGCAAGCGTCTCAAGAACCCCAACGGCCTCATCCTTGGTACGCCCGGAAGCGGCAAGAGCTTTGCGGCGAAGCGGGAGATCGCCAACGTGTTCCTCGTTACCGACGATGACATCATCATCTGCGACCCCGAAGCTGAATACGGGCCGCTGGTGGAGCGCCTGCACGGACAGGTCATTAAAATCTCCCCCACAAGCCCGCACTACATCAATCCCATGGACCTGAATCTCAATTACAGCGACGATGAAAACCCGCTGAGCCTGAAATCCGACTTCATCCTCTCCCTCTGCGAGCTGATCGTGGGCGGCAAGGACGGCCTCATGCCGGTGGAAAAGACCATCATCGACCGCTGTGTGCGCATGGTGTACCGGGATTATCTCAGCGACCCTGTGCCGGAGAATATGCCGATTCTGGAGGACTTGTATAACGAGCTGCGGCGGCAGGAGGAAAAGGAGGCGCAGTACATCGCCACGGCTTTGGAAATCTACGTTTCCGGCTCTCTCAACGTGTTCAACCACCGCACCAACATCAACATTGAAAACCGCATTGTCAGCTTCGACATCAAGGAGCTGGGCAAGCAGCTCAAGAAGATCGGGATGCTCATCGTGCAGGACGCGGTGTGGAACCGCGTCACGATTAACCGTGAGCAGCGCAAGTCCACCCGCTACTACATCGACGAAATGCACCTGCTGCTGCGCGAGGAGCAGACCGCCGCGTACACGGTGGAGATATGGAAGCGCTTTCGCAAATGGGGCGGCATCCCCAGCGGCATCACCCAGAACATCAAGGACCTGCTCGCCTCCCGTGAGGTGGAGAATATCTTTGAAAACAGCGATTTCATCCTCATGCTCAATCAGGCCAGCGGCGACCGGCAGATACTCGCCAAGCAGCTCAATATCTCTCCGCACCAGCTCTCGTATGTCACCCACAGCGGTGAAGGCGAAGGGCTGCTTTTTTATGGCAACGTCATCCTGCCCTTCGTGGACCGCTTCCCCCGCGATACGGAGCTTTACAGCATCATGACGACAAAACCTCTGGACAAAAAAGCGGAATAACAGCAGAAAGGACAAACGACATGAAAAACAAACTGATGACCTTTGAAAGCGAAACCTTCGGCAAGGTACGCACCCTGACCATCGGCGGCGAGGCGTGGTTTGTAGCGGCTGATGTGTGCAAGGCGCTGGAGCTTGGGAATCCGAGCATGACGGTTGAACGTCTGGACGATGATGAAAAGGGTATCAGCACTATTGATACCCTTGGGGGGAAACAGCGAATGGCTATCATCAACGAGCCGGGACTGTATTCGCTGGTGCTCAGTTCCCGTAAACCGGAGGCAAAGGCGTTCAAGCGCTGGATTACCCATGAGGTGCTGCCCAATATCCGCAAGCACGGCGTGTATATCACCGACGAGAAGCTCAAACTGTTCGCCGAGCACCCTGAGCTGCTGGACTCACTGATGAAAAGCCTCTACGCCGCCCATGCGGAGAACCTGCGGCACAGGGCGGAGC
>ENA-OYZN01000285-OYZN01000285.1-human-gut-metagenome-genome-assembly--contig:-NODE-285-length-27493-cov-5.722866_pt1 | contig 27493 bp, 20 predicted proteins | sample MGYA00243294_ERZ653483 | MGnify/ENA primary metagenome ERZ653483 (study PRJEB26926, sample SAMN06165155) | human gut metagenome | biome: ENVO:00009003; feature: ENVO:2100002; material: ENVO:00002003... | reverse complement strand
ACGAGATAAACGCTGAAGGCATCTAAGCGTGAAACTCCCCCTAAGATAAGATCTCTCATCCTTTATGGAGTAAGGCTCGTCGTAGACTATGACGTTGATAGGTCAGAGGTGGAAGCGCCGTAAGGTGTGTAGCTGACTGATACTAATAAGCCGAGGGCTTGACCTACAATTGGTAGTTAGCAGGCTCTGTAAAGTGCTTTCCGATTTGCAGAACTTCCATGGTGTTCGGTTTTCAGGGTGTAATCCTCAATAGTTGGTGCTGATTGGTGTGAGGGTCCACCTGTTCCCATACCGAACACAGAAGTTAAGCTCACATGCGCCGAAGATACTTGTCGGGTGACTGACCGGGAAAATAGGTAGTGCCAACACAAAAGAAACCTGATCTCGATCAGGTTTCTTTTTTAGTCGGTGTTGATTGGCGCGAGGGTCCACCTGTTCCCATACCGAACACAGAAGTTAAGCTCGTGATCGCCGAAAATACTTGCCGGGCGACTGGCCGGGAAAATAGGGAATGCCGACATGAAAAGACTGGTGTAGCTGAGGCTATACCAGTTTTTTTGCTCGATCACAACTGTCGCAGATGCACGAACCGGCAGGCCCGAAGTATGGGCCTGCCGGTTTTCAATACTTGGGATACTGAGCAGGATCAGCGCAGGCAGGAAAGCTCCTTCGCGCCGGACATGAGAAGGCCAAGATCACTGCTGCACATATTGAGCGACATGCCCTGGCTCAGCCACGGCTGCAGCGGTGCTGCTGCACCGAAATGTGCGCCGGAGACCTTGCCGTGCCGCGCAGCGGCGTCGATGACCTGCCGGAAGGCAGCCTGCATGGCGGGATGGGCGTACTGGCCCAGAATGCCGAAATCCTGTGACATATCGTTTGGGCCGATCATCGCGCCGTCAATGCCGTCAACAGCCATGATGGCGTCAATGTTGGATACGCCGAGCTGGGATTCGATCTGGCAGAGCAGAACGGTATCGCGGTTAGCGCTTTGCATATAGGCGGCGCTGTCCTGCTTCAGAAAATCCGTATGCGGCCGGGAGAGGGAAACACCACGGTGCCCCATGGGCGCATATTTGGCATAATCGACGAGCTGACGCGCCTGCTCCGCCGTTTCTGTGTTCGGCAGCAGCAGTCCCGCCGCGCCAAGCTCCATGCAATGGAGCACGTGCTCACGCCGCAGCTCCGGGATACGCACCATGCCGGGCAGCTCGATCGCCCGTGCAACGCAGATCATGTCTGCAACCTCTCGCGTGGTGAACGAGCCGTGTTCGCAGTCGATGATGAAGAAATCAAAGCCGCAGGCCTTCAGAATTTTCGGCAGATCGGCGCTTGCGAAGGTCGTGACCATTGTGCCGAGCAGATGCTCACCGCTTTGGATCCGGGTTTTCCATTCATGCAATTTCATGTTTGTGCTCCTTTTCATACAATGCTTGCAGAGATTCCATATGCAGGCGTGCAGGATGCAAGCGCATCATGTCCAGAACCTGCTCACGGGTGGGGATCGCCATGCCGATGGCACCGCGCTTGGTGCATACCAGCGTCCCGGCGCAGTTGCAGAAGGAGATGGCGTCCTCCATCCGCACATTTTCCTCGATGCAGCAGGCAAGTGCAGCCGCGAATGTATCACCCGCGCCGGTGGGGTCGACAACGGGCACGTCGATGCCCTCTGCGCTCAGAACCTGCCCGTCGAAGCTGAACAGCGCGCCGTCCTTGTCCCGCGTCAGAACGACAAGGCGGGGGCCTGCTGCGTGCAGTGCGCGCAGCACGTCGCTGATCGCGGTGCAGCCGGTGATGATCCGCGCTTCTTCGAGCGTCGGCTCGATCACGTCAGCCATGGAAAGCATCTGCATCATCCGCTGGCGCATCTGCGCATCATTGCGCAGCTCCTTGCGCAGATTGGGATCAAAGGAAAACAGAACATGGTTCTGCTTTGCCAGCTCGACTGCGCGGAAGCAGCTCTGACGCATACTGTCGTTCAGCTCAAGCAGCATTCCCGGCAGGTGCAGGATCGACGCGTCGGCAAAGACTGCCTCCGTCAGCTCCTCGGGGCGCAGCTGGCTGCCGACGGAGCCGTCGCGGTAATAGGTATAATTCCGGCCGGAGGGGAGGTATTCGAGAAACGCAAGCCCCAGCTGACCGGAATCGGAACGGACGACGGCGTCTGTCCGGACGCCCCGCGAGGCGATGGACGACAGGGCAAGCTGGCTGAACGGGTCGGAGCCGACCTTCCCGATAAAGCTGCAGTCCAGCCCGAAGCCCGCGGCGGCGCAGGCGTAAATACCGGACGAGCCGCTGACGGTTTTCAGGACCGTGCCGGGCTGGGACAGCCGCATATCGGAGTCACAGGGAACAAAGTCCAGCAGCAGCTCACCCAGAACGAGCACGCGTCCGCTGCCGGAAGCATCAGGAAACAGGTCTTTGATTCTCATCATGTCGGTTACTCCAATATTAGTAGTATTAAAACAAGCGCGGGTTACGCGCACAATAAACGTGTTAACGGGTCATTTCTTCGAAAAACGATGAAAAACGGAAAGAAGAAATTGACAAGTCTGCAGGGAAATGATAAAATATTAGTAATAACAAAAGCTGCGGGAGAAACGAAAATGGCGGAGAAAAAACAGAGAAAACCGACGTCTACAGACGTCGCGGAGCTTGCGGGCGTATCGCAGACCAGCGTTTCGCTCGTTCTGAGCGGAAGCAGCCGGGCAACGTTTTCCGAGCAGACCAGAGCGCGCGTCTTTGAGGCGGCCCGGCAGCTCGGCTATCAGCCGCCTGCGCACCGCACCAGAAAGAAAAACGGCAATGACCGGCGGCTCATTCTGGTCCTGACGCCCACGCTGGCGAACCAGTATTATTCCGAGCTGATCCAGACGCTGGAGGATTATGCGGGCAGTCAGGAGTTCCGCGTGCTGGTCTGCAACACGTTCCGCAAGCGGGAGCTGGAAAAATACTATCTGGAGCAGTTTTCCGATAACCGCATCAGCGGCATTGTTTATACTTTCCTGCCCAGCTTCCCGGACGAGGCGGTGCGGCTGTCGGCGCGCATTCCGCTCGTGCTGATCGGCGAGAAGCGCGAGGAGCTGCCGATCTGCTCCATCGAGCTGAGCAACCAGCGCGCAGGCGCGATGCTGGCCGACCATCTGTACAGCCTCGGACACCGGCACGCGGCGTTCATCTCCACGCCGATGGACCAGACGACGCTGGCGCGCAAGCAGCGGCTGGAGGGCCTCCGGCAGCGCTTTCATGAGCGAGGAAGACAGGACGGCGTCGAAACCTCGGTCGAGGCGCTTGTCGCGCCGGACAGCCGGGAGGAGGACGGTGTGGGCGGCAGCGTGCCGTTTGAGTACGCGACGGGCGCACGGCTGGCACGGGAGCTGCTGGCACGGGAGCACCGCGCGACGGCCCTTGTCGGGGCGAACGATATGATCGCCATCGGCGTGATCTCCGTGCTGCGCGAAAAGGGGCTGCGCGTGCCGGAGGACTATTCCGTCTGCGGCTTTGACAATATCTTTACCTCATCCATTATCACGCCGCCGCTGACCAGCATCGATCACCGGCTCTGGGCGCGCTGCCGTTCGGCGGTCGATCAGATCGTCAAGCAGAACGATCAGGGACACGGCGCGGACAAGAGCGCGGTCATGGCGGATAAGATCGAGTACGCGCCGCAGCTCATGATCCGGAAATCGACCGGCCCTGCGCGCACATCAGACTGAGCCTGTGCCTCCCCTCTGCATTGCAGAGGGGAGTTTTTTCGGGCTTCAGTCCGTAATTTCCAGAACAAGATGCTCGATGGCGGTGTGCCGGTGCATATAGATCACGTTGAGACGGCCCTGTGCGTCGCGGCACATGGCAGGCTGGCACTTGTTGCCAGGAGCGGGCGCAAGCGTGATGAGGTTCTGCCAGGTCAGGCCCTCGTCTTTGGAATATGCCAGCGTCAGCGGGCTGCGTTCGTGCCAGTCGGTCTCCGGCGTGTCGTTATAGGCCATCAGGATGGTTTCTTTGTCCCAGCTGATGACGTCCAGCTTGGATTCGTTGTTGAGAATGCCGCAGGGCTTCGGCTGGCTCCAGGTCAGGCCGCCGTCGAGGCTTTCCGCGCGGTAGGACGGCAGCGAACGGTTGCCCGCCGTGCCCCATCCGGCGGTGCCGGGGCAGGTACGGGTGAACAGCAGCAGCCGTCCGTCCGGGCGCAGGCAGATCGCGGGCTCGCGGATGCGGTTGCCGTCGTCCGCGGTGAGCAGCGCGCCCTTTTCCCAGCTTTCGCCGTCGTCATGGGAGCGGTAGATCTGCACGGCGCCGAAATAATACTCCGGCAGCTCGGTGCTGGTGGAGGCGAAGACGATCGTGCCGTCCGGCAGCAGAACGCTGTCGTTGGAGGCGTGCCCGGACTGAATACCGGCCGGAACAGCCGGAAGCCATGTGCGGCCGTTGTCCTGCGTCTTGCGCATCCAGAGCTCGTCGCGGCCGTTGCACCAGGTCGTAAAGTTGACCTCGGTGTCCAGAAATTTTGCGAATAGCAGGATGATCTCGCCCTTGCGGTTTTTCAAAAAAATGGGGTCGTGGCAGCAATAGCGGATGTCGCAGCCGACGGCGTCGGGATTGCTCCAGCTTTTTGCGCCCGGTTCGAGCCGGGAGACCCAGTCCTTGGCGTCACGGCCCATGGGGTCTCCGTTCCACTGCAGAAAGCCGCCGTTCCAGACGGCAAGCAGCGTGCCGTCCGGCGCCATGGTCAGGCTCGGCATATGATAGCACTGCCGTTCGTCGAACCATTCCACGACCCAGTTCCGTTCGATAATAGCTGCATTCATGCGGGTTCCTCCTCTTGCAATGTCAGGCACAGCAGCGCCGCGTCCATCGGCGCGAGCCGCAGATCAAAGGTGAAGCGTCCGTCCGGCCCCTCTGTGTAAGGGAGCGCGCGGCGTTCGTTTTGGCCCGTGAGCACCCATGCCCCGGAAAAGCGGAGCGCGCCCATCGCCAGCGTCACGGACGAAGCCTCGTCCATGCTGCCGTTGACCAGATACAGATACAGATCCCTGCCGTCACAGGTGCAGTACGGCTGCAGATACGCCTGCCCGGCGACCATCGGCGCGTCAAGGCGCGATGCAAGCATATCCTGCAGCAGCTCGCGCCGCAGTGCGTTCAGCTGCATGGGCGGCATGTCGCCGGGGCTGGAAAAGCGTCCGAACGGATGGATCAGGACGCGTCCGCGCGAAACAGCATGACCCGGCGCGGCAGGACGGCGGAAGGAATCGAAAAATTCGGTGTAAAGCTCCGGCTGCTCCAGATAGTCGATCTGTAAAACATCGGTGCTGGAAATCACGGCGGAGGCCCGTGCCTGCGGAAGGCCCAGATACGCCTTGCCGTTTACGACCTGCTCATAGGTGTATGCGCCGCTGTTCTGCTTCATCCAGCGGCAGCTGCGCACCCCGGCCAACTCGCCGAGACCCATCTGGCAGAGCGTATCCACGGCGTCGCCGGAAAGCAGCAGCGTGTTATGCGCAAACAGGTGCGCGATCTGCTCCGGGGTCAGGTTCCGGAAATACTGACCGCTCACGGCCACGACCTGACCGGAGACGCCGGGGTCGGTGCAGTACTGATACGCAATGCCCATCGCGTTTAAAAGGCCCGCAAAATAGACCTCGTGCGGGTACAGCTCTTCCATGTCCGCGCCGTGCGCGGTATGGAGCGTATAGGCCGAGTCCTCGCTCGTCATCACGCACACGCCGCGCTTCGGCAGTGCGAAGACGCCCATGGCGTTGACGGCACTTAAAAACGGCTTGACCGCGCGCAGCATCTGCTGATAGCCGTCGGAAAAGACGATGCCGCTGCCGTTGAGATCGAACAGGTCGATCGTCATGCCCTTCAGGTTCAGCGGCAGACTGCTCAGCAGCTGGAAGCGCGTGAACGCGCGGGATTTGGCGAACAGGGAATAAGGATAGTTTTCAAGCTCGGGATAAACCTCCGTCTCCGGCGGCAGCAGCGCGCGGTTGTGTATGGAGACCATGTTGAACCGCAGCAGATACTGTCCGGGGGCGGTTTCCTGATACGCGGGCAGGTGGATGCGGCTGACGGGCGGCTGCCCGGCGGCAAGACCGCGCAGAATGCCGTACCAGTCGCGGCCCTCCGCCGCGTGGATGTAGGGGACGGAGCTCATCAGGCCGACCTTTGCCGTCGGGCTTGCCTGCCGGACAGCCTGTCCGATGCGTGCGGCAAGGGCCGTCATGGTCTCGCGGTTCACGTCCAGCCAGATCTTCCGGTAGGGGTGCACCGCGCCCGGCTGCAGGATGCCGCGCACGAATTCCTCGCGCGTCAGCTCCGGCTTTCCGGCCCGGCGGGCGTATTCGCGCATATGCGCCGGGCAGAAGCAGCCGCCCCAGCGCAGCGGATCGTGGTTATGCAGGCGGAAATCGTCCTCCACCCACAGAATGTGCGGCGAAAGCGCCGCGTAGCGCGCGTAAAGCCCGGCAAAATAGGTCTGCCAGCGTTCGCACATCGGGCAGACGCACAGATCGGCCTCCCGGCCGTCCATGTCGACCATGCGGCGGAACGGCTGGCTCTGCGGCAGCGTCTTGCCGAGGTCGGCGTGCATCAGACTGTGCCAGTGGTTGACCGACAGCTGCACGCCCTCCGGCGCAAGCGCGGCCTGCACGTCGCAGAGCAGGCGCAGCCAGATGGTTTCCTGCTCCTCCTCGGTCATGTGGCCGGTATTCAGCTCTTCTACGTTACAGAACACGGCCACGTCATCGATCTGCGCCTCGCGGACGAAGCGCCGCAGCGACGCGATCTCGCGCCGGTCATTGAAGCCGGGGTCGCAGCAGAAGCGGAAGCTGTAGCAATAGGACTGATTCATGTTACTCCTCAATGGGCAGATTGTAGAACGAAAGCATGGGCATACGCATACAGTCGCATGGCGTGCACGGGCCGGGGTTGGCACGCCAGACGCCGTGCAGCACGGCGGGATGCTCCAGAGGCCGGGCAAAATAAAGCGTCAGCGTATCATTGCCGGTTTCATAGCGCTCACAGCGCAGAAGTCCCTGCGCATCCTCTGCCTCAAAGGGCAGAAGCGCCGCAGCCACGTCAAACGGATTGAGCCAGTTGCAGATCCGGCTGAAGTGCAGCACGACGGCATCCGGCGCTTTGCGCTCCGCACGGCAGACCTCCGGGGCCTGCCACATCAGCGGCTTTCCGTAAAGCTCGGCCAGCGCGCAGCGTGCGCAGCGCTCACCGATGACAAGGTTGCCCTGTGCGCTGTTGTGAATAAAATCATAAAGCGCGACATCGGACGACGGCAGAACGTACACGCCGGGGATGCTGCGCGCAGCGGCGACCTGCGCCTGCCGCACCATGCCCCACTGCCGGTCGAGCGCCGTGTCGCACGGGGTCATGCAGCGGTTGAGCTGCACGGTGATGACGGGCAGCTCCGGCTGGTTCAGATCGCGGCGCAGCGCGCCGACAAACTGCGTAAAGCGGGCAAGATAGGTCTCCGCTGCGTTTTCGTAGCCCTCGGCCTCGCCCTGGTACCAGAGCATGGCCTTCGGGTGCAGCTCGTGATCTGCAAGCTGCTCAAGCATATTGAAATACAGCGAACCGTTTTCCTCCGGGTTCCACCAGCGCAGCGGCGCGCCGCCGTAGGCGCTCATGACGATGCCGATCGGGTAGCCAAGCTCCCGCTTGAGGAGCTTCGCAAAGTGCAGCCACGGCGTATGGCCGGGGTTGTGGTTCTCAAAGTGTCCCTGATGGACAGAGCCGGTCGTCTCGCCCAGCGGATGCGTCGCCAGATCCCAGATGCCGGAATCGCGCAGCAGATGCACGCCAAGCTCCGGCGCGTCCTCTACCGGGTTCTTTGCGCGTCCGGCGGCGTTGCTCTGCCCGGCGACGACGAACACGTCGCCGACGCCGATGTTGTGGATCATATCGCCCCGCGTTGAGGACAGACCGTCCCAGCCCTGATATTCCATATAGGTCTCTACGCGGTACAGTCCGCCCGCCGGGACGCGGTCAAACGTGACCGACCAGCGGCCGTCCGCGTCTGTCCGGCAGACGGTCCACGGGCAAACGCTCTCGCCGCTGCTTTCCAGCGCGATGCGGGCCTTGACGGTGATCGAGCCCTCCGGTACGGCGGAGAATTCCAGCGGCAGCTCAAAGCTCTGCCGGACGCGGTGCGCCGTGCCGGAAAGGCGGATAACGGCGAAGCCCTGCTCGTTTTGCTGGAAGATCTGCCAGGGGGAAGCGCCGCGTTCAATGACGACACCCTTTTTCAGTTCAGAGCCGTGCAGCTGCATATCTGTTTCTCCTGTCTGTCAAAAGATCGCCGCAGCCTCTTCCAGCTGCGCTCTGCGCTTCACGCCCAGCAGCACGCACCGGACGGCGGGCTGCCGCAGCGCCCAGGCAAGGGCGTACTGCGTCATGCTCTGCCCGGCGGCCTTCGCTTCGGCCTCCACGCGCGCAAGCGTCGCGTAGACCTCGTCCGTCATGGGCTTCATCCAGTCGGGCTTTTCTGCTGCGCGGCTGCCTGCGGGCGGCTGCTGTCCGGCGTGATATTTTCCGGTCAGAATGCCGCCCTGCAGCACCTGATAGGGGATCACGCCGATGCCTTCCTGCGCGCACAGCGGCAGAAGCGCGTCCAGCGCGCCGGTGTTGAGCAGGCTCAGCGGCGGCTGGCACATACTGGGCAGCGGGATATTTTCCTCGCGCGCTGCGGCAAGCAGCGCGGAAAGCTGCTCCGCAGAATAGTTGCTCACGCCCCAGGCCCGGATGGTGCCGGCCTTCAGCTCCTCACCGATGGCGCGGGCGATCTCGCCGGGGGCAGTGTTGGGATCGTAGCGGTGCAGATAGTACAAATCAATATAATCGGTGTTTATCCGGTGCAGGCTGCGGCGCAGCTGGACGCGGATGGCCTCGGGCGAGGTGTTTTCGTCGACGGGGGTATCGCCGACCTTCATGCCGAGCTTCGTCGCGATGACGAAGTCCGCCCGCCGTCCGGCGACGGCCTTGCCGACAATTTCCTCGGCCACGCCGCCTGCAGAGCCTGCGAAGCGGTTGTAGCCCTCGTACATATTGGCCGTGTCGATGAAATTGACGCCAAGCTCCGCCGCGTCATGCACCAGCCGGATCGCGTCCGGCTCGGCGACGGGGCTGCCGAAGGTCATGGTGCCGAGGCACAGACGGGAGACGGAAATGCCGGTTCCCGGTAAAGTTGTAAACTGCATAACAGGTTCCTCCTGTGAAAGTAGAGACGTCAGGACATGGACGCGGCAAGCGCGTTCAGCCCGTCCAGATCGGCCAGCAGCTCCTGCAGCAGCGGCTCCGGCATGGAGCCGGGCTGCCAGACGGCGGGGGCGCGGAAGCATTTTTCCGCATAGCCGAGACTGCGCATCAGCTCCTGAAATGCGTTCAGAATGCCGAACTGCCAGCCCTTGCGCAAAAACTCCGTATAGGCCGTCTGCAGCCGGTTCAGCTCCGTGCAGCGGCCTGCCTGCGCAAGCGTCCAGAGCTTGCAGTAAAACTCCGGCAGCAGATTGATCCACGTGCCGATGGAGCCGTCCGCGCCGTAGAGAAGGCCCGGAACGACCATTTCGTCAAGCCCGGTATAGACGATCTTCTCCGGGTAATCCGCCTTGATGCGGCGGATCAGGAAGATGTTCCAGTCGCTGACCTTGATCCCGGCCACGCCGGGCAGATCCAGCAGCTGCCGCAGCTGGTCATAGTCTGCCGAAACGTGCGTCAGACCGGGAATGTAATAGATGAAGACCGGCGCCTGCGCGGCCAGCGCGGTGTAATACGCAACCGTTTCGCTCCAGCCGCCCTGCGGCGGGACGGACGCGACCGCGTCCGCGCCCAGCGTCATCGCGTGCTCCGCCAGCTCCAGCGCGTGCCGCTGAAGCGTCTGGCCGACATGGACGATGGTCCTGCGTCCGGCGGCCCTTGTCTGCGCGATGGTCAGCTCCGCCGTCCTGCAACGCTCGGCGAACGTCAGACGGCTGCCGTCTCCGGTGCCGCCGCAGACATAAAAGCCGGTGATGGGCGCGCGCAGCAGCCGCGCCAGATTTTCCTGCAGGCTGTCGTAATCGACGCCCTCATTCGATGTGCAGGGCGAAACAACGGGGCAGACGATCCCGCGAAGCGCTGTAAAATCAGCCAAATCCGCTTCCTCCCGGCGCTCAGCCGCGCAGCTCTTTAACGGCGGAGATCAGACTGGAGCACAGCGTGTCGATGACAGTGTCGTCCATGCCGCACCACCACGGGAAGGAGAACGAGCCGTCCCACCACTTGTCGAGCACGGGGCAGTCAAACTCGCCGCAGCCCTTGCGCTGGAACAGCGGATAGCGGTACAGGGGATAATACTGCACGATGCAGCGGATGCCGTATTTCTTCGTCATCAGATCGAGCAGATCATCGCGCGTTTTGCCGCAGGCGCTGCCGTCATAATGCATGATGTACTGGTGCACGACATAGCGGCCGTTTTCCGGGCAGCGGGAGAAGGAGATCTCAGGCAGACCGGCAAGCTTTTCGCGGATCTTGCGGTCCTGCTCGATCAGAGTGTTGTTGTTGGCGATGACGCTCTTGAGCTCCTCCGTGCCCAGCGCGCACTGCGCTTCGCCGATGCAGAAGTTCTGCGGCCAGCGGTCGTCCAGGAAGCTGTCGACGCAGCTCATGGCCGGGGACCAGTAGCGCTCACGGTCAGCCGGATACGCGCAGCAGCCGTTGTGCCGGATGCCGGGCGCGGCAGCGGCGTCCGCGTCGTCTGCGCAGACGAACATACCGCCCTCGCCGAGCGTCGTCATGGTCTTTGCGGAGTGGAAGCTGAAGCAGCCGAAATCGCCGAACGTGCCGACGTGCTGGCCGTCAATGCGGCAGTCGAGCGCCTGCGCGCAGTCCTCCACGACCTTCAGACCGTGCGCTCTTGCGATGGGGACGATCTTTTTCATGTCGCACGGCATACCGAGCAGGTGCACGCAGACCACAGCCTTCGTTTTGGGAGTGATCTTGCGGGCGATATCGTCCGGGTCGATGGTCCAGGTATCCGGGTTGATGTCGGCCCAGACGATCTTCGCGCCCAGATCGCCGAAGGGGATCGCGGAGGCGCAGAAGGTATAGGCGGGGATGATGACCTCGTCGCCAGGCTGGATATGGCAGAAGATCGCGGCCATTTTCAGCGCGCTTGTGCAGTTATTGACGGCAAAGGCGTGCTTCGCGCCGGTAAAGGCGCAGAAGGCCTGCTCAAACTCGACCATGTATTTGCCCTGCGTCTGGCCGCAGGCCTCACGCATGACCTTGACGACTGCGTCGATCTCTGCTTCTGTATAGGGATGCTGCATGGCGGGGCAGGTCACGCGGAAGCCGTCAACGGCGCCGCGGCCAGATGCATCACCGAGCATAGTTTTGTTGGACATGGAACATTACCTCCTGAGTGCGGAAAAATAGTGGATAAGAAATTTGGATAGGCATCAGGCAGCCGTCGTGCCGGCCTTCTGATGGTCAAAGCCCGTGTGCGGGCGCAGGATGCGCGCGGGTGTGCAGGGGGGAATGCCCCCCTGCACATCGGAAATGGAATGTGGTTAGCCGCCGTAGGTGGTGCGGGCGGTCGCGACAGCGTCGTTGATCATCGTTTCGAGCTCGGCTGCACCGGCAGCTTCATAAGCGGCGGCATAGTCGCCCCAGGAAGCGTCGATGTCCAGCTGACCGCCGATGAACTGGGTCAGATACTCATTGGTGATGGTCGTGAGCTGGTTGATGATATCGGTCGCCTCTGCGGGCAGCGCGACCATGTTGTAATAGGCGGGCAGGGGCTGCACGACCTCGTTGACAAAGCCGGAGATGGTGTCCTTGGCCTTGCTGACGAGCGCGGCGTCCTCTTCGGTCGCCCAGGAGTTGGAGAAGTCAACGGGATGGGAAACGGCGTCCCACCAGCTCTGGTTCTCAAAGTCGCAATAGTACTCGACACCGCTGAACATATAGCTGAACCAGACGTACTTGCAGCGGCCGTCGCCGTAGCCGTATGCGCCGTCGATCGCAGACCAGTAGTCGGAGCCGACGCTGGTGTTGAACTCGCCGTTCACGCAGTTATGCAGCAGATCCTGGCCTGCGTTGGAGGCAAGGAACTCGACCAGATCGAGAACACGGTCGGGATACGCGCAGGAGGTGGGGATAAAGTAGTGGGAGTTGATCCACGTGCCGGTGGAGTAGGTCTTGCCGTAGCTGCCGTTGGAGGTCAGAGCCTGACCGACGGCCAGATCGTCGATGGAAGCGTCCGGATGGACGGCGAGCCATGCGCTCTTGAAGAAATCACGGAACTGGCCGGGATAGCCGAAGCCGAAGTTCACAGCGCCCAGCGTGCCGTTGCCGAAATCGGCATACGCGTCGTCAAAGTCGCCCTTGACGCCGATGTTGGCGTCAAGACCGCCGTTCTTATAAAGCTCAGCCAGCTGCTTGACGACGGCCTTGCTCTGCTCGGAGACGGCGCTCACGGTCCAGTATTCGCTGTCCGTGCCAGCCTCGCCGGAGAGGATGGTGCCGGTGCCGGCGCCTTTGGGAACGGTGATGCTGGTGCCCTGCGGCAGAGCCAGCGTCGCGTCGATCTCGTTCCAATTGGTGAGCTTGTCGTTGCGCGGCCACCAGCCGACATAACCGGCGGAGCCTGCGGCCTCGCAGTAGGTCAGGAACTCATCGACCGTTGCGGGGACCTTGCCCTCGTTGACCTCGTCAAGGATGGCCTGGTTGTAAACGGGAACGCCGCCGAAGGAGGGATCTGCGAAGGCGGCCACGGAGTAGATGGCGTAGGAGGCGGTCTCATCGCCGGTGTATAGCTTGTTGTACGCCTTCCATTCCTCGCTGTTCATCATCTTGTAGAGCGTGGGATAGCGGTCGGGATCGGCGTTGACAATCTCGCCGAGGTTGGTGACGAGGCCGTCCTGCACCCAGCTGGCGATCTTGTCGCTCTCGCCCCAGGTCGGGAACAGATCGGGGGCGCTGCCGGTGAAGAGCTCGGTCTGCATACGGTCGTCGAAGCCGTCCGTGCCGGTGTCATATTCCAGCGTCACGCCGACGGCCTGCTCGATGGCGGCCTTGATGGGGTCGTTGGCATAGCCGTCGAGATCGTCGAGGTTGTTGCCGAACTGGGCAAAGCGGATGTTGACCGTTTCGCGCGTGTCGGCGGGTTCAGCCGGGGTGGAATCCTCAGGGGTGGTGTCAGTTGTCTGCGCAGGCTCCGTGGTGTCGGCGGGGTCCGACTGCGCGGGCTGCTTGGCGCAGCCGGTGAAGCAGGCCATGACCATGACCAGCGCCAGAAGCAGGCAGAGCAGGGTGGTGTACTTTTTCATTGTGATCCTCCTTAGTTTTTATAAAACCGCGCGGTTCCCGCGCAGAGTTTCAAGATCATTCCTTCACGGCGCCGAGCGTCATGCCCTGCGTGAAGTACGGCTGGATAAACGGGTAAATGATGATAATGGGGAGCGTCGCGCAGATGATCGTCGCCATGCGCAGCGCCATGGGAGGCGGCAGCGTGAAGCCGAGGCTGGCCGCGCCGTTGCGCACCTGATTCATAAGGCTCTTGTCCGTCAGCATCCGGTGCAGCACCCACGCGAACGGCTGCAGCTTCGTCTTGTTGCCGATGAACATCATGTAGCTGTAATAGTCGTTCCAGTTGATGACCGCGATAAACAGCGTCACAGCCGCGATCATGCCGCGCGAGAGCGGCATGACGATGCGGAAGAAAATGCCGACCTCGTTGCAGCCGTCGATCATGGCGGCGTCCTCCAGCTCACGGGAGACGGAGAAGGAGAAATAGTTCCGCATGATGATGAAATAGGAGATATTCAGCGTACCGGGCAGGACCATGACCCAGAAGTTCCCGGTCAGGTGGAGCGATTTGTAGAGCATATACTGCGGGATGAGGCCACCGGCAAAGAACAGGTTGAAGACCACAAGCGCGTTGATGAGCTTCATGCCGCGGATGTGGACCTTGCTGACGGCGTAGGCCATGGCGGAGGTGACCAGCACGGAAAGCGCGGTCGCCAGAACCGTCTTGACGGCGGAGACGAGCAGGCTGTTTGTATAGACCTTGGTGCTGAAGATCTGAATATAGTATTGCAGATCGATGCCCTTGAACCAGAGCATCAGACCGCCCTTGACGTATTCCTCATACGGCATGACCGATGCGACCAGGCAGTACCAGAGCGGGTAAAAGCACAGCAGGCCGAACGCGACGCAGAAGATCGTCACGGCCACGTCGTAGAAGTTAAAGCCCAGCCGCATGAACATACTGCGGCGCAGGGAAGTGGGTTTCTTTTTCATGCGCGGCCCTCCCTTTAGAAAATGCCCATGATATCGAGCTTGGAAACGAACTTGTTGGTGATCAGCACGACGATCAGGCCGAGAACCTGCAGAACCAGATTGATCGCCGTGGAAAGCTCGAAGGACGTGCCGCCGCCGAGGCTGATGCGGTAGATATACGTGGAGAGCACATCGCCGGTGGAGAGCACATAGTTGTTGTACAGATTGTAGATCTGGTCAAAGTTCGCGCTGAACAGGCTGGACAGATCCAGGATCAGCAAAATCACGATGGTCGGCAGGATCGCGGGGATGGTGATGTGCAGCATCATCTGCAGCCGGTTGGAGCCGTCCATCTTCGCCGCCTCGTACAGAGCCGGGTTGATCGTGGACATGGACGCGAGATAGACGATCGTGCCGTAGCCCGCGTTCTTAATAATGTTGGAGATCACGACGATCGCGCGGAACAGATCGGGCCGCGTCAGGAAATTGATCGGCTCGCCGCCGAAAAACATGATGACCTGATTGATCACGCCGCCGCTGCTGCCGGAGGAAGACGGGTATTCCAGAAACACCTGCACCAGACCGGCAAAAATGACCCAGGACAGGAAATACGGCAGATAGGCCGCCGTCTGCACGCAGCTTTTGACCTTTTTCAGGCGCAGCTCATTGAGCATGAGTGCGAGGAAAATCGTGAACGTCGTCTTGAATACGATGTTATAGCCGTTGATGATCAGCGTGTTTTTTGCCGCGCGCCAGAAATTGGCGTCGGCGATCATCTCGCGGAAATGCTCAAGACCGACCCACGGCGAGCCCCAGATGCCGAGATTTGCGTGATAGTCCTTAAAGGCCAGCTGAATGCCGTACATGGGGCCGTAATTGAACACGATCATAAAGACAAAGCCCGGCAGGACAAGCAGATATAAGAACCAGTAGCGCTTCAGATAGGCCAGCAGCTTCTGGAATCGGGTGCGCTGACTGCGGACACCGGGGACGTCAGGCGGATTACGCATAGGACCACTCGCTTTCGAAAATTAGTAATAATTAAATGAGGAAATGGGCGGAACGCCCCAATCCGAAATGATCAAAGAAGAAAAAAGGATTGATATTTTCTTCTTTTTGTAGTAGTATAGCAACAGAAACGATGCAAGTCAATAGACACATTTCATAATATTTGATTGGATTATTATTCGTTTACGACTAAAAAATTCGCGCATTATTAGTAATATTTAAAAACAATACGTGCAGACAGGAGTGCGAAGCATATGACAAAGAAGCTTGCCTTTCTCGGCTACGGCCTGCGTTCGAAAACCATGCTGCAGGCCTTCCGGGAGATCGAGGCGGATATTTCCGTCGCCGCAGTCGCGGACCCGCGCTGGGAGCAGATCAAAGAGGAAAATGCCGGAGATCCGCTGTTCGCTGAAGCGCGGTATTTTGAAAACGCGGACGCGCTGCTGGGGGGCTGCGAACCGGACGGCGTATTCATCGGCACGCGCTGCCCGCTGCATACGCCGCTGGCGGTCGAGGTCCTGAAGCGGGATATCCCGCTGTTTCTGGAAAAGCCCGTCTGCATCAGCGAAGTGCAGTACCGGACGCTGCGGGAGGCCGCAGAGGGAAAGCTGGACCGGGCCGTCGTGTCCTTCCCTCTGCGCGTGGCGGATATCACCGTCCGCCTGCGGCAGCTGGTCGAAAGCGGCGCGCTCGGGCGCGTCACCATGGTGCAGGCCGTCAACAATGTGCCCTACGGCAGCGTGTACTATCACAGCTGGTACCGCGACCCGAGCCTGACCGGCGGGCTGTTTTTGCAGAAAACGACGCATGATATCGACTATATCTGCCACGCCGCCGGGCTGACGCCGAAGCGTGTCTTCGCACACACCGAGAAGCTCTATTATAAAGGAGACAGGCCCGCCGGGCTGCACTGCCCCGACTGTCCCGACTACCGCACCTGCGTGGAGAGCAGCTATGTCGTCGGCAAGCTGCGCGGCGAGGACGTGCAGGGCGATTGCTGCTGCTTCGCCGTGGATACCGGCAACGAGGACGTCGCCTCGGCCATGTTCCTGTGCGAAAGCGGCGCGATCATCAGCTATAATCAGAACTTTACCGTCAAGCGCACGGCGGCCAGACGCGGCTGCCGCATCATCGGAACAAAGGGCAGCGCCGAGTTTGATTTCTATACCGGTGTCATCCGCCATGACGACTATGCATTCGACCAGACCGCGACGATCCAGATCCGGCCCACCGGCGGCAATCACTTCGGCGGCGACCGGCGGCTGGCGCAGGATTTTATGAACCTGCTGGCGGGCGGAACGCCGTCGTCGGATCTTCTGGGCGGTCTGCGCAGCGCGGCGTGCTGTCTGGCGGCCAAACGCTCTGCTGAGACGAATTGTCTGACTGATATTCTGCCTTAAGGAGAGAGCACATGGAGTTGATTCTGACGCTGGACGTCGGCACGACGTCCGTAAAAGCCTGCCTGTTTGACCGTCAGCTTCGGCAGACGGCGCTGACGAGCCGGGAATATGCTCTGCAAACGCGCGGCGTGTGCGCCGAGGTGGAGGCGCAGGTGTATCTGGACGCGGCAGCACAATGCATTCTGGCGCTGCCCGCAGAGGCCCGCGCAAAGGTCTGCGCGGTCGCGCTGACGACGCAGGGCGAAACGCTGCTCTGCGTGGACAGGCAGGGAAAGGCCCTGCGGCCCGCGATCGTCTGGCTGGACAGCCGGGCGGAGGCGCAGGCGGCGCGGCTTGCCGCCGCGCTTGACCGGCAGCGCTTTTACGAGCGCACCGGCCTGCCGGAGCTGAGCGGCGCGCTGCCGCTGGCGAAGCTGCTCTGGCTTCGCCAGCAGGAGCCGGAGAGCTGGGCGCGGACCGACAAATTCCTCCTGCTGGAGGATTATCTGATGCTTTGGCTCACGGGCCGGGCAGTCACGGAAAAATCGCTGCTGACCTCCACCGGGTATTTTGACCTGCAAAGCGACGATTACTGGGACGAGGCGCTCACGCTGGCAGGGCTTGACCGGACGCGCCTGCCGCAGGCGCTTGCGTGCGGCAGCATTGTGGGGCCGGTTCTGCCGGAGGTGGCGGAAGCGCTGGGATTGCCTGCCTCTGCCTGCGTCGTGACCGGCGCGATGGATCAGACCGCCGCGGCGCTGGCCGCAGGCTGCACCCGCCCGGGCACGCTCTGCGAGACGACGGGCACGGCCATGGTCGCCGCCGCGTTTACGGCCCATCCGCAATTTTCCGAAGACCATCATGTGACCATCTACCGCCATGCCATGCCGGGCGCGTATTTGTATCTTCCCATCAGCAACACCATCGGCATGAGCCTGCGCTGGTTCCGCGACGAATTCTGCCGCGATCTGGACGGCGGCTATGCTGCGCTTGACCGGCTGGCGGAGCAGGTGCCGCCCGGCGCGCAGGGCGTGACATTCCTGCCGTATCTGGCCGGGTGCGTCGATCCCGACAATCTGCCGGAGGCCTCCGGCGGCTTTTACGGGCTGCGGCTGTCCAGCACAAGAGCCGCCTGCGCCCGTGCGATTCTGGAGGCAGCGGCCTTCCAGCTGCGCGATTTTCTGAATATGCTGTCTGCGCTCGGCTGCACGGCGCAGACCGTGACCTCGCTCGGCGGGGGAGCGGGGAGCGCGCTTTGGATGCAGATCAAGGCGGATGCCTGCCGCCGCCCGTTCCACACGCTCTCCACGGTGCAGGCCACGTCGCGCGGCGCGGCCATGCTGGCCGCAGGCGCGCTTGGCTGGGCGCTGCATGACGCGGAGGAGCAAACCGTCTATCAGCCGCAGGCGGAAACCGCCGATGCGTATGAAGAAGCCTACGCGGCCTACCGGCGCGTCTATGAGGCGCTGTATTTGCAGAAAGGATGAGAGACATGACACAGAAAAAACCGAGACTCGGCGTTCTGGCTCTGATGCTGGAGGACTATCTGCCGCTGTTTCCTGGCATCGACCGGGCGCAGACGGCGTATGTAAACGAGGTTCTGGACGGCCTGCGGGACGCGGCGGAGTTCGTTTTCCCGCACGCAGCCATGAACCGGGCGCAGATCGAGTCGCTCGTGGCGCAATATAATCATGAGAAGCTGGATGGAATTCTGATCCTGCTGCTGACCTATTCGCAGGGGGCGTATCTGGTGCGTGCGCTGGAGGAGAACCACCTGCCGCTGGCCCTTGCCCTCATCCAGCCGGAGCAGACCGTCCGGCCGGACTTTATCGAGTGGGACTATACGGTCAATCAGGGCATCCATGGCAGTCAGGATCAGGCGAACGTCATGACGCGCATGGGCGTCAACTGCGTCTATTACGCCGGGAACCGCTGCGACGGCTCGTTTGTGCGGTTCGTTGCGGATTTTGGCCGCGCGGCCATGACCGTGCGCGCCATGAAGCGGATGCGCATCGGCGTGATCGGCAAGCTGCCCGGCATGGGGGACGTCATTACCGACGAGATGGCGATCTACCGCTTCCTGGGGCCGGAACTGGTCTATGACTCTATCGGGACCGTCCGCCGCTTCTGCGCCGAAGTCGAAGAGGACGCGGTGCGGGCACAGATGGACGCGGACCGGGCCGTTTTTGAGCTTGATCCTACGCTGGACGAGCCGACGCACGCAGAGGCGGCGCGGATGTATCTGGGCCTCAGGGCCTATCTGCAGTCCGGCGGCCTGTCCGGTTATACGCTGCACTACGGCGAATGCGGCGAGGATGGCCGTTTTACGCAGCTGCCGCTGCTTGCGGCGTCAAACCTGCTGGCCGACGGCTATGGCTACGCCGCCGAGGGCGATTCGACTGCCGCCGTGCTGGTGGCGGCCATGCAGACGCTCTGCGGCGCGGCGGGCTTTACGGAAATGTACATGATGGACTTCAAACGCGAAGCGATCCTGATGTGCCATCAGGGCGAGGGCAACTGGCGGCTCCGCCGCGCCGATCGCCGCCCGTATCTGAAAAACAGAGTCCTGTCCGAGGGCGGGCTTTCCAATCCGCCCACGCCGATCTTCACGCCGGAGCCGGGCCGCGCGTGCATCCTGTCGCTGACGCATCTGACGGCGGACCGCTTCCGGATGGTCTGCGCGCCGGGCGAGATCCTGCCGGACGCGGATCTGCTGCACGTGGATATGCCGTATCTGTTCTTCCGGCCGGACAGCGGCGTGCGCAGCTGCGTGACGTCGTGGCTCGAACAGGGCGGCACACACCACGAGGCGCTCGTCTTGGGCGACCGGCTCGACCGCATCCGCCTGTTCTGCCGCCTTTGGAATGTTGAATTTGTACAGCTGTAAGAGCATAAGGGGGAACCGATATGATCAAAAATTTCAGCCGCAGTTTAGAGTCGCTTCTGGGCGCGGAGTATACCTCTGCCGTTTGCCGCGCACGCGCGGCGCTGACCGGAGAATCGGAGCAGGCGCTTGTGAAGCTCGCGCAGGAGCCGGTCGAATTTTATCCGGATCCGTTTGCCGCGCGTCAGGAGATTCTGATGGAGCAGGTCGGGCGGCAGCTCTGCCCGCCCGCGCAGGCCGTCTCGGCAGAGCCGGGCGCGCCGACCGATAGCTTTGCCGCCGCACAGCACTATGCCCCCGCGCCGCTCAGCGCGCTCGGCTGCTTCCGCCTCGGCGAGGACGGACGGCTGTATTTTGCCGGAAAGAGCGAGCACTATCACATTCCGCTCGGCCATGGCTTCCCGGGCTACGCGCTGCTGGACAGGGCGCACGCGCTCGGCATTCCCAACGCCACACACAATAATACGCGCGGATATATCACGCGCCTGCTCGAACGCCGCCTGATCGCCGCAGCCAACGGCCGTCCCATGGACGAGCCGCTGCCGCAGACGCTTCTGCAGGCGCGGCAGCCCGGCGTTCTGAACCGCGTGCTCAATCTGGAAACGGGCTCTTTGGCAGTGGAGGCGGCGCTCAAGATGATGCTCAGCCGCTTTGACACGCTGGACGGCTCCGCGCCCGCGTATCCTGACCGCATTCCGGTGTTCCTTGTCATGGCGGATAACGACGGCGGCGTGACCGCCGGATACCACGGCACGACGATTCTGGCGCAGATGCTGCGCGGCCTGTGGCCGTCGCTCGCGGAAAAATGCAAAGACGCACTGCGCGTCGAGTCTGTCGCGATCAACGATCCCGAAAGCTTCCGCAGCGCCATCGAGCGCTGGAACACGCCGCCCTATAAGACGGCGGGCTTCTGCCATGAGCTGATCATGATGAATTACAGCGGTACGCGTCTGGATCAGGCATATCTGACCGGGGCCTACCGCCTGTGCCGCGAAACGGACACGCCCGTGCTCTGCGACGAAATCCAGTCCAGCGCATGGTACGATACGCTCTTCCTGTTCCGCAAATACGGTCTGCAGCCGGACTTCGTCTCCATCGGCAAGGGCTTCCCCGGCGGCCTGTATCCGGCCAGCCGCCTGCTGGTCAGCGGCGCGTTCGACTGCCTGAGCCAGTTCGGCGCGCTCGTCACCAACGGACAGGAAGAGCTGGCAAGCCTTGCGTATCTCGTCACGATGGAATTTGTCAGCCATAACGGCGCGCATATCGAAGCGGTCGGCAAGACCTATCACGATGCGCTGCGCCAGCTTGCCGCGCGCCATCCCGCGCTTTGCAGCGGCGCGGAGGGCGACGGGCATATGAGCGCCCTGTGCTTCCATCAGGTACCGGACGCGGCGGCCTTCGCCGCGCGGATGAACCGCGAGTTCTGCGTCGACATCAGCGCCCAGACCTACAAGGCCAACTGCCGCCCCGTCGCGCTGACAAAGCTGCCGCTGCTGGTCACGGAGCCGATGGTGGGGAAGCTGATCGCGTGGATGGAGCAGTGCCTGTCCGAAATGGAGGGCTGAGCGTGGAGAAGACCATCAAATTCGGCGTCATCGGCTGCGGGCTGATGGGCCGGGAGTTTGCAAGCGCCTCCATGCGCTGGCTGCATCTGCAGACCGACCTGCCGCGCCCACAGATCATCGCCGCGTGCAGCCGGACGGACAAAAGCCTCGACTGGTTCCGGCGCGTGCCAGACACGCGGTATTTTTACCATGATTATCATGAGCTTCTGGAAAATCCGGAGGTCGAAGCCGTTTACTGCGCCGTGCCGCACGACCAGCACGCGCAGATCTATACCGATATCATCCGTTCCGGCAAGCATCTGCTGGCCGAAAAGCCGTTCGGGATCGATCTGCCCGCCTGCCAGCAGATCCTGAGCGCCATGCGGGAGCATCCGCAGGTCTTTGTCCGCTGCTCGAGCGAATTTCCGTATTACCCCGCCGCGCAGCAGCTCTTCCGCTGGTATCAGGAGGGCTTCTTCGGCCGCGTGATCGAGGCACGCTTCACCATCAAGCACGCGTCGGATATGGACCTGAGCAAGCCCATCAACTGGAAGCGGCAGCTGAAGACCAACGGCGCGTATGGCTGCATGGGCGACCTCGGCATCCACACCCAGCACCTGCCGTTCCGGCTCGGCTTCCGGGTCGATTCCGTGAGCGCGCAGCTGGCCAACCTCGTCCCGCAGCGGCCCTGCGGCGACGGCTTTGCGCCCTGCGAGACATATGACAACGCGATTTTGCTCTGCGGCGCGCACAATGCGGCGGGCGACCGGTTCCCGATGGTGATGGAAATGAAGCGCATGGCCCCCGGCTGCACCAATACGGTGGAATACGAGATCTACGGGCTGGACGGCTCTGCGAAATTTTCCACAGAGGACGCAAACGCCGTCTGGTACACGCGCAATCAGGGCCGGGAGCAGGCGTGGAGCCGCCTGATACTGGGGCAGAGGACGCTCTTCCCAGTCATCACCGGCGGCATTTTCGAGTTTGGTTTTTCCGACGCCATGCTGCAGATGTTCGCGGCGTTTATCGCCGAGCTCTGCGGCGAACCGTGCGCGTTCGGCTGCTTCCGGCCGGACGAGGCGCTTTTGAGCCACCAGCTGCTCACCGGCGCGCTGCGGGCCTATGAAACGGGAAGCGTCGTCCGGCTTGACTGACGCGGAAGGAGGCGGTATTATGATGGACATATCTTCGGTCCCGCACGCGGCGGATGCCGAGCACCGCATGATCTACGAGCCTGCGGACGCCTTGGGCTTTACGGCGTGGACGGACTGCTTCGACTATCAGAACGGGCGGCTTGGCCTGTCCTTTAAGGAGATCCGCCGGGTGCATGACGCGGCCTTTGTGCCGCCGAGACTGGAAATGGGCGAGGCCATCGGCGCGCCGGTGTCCTATTGCTCGGCGGAATGCGGCAGTGCGGATACCGTCTCGGAGCGCGTCTATATGGCCTCCGACGACGGCGGGGAACATTGGTACGAGACGGGCAGGTGCCCGCTGGCCGAAGGCTCGTTTCTGAACGCGGGCTTTGCCGACGGGCGGCTGGTCGGGCTGGACGTGGGCCGCGTCAACGCCGCGCGCACCGGCTGGTGCGACTATATTGCCGTCCGGGAAAGCACGGACGGCGGCAGCACCTGGACGGAAACGGCCCGTCTGCTGGAGGGCTGCGCCGTCTATCTCTGGCGGCTGCGCCGCCTGCGCGACGGTTCGCTTCTCGTGCTTGCCAGCTTCTACGGCACGCCATGGGGTGCAGGCTGCGAACGTGCAACGCGCAACACCATGCTTCCCGGCGAAACGTATCTCAATAAGATCCAGACCTTTTTCCTCCATAGTCCCGACGGCCAGAGCTTTTCGGGGCCGCACTATGTCCTTCCGGGCATCGGCGCGCATGAGTACGACGCGGCAGAGCTGTCTGACGGACGGCTTCTGTTCGTGGCGGGCGACGTGCAGGGCACGCCGGTCGGGCGGCAGCTCGTCCGCCGCTCGGCGCAGGGCTTCATCAACGGGCCGCTGCTGCCCATCGGCGCGGGCGCTCCGCCAGAGCCTGCGAAAAATCCGCAGGGCGGCTTCGTCCCGGAAAGCATCGTGTGCCTGCCGGGCGATGTTCTCGTCGGTGCGCGGCGAGGCAAGCCCTTCAGCTGCTCCGGCGATCTCGGCCAGACATGGACGGTGATCGAGGGCGCGGGAAACGGACTCTATCAGCCGTGCATCCGCCTGCTGCCGGACGGACGCGTTGCGGCCTTCGGCCACTGCGGCGCGGACAGCGCGGTCGGGCAGACGCGCATGGCGATCGCCGCCGATCTGTTCCGGCTGGACGGTGCGCCTCCTGCGGGGTGTGAGCTGTCTCTTGAACGCGTGCTTTCTGCGGACGGGAGCCATTACGGCAACGCATATACGGCGCGGCTGACCTGCAAGGGAAGTCCTGTCGCCGGGCGGCGGGTGACGTTCCGGGTCGTGCCGTTCTGGACGGAGGACGGAGCGGTCAATACCCTTGCGCAGGAGCAGGCGCCGATCCGGCTTTCCGTCGTGACAGACGCGGACGGCCTCGCCCATGCGGCCTTTCCCGCGTTTGACGCCGTCCGGGACATTCACTTTGCCTACACCATCGACGCCTTTGCCGAAGCCGCGCCCGGACAGGCATCCTGCGTCAGCGCAAGCCGCTGCGAGCTTGCCATGACGCCGTACCGCCGCTGCCGTCACCCGTACCCGGCCTATTTTGCCGAAAACACCCTCTATCTGTCACCGGAGTTGGAAAAAGCGTTCCCGGACTGCCGCCGCAGGCTTGCGGAGGAAGCGGGACGGGATGTTCCCGCAGTTCCGGACGCGCCGCTTCGGCAGGCACTTTTGGATGCGGGCGTATTGCGGCAGACAGAGGACGGCCTCCGGTGGATCGCGCGCGTACACGGTGCGCAGGCGCTCGAGGCGGTGCTCCCACAGCCGGATGGCGACTGGTATATCTGAAATTCCGCGTATGCGCGGAACGCAAATTATAAACAGGAGAGAGCTGCTATGAAACTTGTAGTATTGGACGGTTATACGGAAAATCCCGGCGATCTGAGCTGGGCAGAGCTGGCCGCGCTTGGCGAGCTGACGGTCTATGACCGCACGTCGTATACCGAGTCCCCGCTGATCGCGGAGCGCATCGGCGACGCGGAGATCGTGGTCATGAACAAAACGCCGATCTCCCGCGCGACGATCGACGCGTGCCCGAATATCCGGCTGATCGCGGTGCTTGCGACGGGCTATAACGTTGTGGATTACAACTACGCGCGGGAAAAGGGCATCCCGGTCGTGAACGTGCCGGCCTACGGCACAGCGTCGGTCAGCCAGTATTCCATCGCCCTTCTGCTGGAGATCTGCCACCATATCGGCCATCACAGCGCGTCTGTCCATGCGGGCAATTGGACCTCGAATCCCGACTGGTGCTATTGGGACTATCCGCTCATCGAGCTGGAGGGCAAGACCATCGGCATCATCGGCTTTGGCCGCATCGGCCAGGCGGAGGGCCGCATCGCGCGGGCGATGGGCATGCACGTTCTGGCATATGACGTCTATCCGAACGACGCCGGGCGCGCCATCGGCGCGTATGTCGATCTGGACACGCTGCTTGCGCAGTCGGACGTGGTGTCGCTGCACTGCAATCTGACGCCGGAGAACACCGGACTCATCAATAAAGAGAACATCGCGAAAATGAAGGATGGCGCGATCCTCATCAACAACGCCCGTGGCCAGCTGATCGTGGAGCAGGACGTCGCCGACGCACTGAACAGCGGCAAGCTGGCTGCCGCCGGGCTGGATGTAGTCTACACAGAGCCGATCCGCCCGGACAATCCGCTCCTGACCGCGAAAAACTGCATCATCACGCCGCATATCTCCTGGGCCCCGAAGGAGAGCCGCCAGCGGATCATGGACGCCACGGCAGAAAACATCCGTGCCTTCCTCGCCGGAACGCCGCAGAACGTCGTCAATCGCTGAAGCGCTGAAAAACCCGCTGCCGCCTGCTCCGCAGGGACAGCGGGTTTTATGCGGCGGGGATTTTCGCTGCGCCTGCGTGCCATTTTGCGGCGTTGCAATATTAACAGAAATATGGTATGATGTTCCCACTTACCGGAAGGGGGAACTGCTTTGCTTTATCTGCTGCTTGCGCTGTTTACGGCGGCGATCGTCGCGGTCGATCAGCTGACAAAATATCTGGCTGCGGCCAATCTCGTGGGGAAGACCGTCACGCTCATCCCCGGCTGGCTCCAGCTGCACTACATCACGAACGACGGCATGGCGCTGAGCCTGCTGCGCGGCGCGCGGTGGCTGTTCGTGGTCATGACGGCGGTGTATCTCGCGGTCGTGATCTATGTGCTCGTGAAAAAATGGTTCAAAAAGACGCCGGAGCTGTGGTGCATCGCGGCCATCACCGGCGGCGCGATCGGCAATTTCATCGACCGCATTTCCACCGGTCTTGTCATTGACATGATCTGCATCCCGTGGTTCTCCACGTTCAACGTGGCGGATCTGTTCATCACGTTCGGTGCGCTGGTCCTTGTGATCTATATTCTGACGAAGGATAAGGAGCTGCTGGCCGACAAGCCGAAGGAGCAGAAGAAACCGCATGACGCTGACGCTTGACAGAGACGGCGAACGGCTCGACAGCGCGCTCAGCCGCCTCGTGCCGGAGCTGACCCGCAGCCAGGCCCAGCGCCTGATCGAGCAGGGTGCGGTCACGCAGGCCGGAAGGCCCGTCAAAAAGAACGAAAAGCTCCCCGCCGGGACGGCGCTGGAGCTGGAAATTCCAGAAGTGCGCGAAACGCCCATCGCGGCGCAGGACATTCCTCTGGAGGTCTGCTATGAGGACGCGGACGTGATCGTCGTCAATAAGCCCAAGGGGCTTGTCGTCCACCCGGCCCCCGGTCACGCGGACGGCACGCTCGTCAACGCGCTGCTGGCCCACTGCGGAGACTCCCTGTCCGGCATCGGTGGGGAAAAGCGCCCCGGCATCGTCCACCGCATCGATAAGGACACGTCCGGCCTCATCATTGCGGCCAAGAATGACTTTGCGCACGCCGCGCTGGCCGCACAGCTGAAGGATCACAGTCTGGCCCGGACGTATGTGTGCATCGTCTGCGGCAAGATCAAAGACGATTCCGGCACCATCGATGCGCCCATCGGCCGCCACCCGGCCGACCGCAAGAAAATGGCCGTCACGGAGAAAAATAGCCGCAGCGCCGTGACGCACTGGCGCGTGTTGGAGCGCTTTTCCGGCTATACGCTCGTCGAGTGCAAGCTGGAAACGGGCCGGACGCACCAGATCCGCGTCCACATGGCCTATCGCGGCCACCCGATTTTGGGCGATATGGTCTACGGCCATAAAAAGCCCGAGTTGGGGCAGGACAGCCAATGCCTGCACGCAAAGGAGCTTCGCTTCGTGCACCCGCGCACAGGACAGCTCGTAACCGTCTGCTGTGAGCTGCCGGACTATTTTACCGCGCTTCTGGAAAAGCTGCGCGCAAGGGCTTGACATTCCAGCCCCGTTCTGCTACCATGATGCCATCTTCGAAATGAGGTCGTTATGATGTACGTTTCCGCCATGTTCGCGTTTCTCTTTACCTTTACTGGCTTGCAGTAAGGGTAATTTGTGATGCGCAGAAACGAAGTCAGGTTCGCAACGCGGCACAGATTACGCTGTGCCGCGTTTTTTGTTTGTATTTTCTGAAAGGATGGATATCGCTATGGAACTTTCTGATTACAGGACACAGATCGACCGGATTGACGCGGAGCTTCTGCAGCTGTTTGCCGAGCGGATGCAGACGGCTGCGGGGATCGCATCATATAAAAAAGCGCACGGCCTGCCGGTTCTGGATGCCGGGCGGGAGCGCGAGAAGCTGGCGCAGATCGTAAAGACCGCGCCGGAGGAGCTGCAGGAGGAGGCCGTGAGCCTCTACCGGCTGCTGTTCTCCCTCAGCCGCAGCTACCAGCGCGATCTGCTGGATGAAAAGACGGCGCTTCCGGCGCTTCTCAAAACAGCGCTGGAACAGACGCCGCAGCTCTTCCCGCCCACAGCAGCCGTTGCCTGCCAAGGCGTTGAGGGCGCGTATTCGCAGCAGGCCTGCGACAAGCTGTTCCAGCATCCGAGCGTATTCTTCTGCGCGACATTTGACAAGGTCTTCTCCGCTATCGAGCAGGGCCTGTGCCAATACGGCGTTCTGCCGCTGGAAAACAGCACGGCAGGCTCGGTCAACGCGGTGTATGACCTCATGCAGAAGCACAATTTCTCCATCGTCCGCAGCGTCCGCCTGCGCGTGGATCACAGTCTGCTGGCGCTTCCGGGCGTAAAGCTGTCCGAAATTCGCGAGGTCGTCTCGCACGGACAGGCGCTGGAGCAGTGCTGTCTCTTATACACATCTCCGAGCCCACGAGACCGG
>ENA-OYZN01000275-OYZN01000275.1-human-gut-metagenome-genome-assembly--contig:-NODE-275-length-28464-cov-10.034285_pt1 | contig 28464 bp, 23 predicted proteins | sample MGYA00243294_ERZ653483 | MGnify/ENA primary metagenome ERZ653483 (study PRJEB26926, sample SAMN06165155) | human gut metagenome | biome: ENVO:00009003; feature: ENVO:2100002; material: ENVO:00002003... | reverse complement strand
CTGAAAATCCCTGCCCTTTCCGTAAAACACACAAGCAAAACATTGAAAGCATAAATAGTTTCAGACTGAAAATCCCTGCCCTTTCCGTAAAACACACAAGCAAAACATTGAAAGCATAAACAGCTTCAGACTGAAAATCCCTGTCCTTTCCGGAAAAACTTTGCCGGAGCCATCATGCTGCTCAGTCGAAAACCTTTGCCGATTTGCTGTATTAATCACATCCGCTCCGTAGATATGTTCCGAAACATAACCGACGCAATGCTTCATCGTCTGCGAAAAACCCTAAACCGTTTTTTTGTGTAAAAGATTTTATACCTTATGCGATCTTGCCCGAGTCTTTTGATATTTTGATCGAAATCCGTCTCTGCACAAAATGGCCGATATTCCGAAAACAACCGTCAGACTCGATCTGATGTCTCTCCCGGGATCCGAAACGGCCAATAGTTTTGCGCGTTACTTTTTTTTCCGACGCCATTGACCTCTTCTCTTTTACCTGTACACGTATGTTTTACCTGCACACGTCTGCCCCGTTGCTCTGTTTTTTTCGTGAGCCATCGTTTTCAATCACGTATAAGACATGCAACGTATATGCGCAGGCTGAATTCAGGTTATGTCGAGCCGTGATATCCGGCGCAAATGACAGGTTTCGCTTTTTTATCGTCATCGGCGGCTTTTCTCGGATCATTTCGATGTATAAAGTCAGAGAACGCGCTTCTGAAACGGAAGATAAATGCATCCGGAATGCATGTTTTTTAATAAAACCGCAGGGCAAAGACAAAAATATATTTTCCCCCGCTTCCTACAATTCGGACTGAAAATTGAATTGCAGTTCCTTTTTAAGGCGGACAAGAGCCTTCTGATGCAATAGTTTCATGTTTGAATAAGACATTTTCATCATCTCCGCGATCTCCTTAAGTGTTTTTCCCGAATAATAATGCAGTATTATCACATCACTTTCGCGCCGGGGCAGATTTTCCAATGCCGCGGCAAGCTCATTGAGCGTCTCGTTATTATACACATCCTCGAATCCGTCCTCAGAACACACGATTTTCTCGTCCAGCTGTTCTGCCGGACGAGTACGTCTGTAAAAATCAATGACTGCGTTGTGCGCTACAGAATAGATCCACGTGGAAAGCGAAGATTTCGTACTGTCATAAAGCGGCAGCCCTATCTGTATCTTCATAAACACAGTAGAACAAACATCCTCTGCATCCTGCAAATCGGAGATCTTAAGGCGCACATAACGTAATACCTTGCTTTTGTATTCCATATATATGTGTTCCATTGTGTATTCACTTGCTGCCATTGTGCTCTTCATCTTCTTTGCCGATCCTTTCCGCGTCGATATCTCCGGCTGCGCATACATATTCGAGATCGTCATCTGAAAGCGACTCGGCATGCAAAAATTCAGCACGGTCTATAAGCACTCCGAGCCGTTTGTTTCCCGCAAAGCGCTGATAATCGAACAGTTTCCGCAATGTATCTTTCATATCTTACCTATTTCAGGAAAATCGGCGCAAGGTTCTGCCAATCTCCCATTGTTTCAACTAACTTATCGTAATAACCCTCTTTGAAAAATTCGCATTTTGACAGGTCCGCGCCAAACTTGTCATTCGTAAAAGCAAGTGCTATCGCTCGGCATCCGCCTGCACAATATCTGAAATATCTGCACGAAGCGCACTTTTTATTGGCCGCCTTGAGTTGCCCCAGATTTGCACATACCTCGTCGATATACTTCCCCGCCTGCAAAAGTGACTGTAAGCCCTCCTTTTTTACATTCCCTATATAAAGCCCGTGACTCGCATAATATCCAGAAAGCTGATGACAGGGCACAACATCTCCGTTTGCGTCTACTGCCACCATTGCCCGGTTACCGCGGCAGACCGGTATACTGTCTCTGTATTCTCCCTCAGAACATTCCACGGGCCGCGCCCGGTAACTTCTGATCTCGGGATATACTTGTACTACCTGCCAGATGTCAACGCTCATTTTGTGTCGTTCTTTTATATAAGCACGCAAAAATTCAAACATTGTATCGTAATACTCACCGATTCCAAGGGTCGCTCCGTCTGCATTCTGCAGCCAACGAGGCGCTTCTGTCGTGCGGATAATGCGCATATGCTCCACACCGACAGCGTCCATCTGTTCCGCCGTATACAATATTGCGTCTTTATTTCTGCGATGCACATTTGTCTGCACTTGCGTAAAGAAGCCGTATTCCTTGCTGAGCCGGATGGCGCGAAGCGCATTCTCCTCTGCCCCCTTACGGTTGCGGAGCCAGTCATGATGCCCGAAACCGTCAAAAGATATCTTGATCCGGATATCCCCGTCGATTGATTTCAGCTTCTCTAAAGAGCTTTCGTTGAGAAAAAAACCGTTCGTATTGAGCTCGCGGACATACATACCGTGAGCATAAATGCTTTCTATGATATCGAAAAAATCCTTGTGCAACATGGGCTCGCCTCCCGTTACGGTAATGGCGTTTATCCCGCATTTTTCCGCTTCCTCTATAAGTCTTTCTGCCTCTTCTAAAGTAAATTCACTCATTAAAGGCGCATTATCGGCGGCGTTGAAACAATGCAGACAATTGTAATTGCATTTCCCCGTAAGCATCCAGCTCATGGACGGAAAATAACGATTATCACAAAATCTCGGCTTTTGCCACTCCCCGAGCTTTTCCCCGCCTGCACAAGGACGTACCATACCAGAATCGGTGAATTTACGCAAAAGTGCGCTTTCTTCCAATTCATGCAGGCCGTCACACCGGCAAAGAAGATCGAATTCTTCGCGAGAAAGACCGCAAGCGTCCCTTCGATGCTTTATATAATAAGCGCAGGGCACTAACCTCCAACTGCGCAAAGCAATATTCGGATTAAGTATATATTTCATGATTCGCCTCTGAAAAACCTGTTGACCCTTTTATTTCCTCCAAAAACGGCGTTCTGTGAGCGACGGCGTACAGATGTATGCTTTTATACTTCTGTACGCCGGATTTACTTTGCTTTCAATATCCTTCGACATCTCGCTCCACGGGATCGTCCTGCAACTTGACACCTCGCCCGCAAAGTCAAGGTGCACGACCGCTTTTCACGCACAACTTGCTTTTCGCCGCACAAAAGAGATATTGTGATCCTGTCCTCCGCAAACTGAAAACAGCCTGCAACCTTCATCGTCATGCAACGGTTTGGACAGACTTGTCCTTGATACCTATGTCTTTTCCGCAAATATCTATCCGTTAGCCGCAGATACTTTCGCCGTTTTCAGGGCCGTCAGCTTAAGCGGAAAGCGCTTTTACCGGAGTCCGACGAAAACCGTTGTATGATAACGCCGTTCAGCCCGTAAGCCGCAAATACTTTCGCCGTTTTCAGGGCCGGCGCATTTATAAAGCCCGGCAAATTGTTCCGAATTCCTGTACGCGCGTAAGGGCTTAGGATACTTAATTGCTTTTCACAGATAAGCAAATACTTCAAATTCAGTTTACGTCGCTTGAATACACTTCCGGTCCTGTTCCGTTATGTATCTGTGCGCTTCGGTCGGTTAACCGTTTCGTTATGCTGTCTTTTTCTCTATTTGGTATTTGCCGGATGATTGCACAGCCGCAAGCCCTTTTCATAAGAAGAATATTTGCATGAAACACAAGAGCAATCAAAAACTTTCAAAAAAACGCCGTATTCGCAGCTGTAAAACTCGGAAACGATCAGTCTGCCGTCCTTGCTGTGGCATCCGCCTCCCGCCACGTTGTCAAGCTCCTCGTCGGAAAGCTCGCCGCTCTTATGCATCTCCTCAAAATAAGCCGTCGCGCTCTCCTTGCTGAGCTCCATACCGTTTTCTTTTGCAAGCGACATGAGCTCCTCTACGCTCTTTGCTTCTTTTGCCTTTTCAAACATTTCCTTGTGATCCATGTTTTACTTCTCCTCACAAAAATTTTATTTTATATCATACAGACATTTTATTTCATGTTGGCAGGATGATTGCACAGCCACAAGCCCTTTTCCCAAGAACAAAATTTACATATATCGCACCCGGGAGATATCGGTTCAAGCCAATGCTTATGATTCGGCGAATCTGCCCTGCCGCAGTGTTTGCAAATAAAGTTTTCACAACTATATCGGATCGTTACAACTAATCTGCCGTCTTTGCTGTGGCATCCGCCTCCCGCCACGTTGTCAAGCTCATCGTCGGATAGCTCACCGCTCTTATGCATCTCCTCAAAATAAGCCGCCGCGCTCTCTTCGCTCAGCTCCATACCGTTTTCTTTTGCAAGCGCCATGAGTTCCTCAGCGCTTTTTACTTTTCTCGCTCTTTCAAGAAGCTCATTGTTCATTTCCATATGTATCCTCCAGATTTTATTTTGTTTCAAATTGTTTGCGTTTAATAATACGCACGAAATATTCATATGTCCAGTCTTTTTATAAAACTTTTTAAAAAAGAGTAGTTTTCCCGATATACTCCGTGTCGTCCAGCCTCTGACGCGCCACAAGTTCGGCAAATTTCCCGTTTTTGGCTATCAATTCGTCATAATTGCCGTCCTCAATTATTTTTCCGCCCTCCAAATATAAAATACGGTCGCATCGCCTTATCGTCGAAAGTCTGTGCGCGATCACGATACGCGTACACTTCAATTTATCAAGACTTTCCGAAACTCTTTTCTGAGTAAGATTATCAAGTGCACTCGTAGCCTCATCGAACATCAGAATCTTCGGCTTAGGAGCGATCGCACGTGCAATCAGGAGCCTTTGCCGCTGACCTCCGGATACTCCGCCCGAACCTTCCGAAATAATCGTGTTCATTCCCATCGGCATGCGCCTTATATCATCGGCTATACCTGCAAGCTCCGCCGCCTCCCATGCGTCATTCAACGTAAGCCACGGTGCGGAAATGGTTATATTGGAAAATACGTCTCCGGAAAACAGCTTCCCGTTCTGCATGACAACTCCTATTCGCCTCCGCAACGATTTCAGATCAATGGTTGAAAGATCTTTCCCGTCGTAATATATAGCCCCCTTTTGCGGCGTTTCAAAGCCTAACATCAGACGCATCAGCGTGGATTTTCCGCACCCTGTCGCTCCTACCAGCGCCACATACTGTCCGGGATGTATTTTCAGAGACAGATTGTCTACTACGGGCGGCATATCGTCGTTATAACGGAAACTTACATTATTCAGCTCGATTCCTCCCGAAAGACGTTCGATAACGCGTTTTCCCTCGGAGACTTCCGGAAGCGCGTCAAGTATGGGTTTTATCATTTCGTAAACAGGCTTGATATTTGCAACAGTCAAAGCTATGCTTGCCAAAGACATGAACGCTCCGGATACCATTCCGTATGCAACGCTGAAAGCGTAATAATCGGCTACGCTGATACTGCTTCTTACCGCAAAATAATACATCGCAATCGTTCCCGTCAGCGTTATAGCAGAAGTTATAACGGAATTAAGCTTCAGAAATGCCGGAGGATTATAATCCAGACGCGCCATCATGGCATAATGATTTCCCCATTTTGCAAAAGCCCTCTTTTCCGCCCCCGCAAGCTTTATCTTCTGTACTCCCGATATAAGAGCATATGTAAGTCCGCTCTCTTCAGCCCCCAGCTTCATTTGTTTCCTGCTTACGCTCAGTTGTACGAACGTCGTGATCACCGAAACCGCAATGGTCGCAAATATCACCAAAAGCGCCGGTACTACCAAAGCAGGAGCATAAGCAAATATCTGTCCTATATATATCAGCGAAAATATCGACGTCAATCCCGTGGAAAGCACCGCCGAAACAAGCATATTGCAAAGCGCTTGCACGCTGTTCGATCTCGAGGCAAGGTCTCCGGCACTGTATTTCTTGAAAAAATCAGCCGGAAGAGATAAAATACGCATCATCGTTGCCGCCTGTACCGACAGCCCCATCTTTGTATTGATACGCGCTGTCAGAAGAGCTTTCACTCCGCTTATAAGAAGCGAACTGAATGTCACGCATATCATGAAAACCGCTATCGCCAATAAAAGCCTTAAACTCCCGCTGTCCAGAACTTCCGAAAACAACAGATTAGTCAGCTCGGGTGTAAGCAGTCCGATAAGTGTTACCGCAAGCGTTGCCAGCGCAACCAATACAAAGTCCGCTACCGACAGAGATTTGACTATATGCATCGCCAGATCCTTCATTCCTATCTTCTTCAGCGGAAAAGATGCGTAAAATGCAATCGCTTCGTCTTCAAATAACAGCTGCGTTTTTCTGCCTACTCGAACACGCTTTCCTGTTTCTTCATCAAAATAACTGTACCCCGAAAATCCGGAAGGTATCAATGCCACTGCCGACCCGTCCTTTTTCTTTACCGCCAGCATTGCACCAACTGCCTCTTTATACCACCCTTTTTCAAGCTTCACCGTGCGACGCATAATTCCGTACGGCCGCAACAGGTATTCCAAACGCTCGTTTATCTCCCTTACAGAATCGGGCACTTCGATCGACTTCACATGATAATAATGCAGTATCTCATCTACGGCGTTCTTGGTCCTTTGAGCTTCGTTGTTTATCCCCGCAATCTTCGTCCCGGTGACCGCATGAGCTATGCCCGAAAAAGCTTCCGCAAACATATCGTCATCGTTTTGCTTTCTTTGTTTTATTTGTTCGTCAAACCAACCCATATGCTCTCCTTAATCGTTGGAAACAAGTTTTGCATACGCTCCGCCCTGACTGTAAAGCTGATCATGCGTCCCGCGTTCTATTACCTTCCCGTTATCCATTACTATGATCTCATCACAATCCCGCACGGTAGACAGTCTGTGCGCCACAACGATACATGTGATGCCCCTCTCCTTTATGGAATTAACTACTTCGTATTCCGTTTTTGCGTCAAGAGCACTCGTTGCCTCGTCCATTATGATGATCGTCGGATCCTGTGCCAACACGCGCGAGATTTCCATTCTCTGTCTTTGTCCGCCGGAAAAATCTTTGCCGCCTTCGGTGATTTTGTATTGGTACCCGCCTTCGCGCTGCATGATATCCTCATGAAGTTTTGCGTCGCGCGCCGCCATTATCATTTCAAAATCCTCTATTGACGTGTCCCACATTTTGATATTGTTTGCTATCGTGTCTTCAAAAAGTATTATATCCTGATCCACGACAGCCAATGATCCTGTGAATACGCTGCGATCAATGGCAGATATCGGTTTCCCGTCAAATAATATTTCTCCGCTCCAAGGCTTATATAATCCGGATATCAGCTTGGATAACGTGGACTTCCCGCATCCGGACGATCCTACAAATGCCACTCTGCTGCCCGGTTTGAGTGTAAGACTGAAATCTTCAATAAGCGGCTCTGCAAGTCTGGAATATCCGAACGTAACATTTTTGAGTTCCACCAGCCCGCTCAGCTTGTCAAACGAAGGATCTTCTTCCTCCTCCTCCTGAAATTCCACGTCGGCAGGATATTCCATAACGTCTTCCACTCTCTCCATTTCCGTACGCATCTCCTGCAAAGTCTGCCCGGCTGAAATGAATTTCTCGGCGGGAGATGTAAACGCACCTAAAAAACCCTGAAAAGCCATGACCATACCTATCGTAAATTCCCCCTGCATGGTCAGCCATACGCCGATTATCAGAACAACCGTATCCGTAAATCCCGAAATAAAAGCCGGTATCAGTCCGAAATATTGATTCAGACGAGCATATTTGACCTTCTGCGTATTTACGCTTGCCTGATACCCTGCCCACTTTTCAAAATATCCGTTTTCAGCTCCGCTTGCTTTTATCGTTTCGATCATCTCTATCCCCGCTACCGAAGCGCCTGCAAGCTTACCTGCGTCACGCATCTGCACACGGGTAATATTGACCCTCTTCCTTGATATCACCTGCGCCACGATCATATTGACGAATATCGAAGCGATCCCGACTAACGTCAATATCCAGCTGTATCGTATCATAACGACAAGATAAAATACCATCATTATCGCATCAAGAATGAGCGGAGCAAAGGTATTGACCAGAGATCCTGCTATACTTGCGTTGGAAGCCTGCCTCTGCTGGATATCTCCCGCCATACGCTGAGAAAAAAACTCCATCGGCATACGAAGTACCTTCCACATGAAAGAAGCACTGCCCGTCACCGACATCTTTCCGTTGATTCGCAGCGACCATACAGATTGTATCCATTCCATGACCAGCTGAATTACCGCCATCAATGCCAGTGCGCCCAAAAACGGATAAAACCACTCGATATTTTCTCCTGTCAGAAGCCGGTCCATGAAAATACGTGAAAAAGCAGGCTGTATTATCCCGATCAATGATGCTATAACTGTAGTAAGCACTACGAAAATGACCGCTGTTTTCGCCCCGACAAGCCTTTTTCTCGCAAACGTTGCCATACTCTTGGGTTTGCCGCCCGGCTGAAAATCTTCACCCGGTTCAAACATAAGACATACACCCGTAAAAGACTTGTCAAAGGTATCCATTGAAACCGCGTAATTCCCTTTTGCAGGATCATTCAGATATGCCTTGTTCCCCTTGAAACCGTTTAGCACAAGAAAATGATTGAAATTCCAGTGTATTATACACGGGAATTTTCCGTTTTTTTTCAGATCCTCGGGTTCATACCGGTATCCCTTGGCGATTAGCCCGTAACTCCGCGCCGCCTTGAGTACATTCTTGGCGTTTGAACCGTCACGCGAAACTCCGCAATCTGCGCGTATCTGTTCCAAAGGCACCCATCTCCCGTAATAAGCAAGTATCATTGTCAGCGACGCCGCCCCGCATTCCAATGCCTCCATTTGCATAACGATAGGGACCTTGGCTACACCTTTTGTCAAAGGCGTTTTGATTTTTATTTTTTTATCCGTCTTCATATGCGCCGCCTCAATTTAAAATAAAAGACAAAGGCGAAACACTGTCCACCACGATCTCCGCAGAGTAAATTCCGTCCGTAAGATTCCCGTCCAATATGACCTCGTATACCCACTCGCCTGCCTGCAGATTACCGACATGCAACAGATATTCGCTGAATTTCTCTCCTTGTACGACAGCAACGGGAGTTTCTGAAATATCTTCGACCGTGAACTCCTTCCCTCCGATACGTACAAGCATACCGTTTTCGATTTTTCCGGCATCCGCCTCTTTTACGTAACAGACTATCAAGCCATCTTCAGCGAGAGCGGCCGCATTTACCTTTGTTTCCAGACGGCCGAGCACGCCCCACACGCATACGCCTACCAGCAGCACTATTATTGCCGCGAGCGTCATCCAGACTGAAGGATTAGATACGCGTATGTAATCATTCAGCTGCTCCGGCGAAGATACTCTTTCAATGCTTTTTTTCCGAAATATCTGTTTTTCCATGATTTTGTCTCTCTTTTCCTCCTACTAAAACGCGCTTTTCAGTACAGATATCCGTATCGGTATCTTTCCCGATACTATTCTTTTCAACGGATAATTTCTCCGGTATTCCGATCCCCGCTCCCATACCTGCATAACGCTTCTCAAGCATCCTGTTCCGATAGCTATATCAGTCGTCCTTGACTAAGCCGATCGATCATGCCTTCGCAGAGCTGCATACGATATATACACAAGATCCGCGTTTTCGCATAATATAAAAACCGAACGGTACTGCAGTCGGAATATCCGATTATGTTTCTAAAAACGTTATTCTATGGAAAGTATTTCGGTAAAACCCGTGATCTCAAAAACTTCCGAAATAGTTTCGTTGACGTTTCTGATAACCATTTTACCCTGCTTGTTCATAACCTTCTGCGCGGCAAGCAACACACGCAATCCCGCAGAAGAAAGATATTCTAACTCCGCAAAATCAAGAATCAGACTGTCTATACCGCCTATACTCCTTTTCAGTTCCGTTTCGAGCTGTGACGCGGTCGTCGTATCCAGTCTTCCTTTGAGCCTGAGCGTCAATTCCGTTCCTTCCCTGACCTTCTCTATCGTCATTATATGTTCACCTGCCTTTGCCTTAATAAAAACAAAAAAACCGCATTTTTGACTTATCCGCCCTTTCGGCTTACGATTTTTCGTGAAACGCGTCGCCCATCCTGATTTCAGACTTGCTTTACACCGAAAGCTTATTTGACAGACCATACTGCTTTTCCCTGTAAAAACCATCCTGATCTATGCGATATCTGCCATATAACGGATAAATTCATCTGTCGTCATGGTAAAACCGACCTCTGCCGATGTACCGCCGAGAATAAGAAATTCGGTAAGTCCGTATTCATCGCTGTCTTCTGCCCAGTCATATGTATAACCCAATCTTGTCCACGGATAGTCGGAAGTGAAGTAAGAATAAATTATATTGCCGTTGAACCATGCTTCGTATTCTCCCAGAGACTTTCCGTCCAGATCGGTAACTTCAACCTGCTTCGTGACATCAGGCTGATACGCAGGTCGAATAACATCGGCAACATTTACCCAGAATGCCGTCATGTGAGTATAATTGCTCAATGGCGGAAGCCCGATAAGCTGTTTCAGACGCAAATCCCAGTTTTCGACGTCTTTTGCCGAATTTTTATACCAAGCCGATATTTCCTTGTCCGTAAAAGTCCATAATTCGCCATCAAGCACGATTTCTTTTCCTTCGATATAAATATCGGGAGAATCGTTCCAGGAAAGCAATAGTACCCTTTCTCCTTTTTCGTCCCATGTGACCATATCCGATCCTTTCGTAAGCGTTACCAGCGAATAGATCTCCCCGGCCTCTGCCACCATAGAATCCTTTACGGCAAAATCGTATAAGTCGGAAAACTGCACAGAGTATTTTTGCCGCATGCATAGGAACGTGATCAAAAATGTCGCTCCGGCAAATAAAATACAGATTAACAACACTGTAAACGGAGTAAATACTTTTTTACTGAAAAATGTCATTCCCCCCTCCTTACAAAATTCGCTTCGGAAATTTTGTCTGTATCGGTTCATGTCCGTCTGCTCAAGCGGTAAAACTGCTTCCGTTTCGAACCGCTTAAATTAACCGGATATTCCTAATCTGCTGTCAGAAACATATAGTCAGCGTAAAAATCGCAAGACTCCGTCAATAACGGTTTTACGGAAGCAAAATATATTTTTTCGGTTTGCAGACTCTCTTTGCTCCCCTTACCCCCGCTCAATGCCAAACGATACGCTTTTGATAAAAATTCATTCACCGCGACCTGCATTTTTGTAAAACTATTGCTTATTTCCGAAATACGACGCACACTCTTTGGCCGGCAACCTCAACGCTTTGTTTTTTTAAAAAAGCTCCTCTGAAATAAAACACGCGTATCGTTTTCACTGTTTTTAACGACAAAATGATTTATCGTTTTGCCGTGATCGTCAAAAATATCCGCACAAAAGCAATCGGCGTCAAGCTTTTGCTGTAAATTTACGACTTTTGTACCGCCGTATTTTATTTTCACTGCATCGTCTGAACGGACCAATATCATGGAATCTGTGTATCAGAAAAGTATACGATCCCGCTACCTGCTATCACAGTAAACTATAATAATATTATATAATGCAGGCGTTACACCGTCAAATTATACTAAACAATTTTTATCACTATTTATTATTTTAACTTTTAACAGAATTTTCACTTGACATTTTGATTTTTTCACGCGTTATTCCTTTTAAATATTACGCAGAAATCCCCATATCATCGGAAATTTCAACGTTAACATTCAAGAAAAAACAGATCCTGTCAATACGATATATTGGTTAATATTTTTGATATTGCTCCCTGAATTTAAGCTGATATACAAATTCTTTCATAAAACTATCTGCTTTGATTTCAATTTTAACAATTAAATACATAATACAAAATTATTACTGTTACTCAGATAAAATACTTATAACAGTATAAAAAACAATAAAAAAACAAACACGCTATCAGGCATATCTATAAAAGAACAGAATAATATTCCTATAAAACTGATTGTTAGGATAATACAATGCTCAAACGCAATTAAAAACATCATATTCAGTACCTTGGTTTAATTACCGTTCAGGATAACACAATGCTCAAACATAAAAACACGCAAAAATAAACTAAACTCGGTTTAATTACCGTTCAGGATAACACAATGCTCAAACTCTAATTGGTATTGGTATGTATTACATGATGTTTAATTACCGTTCAGGATAACACAATGCTCAAACGTAATATCTGCTGCATTACTGTTAAGTGATGTTTAATTACCGTTCAGGATAACACAATGCTCAAACTGCATTATAATGCCCGAATAGAAAGTGTTGGTTTAATTACCGTTCAGGATAACACAATGCTCAAACCAATTATCAATCGTTTTACCGCTACGAATAGTTTAATTACCGTTCAGGATAACACAATGCTCAAACTCCCATGCGCCGTTGTCGATATACGCTTTCGTTTAATTACCGTTCAGGATAACACAATGCTCAAACTTCTTGTATCCAATTATGCCATACGGCAAGGTTTAATTACCGTTCAGGATAACACAATGCTCAAACAAAAGGGCTTCAACGTTGCTTTTTGTTATCGTTTAATTACCGTTCAGGATAACACAATGCTCAAACCTATAGAGAAGCTTTTAGACTTATAGCTGAGTTTAATTACCGTTCAGGATAACACAATGCTCAAACGCAAGGTCATTGCCACAATCACTAAATGCTGTTTAATTACCGTTCAGGATAACACAATGCTCAAACTGGTCAAAAGAAATGAAGAAATGGGAAGCAGTTTAATTACCGTTCAGGATAACACAATGCTCAAACATAACTTTGCGACGCAGTTTATCTTGCCTGGTTTAATTACCGTTCAGGATAACACAATGCTCAAACGCTATGGCATGCGCGTATCAAAAGTACATTGTTTAATTACCGTTCAGGATAACACAATGCTCAAACCTTCAAAATGTAATGGTAAATGGTGCTTATGTTTAATTACCGTTCAGGATAACACAATGCTCAAACTATCACTATTATCAATCACACCGTTCACACGTTTAATTACCGTTCAGGATAACACAATGCTCAAACACGCTATCTGTCATTCCTTCCCTTCCTTCAGTTTAATTACCGTTCAGGATAACACAATGCTCAAACCCGTCTTATTGTGCATAATGGCATACTCACGTTTAATTACCGTTCAGGATAACACAATGCTCAAACTTTGGGAAGATTGTATACACTAAAATAAGGGTTTAATTACCGTTCAGGATAACACAATGCTCAAACGCAAAGTTTGAACCACTAAAGTCTATACTTGTTTAATTACCGTTCAGGATAACACAATGCTCAAACACTAATAAAACGCTACTGTTTAACGGTTTTGTTTAATTACCGTTCAGGATAACACAATGCTCAAACTCACCAAGTGTAAACGCAGTATTATTTATTGTTTAATTACCGTTCAGGATAACACAATGCTCAAACTATCGTCTTGCGTTACAAATACAGCATTTCGTTTAATTACCGTTCAGGATAACACAATGCTCAAACCAATAAACGGAAATAATCCTAACCCGGTAGGTTTAATTACCGTTCAGGATAACACAATGCTCAAACCCGAAAACAAACTGAGACATGTCGAAAGAGGTTTAATTACCGTTCAGGATAACACAATGCTCAAACACCGCCGCGCGTGAGCGAATTGCGTATTTAGTTTAATTACCGTTCAGGATAACACAATGCTCAAACTAGAGATAATGATAAAATATCGCTTTCCCAGTTTAATTACCGTTCAGGATAACACAATGCTCAAACTTAGCAACGTATCTGTTCCGCCGACGGTCAGTTTAATTACCGTTCAGGATAACACAATGCTCAAACCGACTGGGAGGGGAATATACACGAGCCGAAGTTTAATTACCGTTCAGGATAACACAATGCTCAAACCTTCAAAATGTAATGGTAAATGGTGCTTATGTTTAATTACCGTTCAGGATAACACAATGCTCAAACCCGTCATATTGCCTTAACTCATAATGGGTAGTTTAATTACCGTTCAGGATAACACAATGCTCAAACCCATCGCCGTTCTTGCTTGTTCAGCGATATGTTTAATTACCGTTCAGGATAACACAATGCTCAAACCTGCGTAGTTGTAGTTCATTTTATAAACGTGTTTAATTACCGTTCAGGATAACACAATGCTCAAACCTCTGCCAACTGCTCCGTGAACTGCGACATGTTTAATTACCGTTCAGGATAACACAATGCTCAAACAAAAAAAATGCTTGAATATCGTGCGAAGCAGTTTAATTACCGTTCAGGATAACACAATGCTCAAACACAGGTTTTGCAGGCGGTTATACTTATTCAGTTTAATTACCGTTCAGGATAACACAATGCTCAAACTATGGCAAGGATATTAAACGCGTCTTCCCGGTTTAATTACCGTTCAGGATAACACAATGCTCAAACGTCTTTGTTATCCGTTATATCGCCGATTAAGTTTAATTACCGTTCAGGATAACACAATGCTCAAACTGACGTTGGTGTATACCTTCCTTCTTGGGAGTTTAATTACCGTTCAGGATAACACAATGCTCAAACCTCAAATTCAAGCATCTTTGCGCACAACCCGCAGAAATCCCAAACGATATTTCTTATTATCCTACTTTTATTATATCACCTCTTTCGTTCTTACACAACTATTTCGCATAGATCCCGATCTATAATTGTTATTTTTTCTCCTTCAAGTTTTGTTTTAAGCGTATTTTCCAATAAAAATACGCTTATTTCGTTCAACGCCATTTCATGATAAAACATCTTGACTGCGGCTTCAGTAAGAACTGTTTTTAAGTTTACTAAAAAAACGCACCGTTTCTTTAAATAAAATGTATTCAGTTTTATATACGCCGATAAATTCCCGAGCAAAGAATCCTCTGTTTTTACGTGAACTCCGAATGCTTTCATCAAATTGATTATCCCGTTTTCTTCTTCGTAATCTATCGAACATTCACTCTCTGCATCCAATTCAGCAAACAAAATCTTTATCATTTCTTTTATTTGCCAGTATTTTTCTTCAAAACTATTCAATGTTATTTCTGAAAGAGAAGCGTACAATTTATTTATGAGTTTTTTGTCGTTTAAATCAAAAAAAACGTAATCCTTTATTAATAAAGCTTGTTTATCAAAAGATAAATCTTTATCTCCCTCAAAAAGACAAAACCCTCCGTCTTCTCCCTGACACTGCATATATATTTCTTTCTGATATTTATAAAACTGATCTTCTGCTTCAACTACCAAAATATTAATTTCCCCGGGTTTTATATCAAATACACTTTCTAAATCAAAATGAGCCAACTTCATAATATTACCAATTTTTCGTCATTATCTATAACAATGCTCTGAACTTCACCGATAACTATTTCCATTCTTTCAAATTGTTTTTCGGTTACAAGAAGCATTTCTATCAAACCTTTTGAAGTTTTATTCTTCCGCACATTTTCTTTGATAACTGCTGCCGCATTTGCGTTAAGTACTATTTTTGTGTAAACGGATTCCTGCATCATAACAAAACCGTTTTTCAGTAAAAATTTACGAAAATTCCGATACTCACGTCTTTGAGACGAAGTTTCGACAGGCAAATCAAAAAACACCATCAACCTCATAAACCTATAACTCATAGCACTCTATTCTGCCGATATTTTTAGTTTCAATCGCTTCAAAAACACTTTTACAATATATTCCTATCGCCGAACTGACTGTAGTCATTTCTCCTCCGATACGAACCTTCTCATTCAATACATTACAAAGTGTATATTTTAACTCGGTGTTCAAATCGTTTTCCATAGAAAAAACCACTTTATCTATCAATACTCTGAACGGTTCCATCAGATCGCATGAAAGATTAAAAAAATTGAATTCATTTTTATGCGCTAAACCTAACTGGGTATTATATCCGTTTGCCACTACCTCACGGTTAAAAGCCGAAAGTATTATCGCATACCCATAGTCAAGAGCGCTGTTATAAAAAGTACTGTCTCCGCGTTTAAAAGAAAGTCCGAATAATGCGTTAAAATAAACTTTCGCCGCATGCCCTTCTCTGTTTGTACTATCGCCCGGCTGCACTTCATCTGCATATTTGCAGAGAAGATAAGCCTGCTCAGAACCAAGTGATTCGAGAAGCCTGTGCTGACGCATTATTTTCAGCCTGACTATTTCCCTCCATATTTTTTCTTTTAATTCAATTGCCCAGTTGATCTGTTTTTTTAAACAGCCACTTGCATTATATCTGCCGTATAATGACAGCAACTGCGAAACAGGATTGTGTTTTTCATTACAAAATACCACGTTCACCTTATTCTTTATGAGTTCACACATCAGCGCTGCCGTTATTGACACTCCGGTTGATTCTATTATAAGCGTGCCTATTTCAGCCACATATATTTTTTTCACTTCTTCGCCGCGGCTTACAAGATAACCGAGTTTATATTCCAATTTGCATCGTTTTGAAATAATTACCACTCGCCAGCTCATAAGAATCTTTTAAAATCTATTATTTCCCTGTAATATCCCGTACATGACTGATATATAATTTTCATTTCATTATCCTGCACAAATTTGCTACTTACCAACGAACCTGCATTCGGAACTCCGCCCAATAATGTCAGATCTGAGTTTACGCTGTTGCACTGCATTAAATGAAGCACTTCAAATATTACAACACATTGTTTTTCAAGACTTAATGAAATAAATCTCTCACGGCTTTTTTTCAGAAATTCCGCCTGTTTCCTTATTGAAAGACCACGGTAAACAGGCGACTCAAGCTTTTCCACCAAAGCATCGTATAACCTGACATTATCCTCTGCTTTTATCTTTTCACCGACGGGCAGATCCTGCCTCTTGAGAAGTTTCCTGTCTGTCATATAATTGCTTATTCTTTTGAGTATCTTCATTTCTTCTTCCTTAAGATAAAGCTGATTTGCATTGCAAAGTTTGATTCTGTTACCTGTTTTTCCTCTTAACCATGCATATGACCCGTCCATATACAACAGCGTATTCAGTTTTATTCGGTCTATTACTATTTCGGGCTCTACAAGTCCTTGCTTTGCACAAAAACGTACCTTTTCTTCAATTCCTGCTTTGTTTTGTTTCTCCATCCACAACGGAAAAGCCTCCATAGACAACATAATTTTGCCCTTCTTTCCTTTGCTGCGTACAAGCATGAAATATGCCGTCTTTTGGCTGTTATACCCTCCGTATTTGGAAGTATCACTTATCGCGCCCTTCATTTTCAAAGGCAGCAGATCATCATTTTGTCCTGCCTTTACGGGATTTACATCAAACAGTCTTCCTTGACCGCCCAACGTCATCCTTATCGCTTTGGCAGTATTCTTTTCAACAATTTGAATTATCCTTTCTTTATCCGCCACTTTCCATGCTCCGGGAATATCCCTTCTATACAAATTCTTCAGATCATAATCGTTTGACTCCCGCTCATTAAAATAAAACCTCGCACTGTGATTGAATTTTGTGTTATATACGTTGCCTACCACTATATTGATATAAGCATCCTTCGCATGATGCAGATCATTCAATTCCCGTATCTTTATTATATTGTTCTCCGATTTGAAATCATTTGCGTTTCCCGCTTTGGCGTATACTATTTCTGTATCGGGCAGCATTTCTTTAAGCAATTGAGCAACTGCCTTAGTGCTCTGACGCGTAAAAACCAACTGTCTGTTTATAAAATCTTTCAATTCATCCTGTGTCAGCTGCGTCCTCCGGATAAGTCTTTCAAACTTAACGTCACTGATGAGCTTCCTTTCCTTCAGCATCTTCCAAAAAGGCGTCATTTTCACGCGTATGTCTTCGGCAATCGGATATTTATCCTGCTTGCCCTGATTTTCAGTCTTATACACAAGTACCCTGTTGTCCAAACTGTCATCTTTGATCTTGGACTGCGGATATATATGATCTATATCGCATATATTCGTGTCAAATACTTCATCTATACTGATGTCTTTTCCGGAATACATGCTCTTTCCAAGCTGCCTGTAATATAATACAAGCTTATCACTGTTAAATTTTGCGTCCGGCGTTTGTTCTATTTCGGCAATCCATTCTCTTTCCTCACCTTTTATGTTCTTATACAATTCCAACAACTGATCTTTACGCGATACTGTCCTGCTTCCTTTCATGCTGCCGTCTTTGACTTCCCTCGCCATTTCTATAAACACTTTTGCAGGATCTTTCCCTTGTATCTTTACTATTTCTTTTACAATCTCTATCGTCTTCCATATTGAACGCTTCACTGCAGGCGAACAATATAATGCCGAAACCTTTTTGTACGTCACCTTTTCGTCCTGCTCGCTTTCACTGTTATATTCCCGGATCGCGTCCTGAAATCCGTACTTGTCAGACATCAGTTGCATGAAATTCTCTCCCTTTTTGCGCATAGCCTCTATTATCGTCAGACACTCACCGTTTTCATCTGTACACCTCGCGCTCGTGATACCGTCCAACAGCTTTTCAGACAATCTTCCCCACTTGGAATAATTCAGACTCTTCAGCTTCTTGATCTCTTCCTCCGTAAGAATTTTGCCGTATTCCCGACGGAGCCGCTTTTCAAATCTGTGCTTATCGGATATAAGTGTCAACCAGGTTATTATTTTTTCGCACATCTCACTGTGTGTATACCTTTTCTCTCCAAGAAAACTTAAATCGTTATAAGACTTCAGACTCCGCTTGAAGTCATCGTCTATTCCGCTGAATATTTCCTTCCCGCTCCCGGCAGGTATACACCCGTTCCGGATCAGCAACGCCAGACAACTTTTCAGCGTGACCTTCTTATGAGTCTTCGCATACTCATATATCAGTCTCCTTGCTTCTTCACTTTTTTCACCGTTTATTCTGAGATTGTTCAGTTCGTTCAAAAAAGCAAATTCACTGTAAAGCAACGAATTTTCCGGTAATACATCCTCTCCCTTCAGATACGTGCATTTCTTTGTCAGTAAACGTATGAACTTTTCTTCGGATGCGTCTTCGTCTATGGCTTCACTGTAATTCCACGGCGTTATGCTTACCTTCTCGTACCCGGGATTACGTACAGACCAACCAAAATCACTCTGAGTATGTAACGGTCCGACATAATAAGGGATCCTGAAAGTCATAAGCATAATTATTTTTTCTGCCACTGTTTTCCCGTCTTTTTTCTCCTTAAGAAAAGGAAACTTCTTCTCTGCCTCATCAAGTATCTTCCTAAGCTCAGTCAAATGTACCTGATAAGGTATAACTCCGTTCTTTTCCGATACCTGCTTTGGCATGAAATTACTTCTTTCTATTTCCGCAAGTACCTTTTTATCCGTAATTTCCACCTCTTTTCTGAGAAATGCATAAAATTCTTCTCTCGTACATTTTGAAACCCTCTTTTGCTTGTCCATGCCTACATAAGCAGCATAATTGTCTTTCCCGTTTTTGTTTCGGAACACTGCGGTATACTTTTCGGGACAATTCTCCCTGATATACCTCTTGAGCCAAGCCAGATCCTCCCTGTGCTTTTCGTAAATCTTTACCTTAGCAAAAGAAACGTATGTCTCCTCTCCCATTATCTCACATAATACCGACCAATCGTATATCGCTTTAAGCTCACGCACCAATACCGCTTCGTCTATCCCCACAGCTTCCTCTATCGCAGGCATATCATTGTCTTCAAAAGTTGATTTTTCAAAAGAAAAACTCGTTATCTTTTCATTATCTTCCTCAATATTATATAACTCCTTCAGTTTGACACTCCCTCCGGTTATCGCCTTTACAACAGCCGTGAGTGATTTTTCACTCCCTGTATGCAGTATATCCGTCAATAATTTCTGCCTGCTTCTCTTCGACCCTTCTTTCTTCTTGAGTTCGTCTATGGCCTTGTCCAAATCAGACAAATCTAATACGGGCATATCTCTGTCACTTAAAAATGCATTGATCAAATAAAACTTTTCCCGTATTATTTCACTGTTCCCCAAACTGAAATTCTGCAATTCAAATAAAAAATGCCCGCGATACTTTATTATATGATGCACCGCCAGATAAAAAAGCCTTATATCATCCACTTCTCCCTTTATCAGCCCGCTTCTTAAATGATATATGGTCGGATACTTCTTAAAATAATCTTTGTCACAAAATTTCTCGTCTGCAAACAAAGCATCCTTTGAAGTAAGCACTCCGTCCTTATCTTCCGTGAATAATGAACTGTTGTTCAGTCTGATAAAAAATAAAGGATCAACTTTGCTTATTTCTTCAGCAAACAGTTCCTGCAATAAATTCAAACGTCGTCTGACCCTTGCCGTACGCCGGCGTGCGTTCCTGTAAAGTCTCCTTTCTGCCGCGCTCTCCGCTTTATCAAATAAATAACTTCCCCATAATTCCCTTCCGCGTGCTTTAAGTATGTTATAATCTTCATCAGTTACAGCCCAACCGACAGATTCCGTTCCTATATCTGCACCAATATAATATTTCTTATCCATTTCGCTTGACACTCTCCTTCTTTTGTTGTATAATATACTTACTTGAATGTTTGATTACCGTTCAGGATAACACAATCAGTTCAAATAAGTTTTTTCCAACCCGCCGGTCTCCGGTTATACACGATGTGTATTTTTGATCCGTTTTCAACGGATCTTTTTTTTCGTCTTCTTTTCTCAGATCGTCTTTCTGAAATCTTTTATTCTCTTAATTATAAACTCTTGCTCTTCTGCTTCGCTGTCTGATAAAAATATTACCGTCTGTTATCCTATGACGTACTTGATATCCTGAAAACTAATATTATGTCAAAAATCCGCTGTCGGTCGCTTCAGACGACTTTTCTCAGTATTATACCATATTTGCCTTTATCTTTCAACACTTTCAATAAAAATTTTTCCGACCGTCACCTTCACATACATTTTATTGTGCATGTATAAAATAATGTCAGCCTGTAAGTGCCGTCATTTCCCTCCTCTTTCCTCCTCTTTCCTCCTCTTTCAATACATCCGAACAACGTAGGCCTCAAAACCTCTCCGTTTTCTCAAATAAAAAATACCCGGTTACGCATAATTCCAATAGAAATAAAATAACGAAGAATTTCAGAATCCTTCGCTCTTTTTAATTACCTGTCAAATTGTGATTTATAAACCGGTTAAATTATCGTCCGTTATCGTTCCGTTCGCAGTACATAATACCCTTCTTTGTATTTTCGATATATTTTTGCAATCTGCTATCAAATAAATCGCGTTGCTTTTTCTTCTTTTGAATTGTATCTGTGCGTACCCGTTGATACAATGGCAGAAAATTATTAAATTTTTCCGTACGTTTTATCTGCCTTCAACGCATTTTGTTTTCACTGTCCGTTACAAAACCATTTGCAGACATATCGGGCAGAACGCACGTCCTGCTTCTGTCATTAATCCTGATTTTTCAAGTCTTGTGTAACGCTCTTAGAGGAGTTCCGACCATAAACTTTTTTCTTTCCCGATACTAATTTTTGAGCGACAATTCCGTCTTCAGGCGTTTTGTAGTGCTGTCTATCCACCAAAACACATTGCTTCTTCAACTCGTCTATATACCAAAATGTATTATCGTTTTGCGGGCTGCGCGCTTTACAATTATCCAACATTCACTTTCTTTATCACATTTTCCGCAAGCCAAACAAACAATTCATTTCGTTTTTTGCAGTCAAAAGTTTTTTTGTAACGTTATAACTCCCTTAAATTGCAGTTTATCTTTAATAATATTATTTAAAGTAAAAATAAAATAAGCGCACTGCCTTGCTTGCAAGGTATAGTGCGCTATACTTTTACTATTCTTTACTTATTATTCAGCGATGAAAATTCCCTATGGAAGCTGAAGTAAACCGGGCTGTTTTCTAATATGTCATATTTATTTTATCTCTATCTGCTTGCGCTGAGGCTTCTGCTCCTCTTCCTTGGGAACCACTATTTCGAGCACGCCGTTGTTATATGACGCGGCTATATCTTCTTCCGATACGTCGCCTACATAAAAACTCCTGCTCATGCTTCCGCATCTCCTCTCCCTGCGAAGATAATTCTTGCCTTCACCATTCTCTTCCTTATCTTCACACTTCCTTGCCGTAACCGTAAGATATCCGTTTTCTACGGCAATTTCTATGTCCTTTTTCTCAAATCCGGGCATCTCCATCTCAAGAAGATACTTCCCTTCCTTCTCACTGATATCCGTGCGCATCAGACTGCGACGTCCTTCACCCCAGAAAGGCTTGAACATATCGTCAAAATCATCAAAATCAACATCATGTTTTCTAATAGTAATAGGATAATATCTCATAACTTACCTCCGAAATCCTTTTTTATTAGCAATCACTCGATTTACGTGTTAGCAGTTTTGTATTTGATTGTTAGCACTCTTTGCTCCTGATTGCTAACTCTATTATACTCCTATATTTTATATTGTCAACTGTTTTATACCGCTTAATTCAAATTTTTCAGAAATTTTTAAAAATTTTCAGAATTGAAAAGAGCGGAATTAATTACCGCTCTGTTATAGTATACGACAACGCCGCACACCGATATATTAAGGCTTAGCCTTAAACCTACATCGATCTGCGGCATTGCCTTATATGTTATCAAGTCTTGCGGGTCGGGCGCAAGAACTTGTTGAAGTCTGAGCCTGTGTCTGCAGGACACGCCGGATTATGTACCCCTTACACACGGCCCGATATTTAAGGAGGAATTGTTATTTATGCTCTTATCTTAACGGAAAAAGATTAAACTTTCGTTAATCCTATATTTAATTAAGGTTTAGTTTTGTTTAACCGTTTTTAATAAATTAACTTTACAAATAAACCTTTATATGTTAAAATCTATAAAGACTGTTTTTGAGGATTTAATATGGATAATACTATCGAAGTTAAAAACATAACTAAAACCTTTCGTTTATCGCGTAAGCAAATGGCTCTCAACAAGACTTCCGATAAACTGAAGATCGCAGTCAACGACGTCAGTTTTGACGCTTATCCCGGCGAAATCTACGGACTGCTCGGACCCAACGGTGCAGGCAAAACCACTGCAATGAGATGTATCGCTACCCTCATCAAGCCCGATACCGGCAGAATACTGATCGACGGCATTGATACTACTGATGATATAAGCGTTAAAAGAAAAATGGCTTTTCTTACAAGCGATCTTAAACTCGAACAAAATTTCACACCCAATTATCTTTTTACGTTTTTCTCGGGATTATACAATATCCCTTCCGAAAAAGCTTCTCTGCGAAAGTGCGAGTTGTTCGATAAATTCGGCATAGATAAATACGCTGAAGTCAAGGTAGGCGAGCTTTCTCAGGGCATGAAGCAGAAACTTTCAATAGTCATTTCCCTGGTTCATGATCCCGACATACTTGTCTTTGACGAACCTACTAACGGTCTGGACGTCGTCACAGCCAAGCTTGTCACCGATTACCTGAAAGAACTTAAAAACAAAGGAAAAACCATTCTTATCTCTACTCACATAATGTCGCTTGTTGCAAAGCTTTGCGACAAGGTCGGCGTTATACTTGACGGCAGGTTGATCATAAGCGACTCTCCAGAAAATATTATTGCAACGTACAAAGGCGACGATATGGAAGAAGCATTTTTTAACATCTGTACGGAATACGAAAACTCCCGGAGGTCGATACTATGAAAAACGTTTTTAAATTAATGAAAAAGGAACTGGATAAAATTTTCCGCGATCCTCGCCTGATTTTTACGACAATACTGTTGCCCGGTATACTTCTTTTTATCCTCTACACTCTTTTCGGCAACATCTCTAGCGATCTAACTTCCGATATAACCAAACATACTTCTGTGATCTATGTTTACGGCGACATAAGCGAACTCGATCCAATTTGGGAAATCGCTGATCTCAATGTGGAAATAGTGAAAAGCGATAAAATCTCCGAAAACGACGCCGAAAAACTCATCTCCGAAGGCAAAATCGATCTCTATGTTGAATCCCTCGGCCTCGTCGATAATAAACTCACTATTTCAGTATACATGGATTCCTCCGATACAAATTCCGCATCAGCCTATTCCCGCGTGACATCCGCCCTCAGTATTTATCAACAGTTCATGCTTCAGCAGGAAGGGATCGATATTTCACGTTTTGCCATAAACGAATCCAAAGATTTCGCCAAAGCCAACGGATCCGTTATCATGATGATCTCCATGTTACTGCCTATGATGGTCGTCATTATGCTTTTTGCAAACGCTATGAACGTCGCCTCTGAAAGCATTACCGGCGAAAAGGAAAGAGGTACCCTTGCTACACTTATTATGACCCCAATCAAAAGAAGTCAGATCATTTTTTCCAAAGTGTTGTCCAGTACCGTAATTTCGTTGGCCACCGCAATCAGCTCGTTTATCGGAATGTCGTTTTCCATGAATTCTTTTGCCAATATATTAGGCGCCGGCAGCACCACAGTAACTTACGGCTTCGGTGATTACCTTGTCCTGCTTGCAGCCATCGTATGCGTAGCATTGATTTCTGTCTCGCTTTTCTGTATAGCCGGTACTCTGGCTAAAACAATCAAAGAAGCTAACGCTTTATCCATGCCTTTATATATTTGCGGTTTACTGTGTTCCGTCATCGCCTCCTATAAAGACGTCCCTGTCGAATGGTATTACTACCTTATACCGGTCTATAACTGCACTGCAATAATGAAATCCGTATTTACATTTTCTTTGATACCGCTGAATCTGATCATATCAATCATATCCTCTGTGGCTGTATTTGTAGGAATATGTCTGTTCTTATCCTATCTGTTCAAAAAGGAAAAGATCCTGTTCAGTTACTAACATGAATACACTTTTGTACTTTCATTATTTACGTATAAATCTGAAAACAAAGCTTTGATACATATAAAAGCCCGGGCATGACCGGGCTTTTGCTTAACTTTACGGCTGTTTTATCTCACTGCTTTTAGGATTAACTGCCCTATCGCTACACTCCGGCTCTTAACAACCGAAGTCCGACAGCGCTTTACTTAACTTTACGGCTGTTTTATTCACTGCACTCAGGTTAAACTGCCCTGTCGCTATACTCCGGCTCTTAACAACAGAAGTCCGACAGCGCTTTACTTAACTTTACGGCTGTTTTATTCACTGCACTTAGGATAAACTGCCAGAAAGTTATACCATAACTCTGTAAAATGCAATCAGGCCCTTTTTTCCTGTTTGCATTACATTGCTCCAACACGATCAGCGGAATATTGTGCCTCAGCTCAATTGTTTGTTTCTCTATCAAAAAAGCAGACTTAAATAAGTCTGCTTTTATTTGATCATATTATCCGCATCATTGCCATACCCGACCCCTTAACGGAATCTTCAGACAACCGCTTATCGCCGTTTACCGAAAGCTTTCTGCGGAAATTCTGTCCGCGAAACCGTCTCAGATAAGAGCTTCTATAGCTTCGATTGCTGCTTCATAAGCCTCTGCAACAGCCTTGGTACCAACAGCGTTCTGAATGTTTGCAATGCCTTCTTCAAGCGCAGACTGAATCGCAGCCCACTGAGCGTCATCATAAGATTCGCTGTCAAGAGCGTTTACGTAATTCTGAAGATCTCTGATCTTTATGGTCTTTTCATACTCGGCCAACTCGATATCTTCTTCCATTGTGACAACATTCTCAAGAGCAGCTTTACCCTGAGAAACTATGGTTTCGATATTGGGTGCGCCGCCTATATAATCACGGATGCTGTTCAGAACGGAATCACGTATGGCAATGACCTCAGCCCACTGATCAGCAAAGTAGTCTTCTTCAAAATAAGTGGAATTGAAATACTCCTGAAACGCATTGGCTTCAGCCGTGAGAGCTTCGTCGATCTTTTCTATCTGAGGAAGAGCTTCTAATGCAGCTGCATATGCGGCGGCAACAGCGTGCGTACCGACAGCTTCATTGATAGCGTTAACGGAATTCTCATACCAAGCTGTAAGAGCAGCCCAGTCTTCTGAAGTGCACTCAAACTCGGTATAACCATTAAAGATATTTTCTATATCCCTGATCCTTACGGTCTTTTCATACTCTGCAAGTTCAATGTCTTCAGCTTTGGTAACAACGTTTTCAAGCGCAGCTTTGCCCTGCTCGACTATCGTCTCAACGCTGGGAGCTCCGCCGACATAATTGCGAATGCCTTCAAGAACGGAATCACGGATAGCAATCACTTCAGCCCACTGCTCTGCAAAATAATCTTCTTCAAAGTAAGTGGAATTGAAATACTCCTGAAATGCATTGGCTTCAGCTATAAGAGCTTCGTCGATCTTCTCAAGCTCGGGTATGCTCTCAACAGCAGCCGCATATGCAGCAGCTACAGCACGCGTTCCCACAGCTTCATTGATGGCGGCTACGGCTCCTTCATACCATTCTACGAGTTTTGCCCAGTTTTCACTGTCATACTCCAACTCGGAATAACTGTTAAAAATGTTTTTGAGGTCTCTGAGCTTGACGTTCTTTTCATACTCGGCAAGCTCTATGTCTTCTGCCATAGTGGGCACATCGTCCATCGCTTTAACAGCGTCCTCGGCTATCTTGCCGGGCATCGGCGCACCGCCGCTGTATGCACGAATCGCTTCTATCGCTTCTTCATATATTGCAGTGATCACGGCAAAGTCTTCTTCGAAATAGTCGTCCGCGGAAAGCGAATCATAATATTCGTTGACAATAGCCATCGCCTCAAGCACTTCGGCACTGAGCTTCTCCACCGCTTCAATTGCAGCTATCGCCTCACTGTATGCAGCAGCTACCGCACGTGTCCCTACAGCTTCTTTGATCGCTTCGATACCGGCTTCATAAGCAGCTGTGACTTCCGCCCACTTCTCATCGGTATACTCAGCAACGTCTATCGCATTATAATAATTTTCTAGATCCCTGAGCTTAATGGTCTTTTCATACTCGGCAAGCTCAATGTCTTCTGCCATCGTAACCACATCAGCCATCGCACTCTCAGCCTGTTCAACTATGGTCGCGGGAATAGGAGCTCCTCCCTCATATTCCTCAAGCGCAAGCATGGCCTCATCATATATCTCAACAAGCAAAGCCCAGTCCTCAGGGAAATAATCCGACTCATTGTACGTCTCGAATACCTCATTAAGCATATCTATGTACGTCTTGGACTGCCCTATTGCCCGTGCAAATATATCATATCCATCATAAGCTTCCTGCTCGGTCTCGGCAGCATTGATCGCTTCCTTAGCCTGATTGTAAGCTTCGATGATCGCTTCAAGCGTCTCGCTCTCATATAAATATGAATTGTTTATGACTTCCTTGTATGTACCCTCCATCTTGTTGAGAAGTCTCAGCTTCAATGCGTCAAGCGCGTTTTCATACCTCGCAACCAGAGTAAAGCTTTCAATTACGGGAAGATTAAAGTCATAAAGATCCTCGCCTCTGTACCACCCGAGGAATATAAGCCCTTCAGGAACTTCAAACTGAGGTTCTGTTACCTTCTGACCATATAGCACTGTTTGAGATTCAATAATTATATCATAGCCGGCTTCAAACGAAACTTCGAGATAAACCGGTTCAGGTTTTACCTGATATTCTACTTCAATTGAAAATTTCCCGTATGTAACGGTCATGACAAAAGTTCCGGCCTCTTCAGTAGATAAACCGCTAATCATGCTGTTATTCATAACTCTGCGAGAAAGGGTTCCGTCCTCATGGATAAGGTATAAGTACCATTCGCTCGCATCCCATTCCTCATTGAGCTCAAAAACAAGGGGAATGGCTCCGTCATCCATCTTAATACCCACTATCGGATTGGATTCGCATCCTTCGCATCCTACAAACCCGAGAAGAGCAAAGACAATGACAATAAGTATAACCAGTTTCTTTTTCATTCTCTTCCTCCTTGCAAAGCGACAGAATTTTCTGCCGCAAATACAATAAAATAATATCTGAAGACCTTAAACGAAGTTGTCCGGCGATCACTTCGCTTACTGCCTGTTCAGCATCTTTTGCCCGCCTTTGCATTTTTTAACCGCCTGAGCTCCATCTCGTCAAGATCAAATGACACCTCACTACAACAAAACTCAAACATCCCCGGATCTAAAGAGTCCTGACTAACGACGAGCTCCTCAATTATTTGTCAGCCCCCTTTCCTGAATTACCCGGACCCGGTATCGATTTTCCGGTAAACCCTATATCCGCACCTCCGCTAAAATACATTAATGCAAAGTCACGCTCTATAAGCTTACCTTTCCCCACATGAGAATGCTTACATTCTCCCGTTTCATTTTATCAAATACTATGGGCTTTTGTCAATCATATTTTTATAATTTCAATCAGAAAGAATAGTTTTTTTAATGACAATTTTTCCTATAAGCCCTCAACAGTTTCTGAAATCAAACTTCAGGTCGTTTGATCTTGAGAAAACCCGCTTTTCCGGGCTTTCGCCTTTACGAAAACCCGCTTTTCCGGGCATTCGCCTTTACGAAAACCCGCTTTCACGGACATTCGCCTTTACGAAAACCCGCTTTTCCGGGCACTCGCCTTTACGAAAACCCGCTTTTCCGGGCATTCGCCTTTACGAAAACCCGCTTT
>ENA-OYZN01000269-OYZN01000269.1-human-gut-metagenome-genome-assembly--contig:-NODE-269-length-28964-cov-6.193884_pt1 | contig 28964 bp, 16 predicted proteins | sample MGYA00243294_ERZ653483 | MGnify/ENA primary metagenome ERZ653483 (study PRJEB26926, sample SAMN06165155) | human gut metagenome | biome: ENVO:00009003; feature: ENVO:2100002; material: ENVO:00002003... | reverse complement strand
TCGAGCCGTTTTCCTACACCTATTTGGGGATAAAACAGCTCATGGCGGGCGGCGGAATGGCGCTCATCGGCACCATGCTGATCCCGCTGCTCAAGGGCCTGTTCGGCTGATCCAAAGACCATCCCGGCGGCCTCCCGTATAACGCGGGAGGCCGTCAGAAAGGAGGAAACGGTTGGACTTTATCTGGAACAGGATCACGGACTGGCTCAAGGAGATTCTGGTAGGCGGCATCATGGGAAACCTTCAGGGTCTGTTCGATCAGGTAAACACCCAGGTGGCCGGAATTGCCGGACAGGTCGGCACGACGCCGCAGGTATGGAACGGCGGCGTGTACAGCATGATCCGCAGCCTGTCCGATCAGGTGATTCTGCCCATCGCGGGCGTGATCCTCGCCATCGTGATGACGATGGAGCTTTTGCAGCTGGTAATGGAAAAGAACAACATGCATGACTTCGAGACCTGGGTGTTCTTCAAATGGATGTTCAAAACGTTCTGCGCCGTCATGATCGTGACCAACACCTGGGATATCGTCATGGGCGTGTTTGATCTGGCGCAGGGCGTGGTCAACGCGGCGGCGGGCGTGATCTCGTCGGACACGTCGCTTGAGCTGGGCGAAGTCATTGCAAATCTGGAGGCGCGGCTGATGGAGATGGAGATCGGGCCGCTGCTGGGGCTTTGGTTTCAGAGCCTGTTCGTAGGGGTCACGATGAACGCGCTGACCATCTGCATCTTTGTGGTAATCTACGGCCGCATGGTGGAGATCTACACCGTCACGTCCCTTGCGCCGCTGCCCATGGCTACCATGATGAACCGGGAATGGGGACAGATGGGACAGAATTACCTGCGGTCGCTGTTTGCGCTGGGCTTTCAGGCGTTCCTGATTATCGTGTGTGTGGCGATCTACGCGGTGCTGGTGCGTTCCATCGCCACGGACGGGGATGTGGCATCCGCCATCTGGACCTGCATTGGCTACACGGTGCTCCTGTGCTTCACGCTGTTCAAGTCCGGCAGCGTCGCCAAGGGAATCTTCGGAGCGCATTAGCCTTTTCGCCTGCCCGGTTTCATGGTACAATGCGGGCAGGGAGGATGCTGCCATGAACGATCAGGATTCTGTCTGGTTGCCTAAGAAATGGGATGACGATGACGAAGCTCGTGCCCTGATGGAGACTGCTCTTGAACTGATGGATGAAATCAATAAGGGACGTATCTCCGGCGAAGAGCGGGGCTGGATTGATGCCGAGGTGGTGGAGGACCTACTTGTCGGTCAGGCCGATAAGAGCGCGTTCAGCCAGAAAAAACTACGACATGAGCCTTGTGTTTCCACCAGACTGTGTGAGGCGGAAACGGAAGCTGCCAAGATAAACGAACGCTTTTCACATGAGGATGCAATGGCAGATTTGCGCGCGAAGCTGAAAGAAAACCGTCCCTGACTCCCATATGTTTCCCCGGCGCCTTTCACGAGGCGCTTTTTTCTACCCCAGGACCCAATCAAAGGAGGGATTCATTGGCCTACGTTTCCGTTCCCAAGGACCTGACAAGAGTCAAGAGCAAGGTAATCTTCAACCTCACCAGGCGGCAGATCGTCTGCTTCGGTGGCGGCGCGCTGATCGGCGTGCCGCTTTTCTTTTGGCTCCGGCCGGGGCTGGGCTCAAGCCCCGCGGCCATCTGCATGATGCTCGCAATGCTCCCGTTTTTCCTGCTGGGCCTGTACGAAAACAACGGCAGGCCGCTTGAAAAGGTGCTGCGCGACGTGGCGGACACGCTCGTTCGCCGCCCGAAAGCCCGGCCCTACCGGACCAATAACGTCTACGGCGCGCTGATGCGCCAGGAAGCCATCGACAAGGCGGTGCGAAAGCCCGGCGCCCGCAAGCTCACCCACGAGGAAAAGGAGCAGATCAAAGCCGTCATCCGGAAAAACCGCCCCAACGGCCGGCAGCCGGGCAGCGCGCAAGAGACCATCACGTATGACCGCATCTGGCCGGACGGCATTTGTCTGGCGCGTGGCTGGTACACAAAGACGCTTCAGTTTCAGGACATCAACTACCAGCTTTCGCACAATGACGCCAAAAGCGCCATCTTCGAGGGCTGGTGCGATTTCCTCAACTACTTCGACAGCTCCATCCATCTCCAGTTTTCCTTTCTGAACAGGAACGCCGACGCGGACCGCTTTGAAAACTGCATCCATATCCCCGTTCGCAGGGATGGGGCGGAAAGGATCAGGAGCGAATACGCGCAGATTCTCAGCAATCAGCTTGCCAGAGGCAGCAACGGCATCGAAAGGGTCAAGTACCTGACCTTCGGCATCCGGGCGGACAGTCTCAAGACGGCCAGAGCGCGCCTTGACCGAATCGAGCTGGACGTTCTGGCCAACTTCAAGCGCATGGGCGTCGCCACGTCTCTGCTTGACGGCAAGGAGCGGCTACATCTTCTGCACCGCATCTTCCACACCGATACGCAGGAGCCGTTCCGCTTCGAATGGGAGTGGCTTGCGCCCTCCGGGCTGTCCACCAGGGATTTCGTGGCTCCATCGTCCTTCGCCTTTGGCGAGAGCCGGCGCTTTCGCATGGGCGGCACGCTGGGCGCGGTAAGCGTTCTTCAAATTCTCGCGCCGGAGCTCAACGACCGCATGCTGGCCGATTTTCTGGACATCGACGCAAGCCTCATCGTCACCATGCATATCCAGTCCATCGACCAGAACGCGGCCATCAAGCAGATCAAGCGCAAGATCACCGATCTGGACAAGACCAAGATGGAGGAGCAGAAGCGGGCGGTACGCGCCGGGTACGACATGGACATCCTGCCCAGCGACCTGGCCACCTACGGCGCGGAGGCCAAAAAGCTGCTGGAGGATCTGCAAAGCCGAAACGAGCGCATGTTTCTGGTCACGTTTCTGGTGCTCAACACCGGTACGAACCGGCAGGCGCTTGAAAACATGGTCTTTCAGGCGCAGGGCGTGGCGCAGAAATACAACTGCCAGCTCACCCGCCTGGACTTCCAGCAGGAGAAGGCGCTGGCGGCCTCGCTGCCGCTGGGCGTAAACGAGCTGGAAATTCAGCGCGCGCTGACCACCAGCTCCACGGCCATCTTCGTGCCCTTCACCACGCAGGAGCTGTTCCAGACCACGGGCGAGCCGATGTATTACGGCCTCAACGCCCTGTCCAACAACATGATCATGGCCGACCGCAAGCAGCTCAAGAACCCCAACGGGCTGATTCTGGGTACGCCGGGCAGCGGCAAATCGTTCAGCGCCAAGCGTGAGATCACCAACTGCTACCTGCTGACAGACGACGACATCCTCATCTGCGACCCGGAGGCTGAATACGCGCCGCTGGTGGAGGCGCTGCATGGACAGGTCATCCGGATTTCGCCCTCCAGTCCCCACCGCATCAATCCCATGGACATCAACCTCAACTACTCCGAAGACGCCAACCCGATCTCGCTCAAATCGGATTTCATTCTCGGCCTGTGCGAGCTGATCGTGGGCGGGCGAAACGGCCTGATGCCCATCGAAAAGACCGTGATCGACCGCGCCGTGCGCATGGTGTACCGCCGCTATCTGGCAGACCCGCGGCCCGAAAACATGCCCGTGCTGGGCGATCTGTACAACGCCCTTCGCAGCCAGCGGGAAGCCGAGGCGCAAAACATCGCCACGGCGCTGGAAATCTACGTGTCCGGCTCCCTCAGCGTCTTTAACGGCCAGACCAACGTGGACATCACCAACCGCCTTGTCTGCTATGACATCAAGGCGCTGGGCAAGCAGCTCAAGCAACTGGGCATGCATATCGTCCAGGATCAGATCTGGGGCCGCGTAACGGCCAACCGCTCCGCGGGCAAGGCAACCTGGTGTTATCTGGACGAGTTCCACCTCCTGCTCAAGGAGGAACAGACCGCGGCGTACAGCGTCGAGATTTGGAAGCGTTTCAGGAAATGGGGCGGTGTGCCAACAGGGATCACCCAGAACGTCAAGGACCTGCTTTCCTCCCGCGAGGTGGAGAACATCTTTGAGAACTCCGACTTTATCTACATGCTCAATCAGGCCGCCGGGGACCGGGAAATCCTCGCATCCAGGCTCGGCATTTCGCCGCATCAGCTCTCCTATGTCACCCATTCGGGGGAAGGCGAGGGACTGCTGTTCTACGGCAACGTGATTCTGCCCTTTGTGGACCATTTCCCCAGGGACACCGAGCTCTACCGTCTGCTCACCACAAGGCCCAGCGAGGTACGAAAGGAGGCGAAGGCATGAAAGCAGCGGCATGGCTGGCGGTCCTCCTGGGATGGGGCCTTTTGAGCTGGCTGTTTCTGGGCGTGACGCGCCTGGCGGCGCAGGCCGACCGGGAGACGGAAAGGGCGTTTCAGAGCATGATGCGGCAGCAAAGCGGAAAGGAGGACGCGGATGGAGGACAGCCGCCTGAAGTTTGCGGAGGATGAACAGCCGCCCGCCGGACAGGAGGCCCCCGCGCGCCGGATGGAGGCCGCCGCGCCAAAGCCCGGCGCAGGCCGTCCCACTAAGCGCAGGCGCATGGAGATCGCGCGCGCCGCCGGGGCCCGCCTGCAAACGGAGAAACCGCGTCAGACTTCCTCCCGGCTCATCCATGAGGCGCTGCCCCAGGCCGGAGAAGAAGTCCACCGGCAGATTCGCCGCGTGGAGGATGATAACACCGGCGTACAGGCGGCGCATGAGACGGAGCAGGGCGCGGAAAGCGGCATGGGGCTGGTTGTCCGAAGCACCCGGAGGGCAAGGCTGAACGCATCCCGCCACACGGAGCAGACGGCGCAAGCTATCCGCCCGCAGGCTCCGTCCTCCAGCAACCCGCTTTCCCGCTGGCGGCAGAAGCGGGCCATCCGCCGGACGTACATGACGGGACAGGCGGCGGGCGAAACGGCGCGGAGCGCGGCGCAGGCCGGAGGCGCAGTCGCCCGCGCGAAGCGAGGAGTGAAAGCCCTGGTCGCGCGCAGCCGGAAAACGTATCTTCTGGCGGGTGCGCTGGTGGCTCTCCTCGCCTTTGTGATGAACGGCCTGTCCTCCTGCGCCCCGCTGGTGCAAAGCGCGATGCAGTCCCTCGTGATCGCCGCCTATCCCGCGGAGGACGAGGACCTGCTGGCGGCGGAGCGGTACTACGCGAATTTGGAGAAGGAACTGCAAAATGAGCTGAACCATTACGCCTCCTATCATCCCGGCTTTGATGAATACCGCATCGAAGCGGACGATATCTGGCACGACCCCCATGCGCTCATGGCGCTGATCTCCGCGCACGCGAACGGGGAATGGACCGTCGATGACGCATATGGCTACATGGACCGGCTGTTTGAAAAGCAGTACATCCTGACCGAAGATATTGAGGAGGAAACCCGCTACCGCCGGGAATGGGTCACGCGCTACCGCAGGGTGGAGGACGAGGAAACAGGGGAAGTAACCTGGGTCCCCTATCAGGTGGAGGAGGACGTGCCCTACACCTACCGCATCTGCAATGTTACGCTGGACAACTTCAACCTCTCCCACCTGCCCTTCTACGTACTGTCACGCGAGGGGGTGGGGCGCTATGCCATGTACATCTCCGTGCTGGGCATGCGCGAGGACCTGTTCCGGGGCAGCCCCTACGCTTCCACGCTGCGCGAACCGGGCGAATACGACATCCCGGCGGACGTTATGGAGGATGAAACCTTCCGCCGGTTGATTGAGGAGGCGGAGAAGTACATCGGCTATCCCTATGTATGGGGCGGCGACAGCCCGGAAACCAGCTTTGACTGCTCCGGGTTCATCAGCTACGTCTTTGCGGCCAGCGGCGTCAGGGACGTGGGCCGGCTGGGCGCGACCAGCCTGTACGGGCGCTGCACGCCCATCGCGCCCCAGGAAGCGCGGCCCGGCGACCTGATCTTCTTTGAAGGGACCATTTCCGGGGAGGAGGGCATCACCCATGTGGGGCTGTATGTGGGCGGGAATCACATGCTGCACTGCGGCTCGCCCATCGGGTATGCGGACCTTACGGATTCCTACTGGCAAAATCACTTCTATGGCTACGGCAGACTGTACGAGTAAAGAAAGGAGAAAACATGGAGAAAAGCAAGCTGGAAAAATACCGCGAGGAACGCGCGCGGCATCTGGAGAAGATTGCGGACCTGCAAAAGCGGGTACGGGCGCTGGACCAGCGCATCATGGAAAACGAAAGCATGGAGATTCGCGCCCTGATGCGCAGCGAGAACGTGACGCTGGAAGAGCTTACGGCGCTGGTGCGCAGGATGCAGCAGCAGCACCGTCAGCCGGTGGAAAATACCGCTCCGGCCCACGAAGAACCGCCGTACCAGCGGCCCGCCTACGCGGCTACCTTCCCGGACTGGAAGGAGGAAAACGAATGAGGAAACAGCGGACATTCATCCGCCTGATGGCGCTGCTTCTTCTGCTGCCGGTGCTTCTGACGGCGGCCTGTTCCTTTGCGGCCATGGCGGAAGGCGAGGTGATTCTGGAGGACCCGGCTTTGATTGGCGATCTGGAGGACGCCATGGCGGACCTGGTGATGGAGCAAAATGTGGCCGCAGAACCGTCTGTGGAACCCTCGCAGGAACCGACCGCCGAGCCGTCCGCGCGCCCCTCGCAGGAGCCGACCGCCGAGCCATCCGTGCAGCCTTCGCAGGAACCGACCGCCGAGCCGTCCGCCCAGCCCACGCAGGAGCCCACCGCGGCTCCTGCGGCAAGCTATGAAATTGAGATGGAGGCTCCTTCCGGCTGGTATCTCAACCGCGCCGTAATGGAGATCACGGTCCGGGACCTGGGTGGCACGGGCTGGGCCGCCGTGCGCATCAGCGTGGGCGGAAAGACGCTCATTGACGGGCCGCTGCCCTCCGGCCACGTCTGGATCGACCTGCTGGAAAACAGCGAGGTAGAAGTCATCGTGACCGACCCCTATGGCGAGGCGCACCGCAAGAGCCTGCCGGTCAACTGCATTGACAACACCCGTCCCACCCTCAAGGCGAGCGTCAAGGGCGAATACCTGCACATCGAAGCCGCCGACGCGCAGTCCGGCGTGGCCGCGGTACAGGTCAACGGCACGTCCTACACGGAGCTGTCGGGCGGCACGCTGAGCATCCATCTCAAGCAATACGCGGACGCCTATGAGCAGTTGCTGGTGCAGGCGGTGGACCGTGTGGGCAACGTGAGCAAGGCCATCGCGGTGGCCAACCCGTTCTTTCACGACACGCCCGCGACCGCAGCCCCTACCGCCGCACCGACCGCCGCGCCCACGCGAAAGCCTGGGTCCTCCGGCAGCAGCTCTGGCAGCGGGTCCGGCGGGAGCCGCGCCACGCCCAAACCGACGGCAACGCCCCTTCCAACCGTGGCCCCAACCGTGACGGCGGCGGTTCTGCCCACACTCCTGCCGGTGACCGGGCCATTGGGGATGCCCTTTACCCAGGCGGGCAACGCCTTTACCCGCGATCTGCTCTACGACCGCTACACCAACAAGCAGTTCATCGCCATCGAGACGCGCGGCGGCGATGTGTTCTACATGGTGATCGACTACGACAAGCCGCTGGACGAGGACGGGGAACAGTATGAAACCTACTTTCTCAACCTCGTGGACAGCCGGGACCTGCTGGACATCGTGGACGAAAGCCTGATCGAGCCGGAGATCGTCTACGTCACGCCGGAGCCTACGGTCCCGGCCACGCCGCAGCCGGTTTCCGGGCAGGAGCCAAAGGACGCGGGAGCAGCGCCCCTGCTGGGGCTGGCCGGGCTGCTGGCCGTCGCGGGCGGCGGGGCGCTGGCGTATGTCAGGCTGAAAAAGTCCGGCAAGAACCGCAAACCGGCATATGATTATGCGCTTGACGATGAGGAGGACGAGGAACCGAGCGAATGACGTGGCATTGAAGCAGGCGGCATCCCATGATATAATCATGCAAAGGAGGCGCTGCCGATGGATACCGTTCAAACGTCCGACGAGCGCACATGTGCGGCGCTGGAGCTGCTTCGCATGCTGGCGGAAGCGGAGGAGGATGTGCGCGCGGGCTGCATCGCACCCATGGAAAATACGTTTTCCGCTTTGCGGGATAGTCTGCTCCAGCGAAAACAACAATAACCAATTTGCCCTGTCTGCGCCCGTTGAGGGCGTTTTTTTGTGCAAACAAAAAGGAGTGATTGATTGTCCAGAACCCGACGCCGTTTTTCCTTCCTGCCGTTAGCCGCGGCGCTGCTGCTGTTGGCGGGCATGGGGGCTATCCTGATGCCCGTTTTGCAGATGGACCGGGAGATTCGCAGGGATGTGGAGGAATATGCGCAGCTTCGGGAAGCGGCAAGCCTTCCTGCCGAAACGCCTTCCCGGCCGCCCGATGCGGATGCCGAAGGGAACCCGCTTGATTGCCGGGTCCAGCCATCCGCCGCGCCCCCTGACCGGTTCACCGGAGCGGACCTTACGGCGTGTCAGGCGCAGAACGGCGATTTTATCGCATGGCTGTCCATCCCCGGAACGCCCATCGACTATCCCGTGGTGCGCACCGGTGATCCGGATTATTACCTGAACCACACGTTTTCAGGCCGCAAGAGCTATCTGGGCACGCTTTTTTCCCTCGATGGGACGGACTACGAAACGCCCGGACGCAATATCGGCATCTACGGCCACCATATCCGCAGCAGCGGCGAAGCCATGTTTTCGCCGCTGCTTTCGTATAAGGACCCGGAGTTCTGCGCCGCTCACGCCGTGATCTATCTGGATTCCCTGTATCACAGCGCGGCCTACCGCGTCTTTGCCGCCGTCAACCTGCGAAGCGGCGAGTGGGACCCCGCCACGGCCCGCTTTGCCGGGGACGAGGACTTTCTTGCCTTTGTCCGTCGGGCACGGGCGCAGGCGCTGTACGATACGGGCATCGAACCCGGCGCGGAGGATGAAATTCTGACGCTTATCACCTGTGACCGAAGCTACAGCGACCCCGACGGGCGGCTGGTGGTCATGGCCGTCCGGGAATACTGAAGGAGGAATGAAAGATGAACCACAAACCACGCACAAGGCTGGCCGCGCTGCTTCTGGCCTGTCTCCTGCTGTGCCCTTCGCCGGGCAGGAGCGAAGCGGCGGTGCAGACCGAAGTGCCGGTGCAGAAAGAAGCGGCGATACCGGCAGAAGAAACGATGGAGCCGCAGGAAACCGTGCAGGAACCGGTGGCAACGCCGGCAGAGGAAACAGCACAAGAAGCGACGCCTACGGACGTGCCGGTACTTCCTACACAGGAACCCATGCCGGAGTCAACCGAGGCTCCAACGGCAGAGGAAACAGCGCAAGAAGTGGAGCCTACGGAAGCACCTGCACTTCCTACACAGGAACCTATGCCAGAGCCAACCGAGGCTCCACCGGCAGAAACAGCGCTTCCAACGCAGCCTCCTGCACAAGCCCCGACCGAAGCACCGCAGCCCCCAACCGAGGAACCGACTTCCGTACCCGAAGCAGAAACGCCATCGCCCGCACCTGAAACAGTGCCGGCACAAACAGGGGAACCCCTGCCGCTCTCCCTGCAAGACACCATGGCCCAGCGCGGTTACGCCTATGTGCTGGCTGCGGCTATCCCACTGTACGCCGCACAGGACCTCGCCGAACCCGCCTATTGCATGACGCAGGAAACGGCGGTGCTGCTGGTCCATCGCCTTGTGCCCGAAGAAGGGTTTGCCGAGGTCTGGCTGCTTAACGAAAGCTATGAGCTTATCACGGCCTATACCGCCGTGGACGCTCTGCCCGAAGCCGCGCTGTCCGATCAGGAGGTTGCCGCGCTGGCCGGTGAACGCCCGTCGGCCCTGACGGCGGATGAACGCCTCGTCTTTGTTGTGCCGGGATATGTGCCCGCGCAGGAACCCGTGCCCGAATCAGCCGAAACAGAAGCCGCTGTGCAGCCGATGGAGCAGTCCTCTTCGGAATCTGTAATCCCGCCCGCGCAGCCCGGCGCGTTTGTACAGGTGAGCACCCAAACCAATGTCTATACCGACATTGATTCGAGCGGCATGGATGCGGACAGTCTGTGGGCCGGATGCTTCACACAGGACGCAACCGTGCAGGTAGAAGAAACCCTCCAGGATGCCCTCGGCCGCTGGTGGTACCGGGTGCGCTACCTGTACGGCGACGATTTTGCCGACGGTACGCTCAAGTGGACGGAGCAGGGAACGCTCTGGGTGCTTGCGCAGGAAACCTGCGCCACCGGCGCGGCGGACCTCACCGTGACGGATTACGCCCTGCCCGTAAGCCCTTCCTCCCGGATGATGCGCATGTCCGCCAGCCCCATGCCCGGCTTTTCGCTCAAGACCATCAACGCGCCGGTGCCGTCGCTGTATGTGGGGCAGGGCGGGCTGCATGGCAGCTCCGGCAAGGACAGCGCGTATTTGCAGATCGCCAAGGCCCCCGGCCATGGCACGGTGTATGCCACCCCGCACTATCTGGACGGATACACGGTGTATTGCCTTGAGCACACGCTACCTGGACCCGGTGAGAACATCTCCGGCGGCGGCCAGCAGCCCACCGGCCCGTATGTCATCGTGGACATGGATTCGTACCGTACCAATCCCGGCTATTCCTCCATCATCTATCACGAAAGCACCCTGCACGCCATCGGCTGGGTGCTTCGTCATACCTACCCGTTCATGGTCATCGACGATGATGACCCGGACAATGAAACCTGGTCGCGCGTCGCCGGACAGTTCGCCATCCGGCAGGTCATCCGCGAGCTGGAAGGGCCGCAATACGTCCGTGATTACTGGAACATGGACAACTTCTACCGCGCCAGCGGACAGGCTCCCGGCGTGTATCTGGAATACGCGCGCTGGCTTGCGGCCAACGGTATCGCCCGCGCGTCCATGACGGGGGCCATCTCCGTGAGCAACCAGTCCACCCGCTTTTCGGGCGGTTCCCTGACCGGCACCGTGACTCTTACCACGGACGCGGACCTCATTCGCGTCAGCCGGTCCTATGGGGCTTTGACTGGAAACACCGCCGGCCAGGATGAATCCTACTACTACCTCAACAGCGGGGATACGGTGTCCATCACCGCGCCGGGGACCCACCTCAGCTTTGTGGCCGAATCGGTTTCGTCCGACGAGGAGGAGGCGAGCTTTCTGGTGGGCGTACCGGACGTGGCCATCCAGAAGGTGCTCATCCCGCAGTACGGCGCGCCCTACAAGCTCCAGTCCGTGACCGTCACCTTCGATATGCCTCTGGGCGCGGCAGCCGTCACCAAGACGTCCGCCTCCACCGGCGCGCCGCTGGCGGGCGCGGTGTTTGAGCTGGTTAGCGGAAACGCCGTCATTGCAACGCAGACCACCGGCGCGGACGGCGTGGCGCGCTTTGAGAACCTCCAGCCGGGCGTGTACACCATCCGGGAAAAGAGCGCCCCGGAAGGGTACCTCGTATCCGTTCCGGGCGAGCAGAGCGTCACCGTCACGGCGGGCGGCACGGCCCATGCGAGCTTTGCCAACGCGGAGATCACGGGCAAGATCCGCATTGTGAAACGGGACAGCCTGACACGGGAGGCGCTGGCCGGAGCGGAGTTCACCGTCACCCGTTTGTCGGCTCCCGCAGGCGCAACCGGCGTGGGCGGCAGCGTGGTCATCGTCACGGATGCAAGCGGCGTTGCCGAAACCGGCTGGCTTCCCTGGGGCCGATACCGCATCGAGGAAACCAAAGTACCGCGGCACTATGTGGACGTTGGCTTTGAAACCGAAGTCGAGATTCGGGACAGTGGCAGGACCTGCGAGATTGAAGTGGAGAACGAGCCAACAAAGGGGTACATCCGCATCATCAAGACCGACCGCCTGAACGGCAACCCCATCGAGGGCGTGCGCTTTGATATTTACGAAAACGATGAGTATGGCTCGGCGCTGGTCTGCAGCATGGTGACGGATGAGAATGGTGTGGCTGTATCCGAACCGCTGCGCAAGGGGCGCTACATCGTCCGGGAGCACGGAGAAACGGCGGGGTATGTGTTTGAGGAGATTGCGCTGGACGCGGTGGTAAAGCCGGATGAAACCACCGACCTGTCCGTGACCAACCAGCCGGTGCGGGTCCGGCTGAAGCTGTACAAGCGTGATGCGGACGAATACGCCGGGAAGCCCGCGGATGCGCCCGGCACGCGCGGCGACGGCGAGCTGACGGGCGCGGTCTTCCGCGTGCTCGCGGCGCAGGACATCACCGACCGGCAGGACAACGTGATCTATGAAAAGGGCGCTGTGGTCGTTGATTCCCTGACCACGGCGGGTCAGGATGCTTCCGTAACCACGGATGCGCTCTGGCCGGGCGTGTATGAGATTGTGGAGCTTGCGCCGCCTGTGGGGTATCAGGCTGCCGTGGATTCTATCATAGTGGATGCGCGATCCGCGGCAGAACAGTCGCACGAAGCCGTTGTCATCTATGAAGGTGTTGTCACCAATGAAATCCGCTATGGCGCGCAGGCCATTGTCAAATTGCTCGGAGGCATGAGCGACGATCCCGACCCGGACCGCGTGGAGACGCCGGAGGCGGGCGCGGAGTTCCTGGTGTATCTTCGCAAGGCAGGGGCTTACGAAAACGCCCGCGCGTTTGAACGCGACCGGCTGGTGACGGATGAAAACGGCTACGCGAAAACCAAGGCCCTGCCCTACGGCGTCTATGTGCTGGAGCAGATAAAGGGCGCGCCGGGGTATGAGCTCAAGGGCCCGCTCCTCTTTGAGATCGACGGGACCGAGGATATCCTCAACCCGCCGCCCCTGACGCTCTCCGACCGGCCCATCCGCTACCGCCTGCGCCTGATGAAGACGGACAGCGAAACAGGAAAGACCATCACGCTTTCCGGCGTCTCCTTCAAGCTCAGAGACGAGACGGGAGAGTTTGTTACCCAAACCGTCTCCTATCCCACCCGGCAGGAGACCGACACCTTTGTAACCGACGAAACCGGCAGTGTGACATTGCCCGAAACGCTCACCTGGGGCCTGTACTTCGTTGAGGAAGTCACAGCCCCGAAAGGCTATCTCATCCGCGAGGAGGCGCTGCCGGTGTTCGTAGGGCAGGACGGCGACGCGCCCGGAGAAACGTACCAGATCGACGCGGAAGTCCCCAACGAGCCGGTCAAGGGGCGGATTCTGCTTGAAAAGAAGGGGCCGCGGCTCACCGGGTTCGAGGTGACGGCGGATGCTTACGGGAACGAGGCGCACCGCCCCGTATACGAAGAAAGGTATCTGGCGGGGGCGGTGTTTGAGCTTCGAGCGGCGGAAACCGTCACCGGCGGGGACGGCACTGTCTGGTTTGAACAGGGCGAGCTGGTGGAAACCCTCACCACCGCCTCGGATGGGCCGGCAGCCTCCGGGCTGCTGCCGCTGGGACGGTATGTGCTGGTGGAAATTCACGCGCCCGAAGGGTATGCGCTGGATGACACGCCGCATGAGGTCACGCTGGATGTTTCGGATGCTTATACTCCTGTGGTAGAAGTCTGCGCAGAGCTGACCAATGAATATCTGCCGGCTGAAATTACGCTGACCAAGTATAAGGAAACCATGCAAGCGATGGAAGATGAGCATGGCGTTCGTCAGACTGTCATTACCGTCCCCGGCGAGGGCTTTGTATTCGGTCTGTACAACGCCTCCGACATTCCCTATGACGGCGGCGTTCTCCCTGCCGGTACGCTGGTGGCCTCCGGCGCGACGGATGCGGACGGGCGGCTGGTGTTTGCCGGGCAGTACCCGCACGGGGAATACTATGTAAAGGAGCTGCAAGCGCCGGAAGGCTGGAAATTGCCTGCCGGGACGTTCCCCATTTCAATCCTGCCTGAGAAAGCGCAAGAGGACGCCGTCATTCGCGCCGGTCTGACGGTGCATAACGAGCTGATCTGCACACCCGTCACGATCACTAAGACCGACATCACCGGCTCGGCCCCGATACCCGGCGCGCTCATCGAGGTACGAAACAGCCGGGATGAGATCATCTATCGCGCGCGCACGGATGAAAACGGCGAGCTGCCGGACATTCTCCTCATGCCCGGACAGTATGCCTTCCGTGAGGTGCTCGCGCCGGACGGCTACGCGCTCAACGAGGCCGTATGCATCTTCGTGGTGGACGCACAGGGCCAGGTGAGCGGCGATACGGAGATTCGGGATGATTGGACGCGCTTTTCCCTGCGCAAGACCGACACAGGCGGCCGGGTACTTGCGGGCGTACAGTTTGCGCTGGTTGATGCGGACGGAAACCAGATCATGACCGCCGAGACGGACGAAAACGGGCTGGCCTCGTTTGAAAGGATTCCTTACGGGCGCTACACCGTGGTGGAGACGCAGCCTCTGCCCGGCTATCTTCCCGCCGGAACGGTCGCGGAACTGACCGTAGACGGGCAGTACGTCAATCCCGACGCGCCGCTGGAGGTCGTCAATGTTCCCGCGGACACTCCCGACATCCAGACCGGAGTGGACCTCCCCTTCACACCCCTGATGTGGGCAGGCGTGGGGATGACGGTGGGCGGGTTGGTACTCATCGGTGCCTATGGGTACAGGCGCAGGAAGCGGCGGTGACAGCTTTCGGGAGGACGGCTCTGCTGGCCGTCCTCCTTCCTCCCCGTTGCCGGGTGGGGGCAAATACGGTATAATGAAGCCAATTCAAAGGAAGAAGCGGTGAGAAAACATGCCCAACGAAACCGACGGCATCATCAAGCGATTTGAGCAAAGAACCATTCGCAGCCTGTGGGATGAGGAGCGCCAGGAATGGTATTTCTCCATCGTGGATGTGGTAGGCGCGCTTACGGACAGCCCGGATTATCAGACGGGGCGCAAGTATTGGAATAAGCTCAAGCAGCGTCTACATGAAGAAGGCAGCGAACTGGTGACAAATTGTCACCAGTTGAAAATGCCGGCGGCAGACGGCAAAATGCGTCTGACCGACGCAGCCGATACCGAGCAGCTTTTGCGCATCATCCAGTCCATTCCCTCGCCCAAGGCCGAGCCCTTCAAGCTGTGGCTGGCGCAGGTGGGCCGGGAGCGCATCGAGGAAACCATCGACCCGGAGCTGACCATTGAGCGCGCGCTGGAAACCTATCTGCGCAAGGGATATTCCCACGAATGGATCAATCAGCGCCTGCAGGCCATTCAGGTGCGCAGAGAGCTGACGGATGAGTGGCAGACGCGCGGCGTAAAAAAAGGCGTCGAGTATGCCATTCTCACCGACGAGATCACCCGCGCATGGTCGGGAATGAACACCCGGCAGTACAAGCGGTTCAAGGGACTCAAAAAGGAAAACCTGCGCGACAACATGAGCACCACGGAAATCGTGCTCAACATGCTGGCGGAAGCATCCGCAAAGGATATTTCCCAGGCCGAAGCGCCGGAAACCTTTGCGGAAAACCAGCAGGTCGCCCGCAAGGGCGGCGAGGTCGCAGGCATTGCGCGGCAGGCGCTGGAAGCGCGTACCGGCAAACCCGTCATTACCCCGCAAAACGCGCTGGACTTTCACCGCCTGATCGAAGATGTCATGGAAGAAACCGCAGCTTTGCCGGAGACGGAGAAGCGGCGCGAATGACGGACCGGCTGCCGCGCCCCATGCGCTCATGCCGAAAAAAAGAACCAAACGCAAGAAGCAGTCCTCTCAAGGGCTGCTTCTTGCTGTCAAAAAACCTTTTGGGAGGTTTGGAGGGCCGCAGCCCTCCAAAAGAAATCCGAATCCAGCGACATGTGCGGTGGATTCGGAAGCCTTGCGTAGCAAGGTTTCCTTGCGCGTTTCCCCGGCCGCGCCGAAGGCGCAGGGGAAACGTGTTCTGGCGGAAAAGATCGCCACAGGCGAGCTTTTTCGACACGCTGAAGCAGTCCTCTCAAGGGCTGCTTTTTCTTATGCAGATGAAGGAGGAAACTCATGAAACGGTTGATTATTGCGGAAAAACCCAGCGTTGCTCAGGCCATTGCCGCGGTGCTGAACATCCGGGAGAAGAAGCCCGGCTATCTGGAGGGGGCGGACGTCCTGGTGAGCTGGTGCGCCGGGCATCTGGTGGAACTGGCCGCGCCGGAGGGTTACGATGCGCGCTACGCCAGATGGCGGCAGGAGGACCTGCCCATCGTCCCAGGGCCCTGGAAGTACGAGGTCATTGAAAAGAGCGCCCGGCAGTTTGAAACGCTCAAACGCCTCATGCGCCGCGCCGACGTCTCCGAGGTCGTCAACGCCTGCGACGCGGGGCGCGAGGGCGAGCTCATCTTCCGCCTCGTCTATGATCTGGCGGGCTGCGATAAGCCCGTCCTGCGGCTCTGGACCTCATCCATGGAGGAAGACGCCATCCGCGAGGGGCTGCGGCAGATGAAGCCGGCCGCGCACTATGATGCGCTGGGGCAGGCCGCCCTGTGCCGGGCACAGGCGGACTGGCTGGTGGGCATCAACGCCACCCGCCACTTTTCCCTGCTCTATGGACGGACGCTCAACGTCGGGCGCGTGATGACCCCCACGTTGGCCATGCTGGTGGAGCGCGAGGCGGATATCGCCGCGTTTCAGCCGTCCGCCTATTATCATGTGCGGCTGGACTGCGGCTCCTTCCCGGCCGAAAGCGAGCGCACGGAGGATCGCGCGGAGGCGGAGCGCATCGCCGCCCTGTGCGGCGGCAAGGAAGCAAGGGTCGTATCGGTGGAAACCAGCGAACGCAGGGAACAGCCGCCCAGGCTCTACGACCTGACCGCGCTCCAGCGCGACGCCAACCGTCTGCTCGGCTACACCGCGCAGCAGACGCTGGACTACGCGCAATCCCTGTATGAAAAGCAACTGCTGACCTACCCGCGAACGGACAGCCGGTATCTGCCGCAGGGCATGACGGAGAAAGCGCGTGGGTTGGCTGCTTATGCGGCGGCGGCGCTTCCATTTGCTGCGGGGCTTTCCCTGCCCTACCATCCCCGGCAGCTTGCCGGAAAGGTCAGCGACCACCACGCCCTGCTTCCCACGGCGGCTCTCCGGGACCATCCGCTGGACGCCCTGCCCGCCGGCGAAAGGAGCGTGCTGACGCTGGTGGCGGCGCGCCTGCTCTGTGCCGCCGGGGAGGCGTGCGTGATGCTGGAGACGACCGCCCGGCTGGAATGTGAGGGGGTCTCCTTTACCGCCAGGGGAAGAAGGACGGTGCATCCAGGATGGAGGGCGCTGGACGCCGCTTTCCGCGCCACGCTGAAAAGCCGGGAGCGCGAGGAGGCGGCGGACGGCCTGCCGCCCCTGAACGAGCGCATGAGCTTCCTTCCCGTGACGGCTTCCGTCAGGGAAGGGAAGACCACGCCGCCCGAACGGTATTCGGAAGATACCCTTTTGTCAGCCATGGAGAACGCGGGCAATGAGAATCCCCCAAAAGATGCGGAACGCCGCGGCCTGGGCACCCCGGCCACCCGCGCCGCCATCATTGAAAAACTGCTCAAATCCGGGCTTGCGGAGCGAAGGGCGTTGCGCAGGCGCATCTGCCTCGTCCCGACGGACAAGGGGATTTCCCTGATTACCGTGCTGCCGGAGGCGATTCAGTCCCCGGCCCTGACCGCCGCGTGGGAACAGAAGCTGCGGGAGGTGGAGCAGGGCGCGCTGGACGGGGAGGCGTTTCTCAAAGACATCACGGACATGGTGCGGGAGCTCGCCTCCTCCGAACATCCCGTCCGGGACGTGCACATGCTGTTTGCCGACAACCGCCGGGCCGTGGGCGTATGCCCGCGCTGCGGCGCTTCGGTCGTGGAAAACGCAAAGGGTTTCGTCTGCACCGCGCGGGGCTGCGGCTTCGCGCTGTGGAAGAAGGACCGCTTTTTCGCCGCCATGCGCAAGGAGCTGACAGCCTCCGTCGCGGCCGCGCTGCTCAAGGAGGGGCGGGTGAGCCTGAAAGGGCTGTTTTCCCCCAGAACGGGGCGCACCTATGAGGCGGACGTCGTGCTTGAGGACACGGGGACGCCGTTTGTAAAGTATCGTCTGGAATTTGCGGAAGGGAGGAAACGAAAGTGAGCCAGGAAAAGACCATTCGCTTTATTGACACCAATTACCGGACGCTGTTTACCCTTCCCGACGGAGGAAACCTCCGGATGATCTTCCCGGATGGCAAAAGCAAGGTAAGCCGGTGCCGGTATGTGGACGAGTACCACACGGAGGTGGCCGGGCGGGTGTACCACATCTGCGAGTTTGCCGGGCATATGGAGCGGGGCGGCATCGCCTGCGCGCCGGAGGAGCCCCTGCCCAGGCAGACGGACAAGCAGGCGTTCCAGGAGCGCCGTTTTCTCCGGGCTCCCTTCGGCGCATATGCCATCTACCAGCTCACACGCGAGGAGGCGACCCATAATCTGCGCTTTGAACCGCTTGAGCATCTGCGGGCGGCGGGGCTGGCGGTGGACCGTACCAACTACGATCTCGTCTACACCGGCGCCCTGCCGTCACGTCCCGATCTGTCGCGGGAAGCGTTGCTCGAATCGCTGTACGAGCGGTTCAACCTCGACCCTCCACGCGATTTCACCGGCCATAGCCTGTCCGTCAGCGATGTGGTCGGCCTCAAGGGAAAGAGCGGCGTCAGCTTTCATTATGTGGACAGCTTCGGCTTTGCGGAGCTTCCGGCCTTCCTGCCTGCCCCTGACAGGGCTATGGAGGAGGCAAGCCGTGCGGCGGAGCTGGCAGAGCAGCCCTTTGCGCTGGTCTCCTTTCGGGGAAAGCCCGCGCTGCTGGCAGACTGGCGCGTGGACAGGAGCCTGCTGCCCCAGGAAATTTATGCGTATGACCTGCGGTATGGGGAGGAGTGGGGCGTGCCTGTCACGCTGGAAAATCAGGCGCGCGTCAATTTTTGCGGCACGCTTCTTTTCAATGAACCTCTGACTCTTTCGCCCGACGGGCGCATCACGCTGGACAGGGATGCAATCGATCATCTGGATGGGAAAGCGATCTCCCTTTCGGAATTTCAAAAGCAGCAGGCGCTTCAGCGCCGGCCGCCGCTGCTGAAGCGGCTCAGGGAGCCGCGTCCCGCGCAGACCGAACGCAAACCGGCAAAAGCAGAACAGGAGCGATGACATGTTCAATACGACGGAAATGAATCTCATGATCCTCTACAACCCCGGCACCCGCCTGGGACTGATGGAGGAGCTGGGCAACATGCTGGGGTATCTGTCCGGGGAGGAAACCGGGCTGCGCCGCACGACGGTAGGCGTCATCCGCAAGCTCCAGACCATGACCGACGAGGACTTTGACCGGCTCGACCTCGATCCGTCCGGTCTCTGCCTGAAAGGAAGGTGAACGCATGCCCGACAGCAGGACGGACAGCCTTGTGCAGCTTGCGCAGGATACGGCCCGGCGCATTACCGGCAGTCACACGGCGTGGATGGCGTATCTTCAAACCGCCGCCCGCCTGTACAAATACCCCTATCACGAACAGCTTCTCATCTTTGCCCAGCGTCCGCAGGCCACGGCCTGCGCGGGTTACGAGGTCTGGAAAAATACCATGCGCCGCTATGTGCGCAGGGGCGCGAAGGGCATTGCGCTGCTGGATACCTCCGGGGACGCGCCCCGGCTGCGCTACGTCTTTGACGTGGCGGACACCGGCGAGCTTTCGCAGTCGCGCAGCCTGAACCTCTGGAAACTTTCGGAGGAAAACGCGCAGGCGGTTTCGCTTTCGCTGGAAAACGGCTACGACGTGCCCGCCCGCGAGGGGTTGGAGCGGCAGCTGCGCGCCATCTCTTCACAGCTTGCGGGCGCTTGCTGGGTGGACCGCAAGCAGGAGATCTTCGACATCGTTGACGGTTCGTTTCTGGAGGGGTACGATGAAGGTGCGATAGAAGCTTCCTTCCGCAGAGCCGCATCCGTCAGCCTGGAATACGCGCTGCGTTCCCGGTGCGGACTGGCAAACGAGGGACGCTTCATCCGCGAGGACTTCATCCCCGTGACGGAATGGAACACCCCGGAGGCAGCCGCCGCGCTGGGCACGGCGGTCAGCGAGATGAGCGGGGAGGTCCTGCGGACCATTGAAATCAGCATCCGAAACCATGAAAGGAGCCTTAGCCATGATTACCTACCGGCAGAGCGGAGAGACCCTGATTCCCGACCTGAAGCTCAGCGAAACCGAGAACCGGCCCCTGGGCAGGTACGGGCGGATGCGCAGGACGTACCTGCAAACGCATCGGACAATGCTGTGGAACAGCCTGCTGCTAAGCGGGACATTGCAGGAGCACCTGCTGGAGACCGACGCGGCGGCACAGAGCCGTCTGGAGCTGCTGATGCCGGGGCTGATGAAGGACGCGGGCGCGACGGAGGCATTGAAAGCCAGCGACCCGATGCGATGGGTCGGCCTGATGAACGCCTGCAAGGCGCAGGCCGAGGAAATCATCCTCAGGGAGCTGGTGTACAGCTAAGTTTTCTGGAGGGCCTTGCGGCCCAGCCCGGTACGGAAAGAGCGGAGAGCGATGTGCCCTCCGCTCTTTCCATTCCCCAGGAAGTGGTGGACGAGGTACTCCGGGTGGGCGGGAACACGGCCCATCACCGGGAACGGATCGTCGCTGCCTTTGAGAAGCAGAAACCTGATACAGCGGATTTCCTGAGAAGCCTCCTGCATGGCGGAAACGGTATCGTCACCGATGCAGGAACCTTTGCCGCATGGTACGACGAGACCGGCATCCGTATCTCACGCGGCCGCTCCGCCCGGCATGCTCCTTCCGCGAGGCTCGTTTCATGGCAGGAAGCCGCAGGTCGTATCGGACAGCTTCTGGAGGAGGGACGGTTCGCCGCCAATGTGGAGCTGGCCGGAGCCGAAGGATATGAACGCTTCCGGCTTGCCGAAAAGCTGTGGTACCTGCGGCAGGATTTCAGCGGAAAAGCCATAGACGCCGGGTATCTGTCCAGCCTCGCCAAAGACATGGAAGGCGGTTTCCAAGAGGGGACCGAATGGCTTGCTGAAAAGCTGACGGACCCTGCGTTTCGCGCACGGCTTAATAGCGAGTACCGGCAGTTTCTGTCGGATCAGCAGCAAAGCGGCGATCTGCTTCGGTTTCACTTTCACCGGCTGGATGAAATACTGGAAGCCCTTGAAGACCTTGACCTTCCTCGCAGGGCCTTTTCATCTGAAATGGCGGAAATTCCGCCTGTCCGGCAGTTCATCACCGAAGATGAAATCGACGCAAATCTGGCGGAAGGCGGCCTCATGTCCGGCAGCAAGGGACGCATCTTTGCCTTTTTTCAGCAGTTCTACTCCGACAGGGAACGAGTGGATTTTCTCAAGCAGGAGTACGGTACGGGCGGACGTTCGCACGCGCTGTCCAATGCGGATGGAAGCGACGAATCGCATAGCGGAAAGGGGATACGGTACAGAAAGCGGGAATGTTCAGAGGTGCATCTCACCTGGGAAAAAGTCGCCGGACGAATCGCCGGACTGATCCGGCAGGGCCTTTATCTGACTGAGCAGGAGCAGGCGGAGTATGACCGAATCCAGGCGGAAAAGGTCCAGGCTGAAAAAGATGCCCCACAAGCCCCGCAGCCGGACCCCGCTGTATGGGAATACAACGGCGTCAAGGAACGCCACCCGGATGATTTGGTCCTGTATCAGATGGGCGACTTCTTTGAGCTGTATGGCGAGGATGCCAGAGAAGCCGCGCCGGAGCTGGGATTGCAGCTGGTCTCCCGTGCCATCCCTGCGGGTGGGCGCGTGGAGATGTGCGGGTTTCCGGCAAACCGGCTGGATCAGTACCTGGAACAGCTCCGGGCCAGGCATGATGTGACGGTTTCCGCCGCTTCGGAGGGCAGCGCCCAGCGCCGGGAGTATTCGGTTCTTTCTACCAGCCATGAAGCGGAACAGGAGCTGCATGAGCAATACAAGTCCATTGTGCGGGAGGCCGTCACCCAAGACACCGCATACCGCAATGCCTGCGGCCACAGCGACTACGAGAACGCTGTGATCGAGGGCCATGCCGCTATCCACCGTGCTGTCCTGGGGGCCGGCAATATGGGGTTGCTCCGCGCGTATTCCGATATGCCGGAGTTCCGTCAGCGCCTGCAGCGCGAGATTATCGGCGAGACCTATCCCAAGCTCCATGAACTGCTGCGCCCGCTCTCGCAGGATGACATTGATGATGCTATCAGGACATGGAACGGCGATATTCAAAGCAAACAGGCCGTTGTCCGTTACATGGAGGCTCATGCGCGGGAAAAAGACACCGCTGCGTGGCTGGCCCATGAATATAGCGGCAGAGACAGCAAGAGTCTGTTTGTGATTCGAGCTGGAAGTCCTGAAGGAATTGAACTGCCCTGGCCGAAAGTACAGCGCCTGATTGCCCAGCTTATCAAGGAGGACCGCTTTCTGACCGAGCAGGATCGGCAGTCTGAACCGCAAAGCCAAGAGAAGCGCCCCTATCAAGTGGTGGTCTATCACCATTTTGAAAACGGCTTTGATGAAAAGAAAGAATACCCGACGCTGGAAGAAGCGGAAAAAGCGGCGAAAAGCTATGTGGACGGCACAATGGAGCCGGACGGCTTTGCCTATGACGGCGCGGCGGTCTATGATCTGGAAGCCAGACAATATCTGCGTATCTATGGGGATTACCCGGATGAAAAAGCCCATGAACAGATCAATGAGTTAGCTCACCCCCATGACCTTGATGCAGAGGTGGAAGCATGGGAAGCTGAACAGGCCGCCCAAAAACAGACGGTAATTGACACGCTCTCCGAACAGGAACAGCTTACCGTCCGAGCTATGGAAACTGCTGGCTTTATTTTCAATCCGCAGGCTGCGAAACCTGGCTTAAAAGAAAACCTGGTCTTTACGGCTGGGGAATATGGTTATCCCATTACTTTTGAAAATTGGGAACAGGCTTACTTGTGGATTGATGGAGCGGAGCTGCGGGATACTCCCGGTCTGCATGAACAAGTACAGCACATTCTCCATCCAGAACCCCAGAATAGCGTCCTCACCAACGAGGACTACGCTGTGGTCCGTGGCACATTCCGGGAGCGGACTTCTTACGATCCGGCGGTGCCTCCCTACCATGTAGGGGATATTGTCTATCTGGATGACCTCGCTCACCAGATCACGGGGCTGCGGGATGACACGGTGCAGCTACTGCCCACCGGCATGAGCTACCCCATCTACCGGGCCGAGAGCCGGGAACGGTTTGTGCAGCTTCTGCGGGAAGATAACCGCAACGACTTCTATACCGAGTTCCTGCCTGCAAACCTGGATACGGTGAACCAGGACCTGCGGGATGTGCTGTCGCATGGTCTGATCGGTGAGGCGGATAAGGCGGAGGTATCCGAGCTGCTGCACAGCGGTAAGAGCAACCGGGAGGTAGCCCTATGGTTGAGCCGTGCCTATTCCAACATTGTGGAAACGATGGATCTGGAGACCGGCGACACCGCTGACTACCGCACTACTCCTGAAGGCATTGAGCTGGAAGTGCTGGACGCAGACGAAAAGCGGCTGGCCATGCTGTTCTTTCGCTGGGACGAGGTTGCGCCTCTGCTGCGCGGGCTGTACGCCCGTCAGCTGGACGGTTTTGGACAGGAGCGCCCGGAACCGACTGCTGAAACCCCGGCTTTCCATGCCGAGACCGTGGCTGTCTATCCGGGTGACAAGAACCATCTGCCCTATGATGTGGTGGTTCAGACCCTGCGGACCAATGAGCCGGAGCTGCCAGCACCTGCCGCCGAGACGGAAAAGGCCCAGGATGAAGTGCTGGACGAACACTCTGCATCCGTTCGGGTCAATGGCGAGTGGCAGACCTTCTCCAATGCCAGGGCTGCCGAGGAAGCTGCCTTTGGAGAATACAAGGAGAACCTGCGCCGCAACGCCGAGAATTTCCACATCATAGACGATCATCTGGGCGAAGGCGGCCCCAAGGCCAAGTTCCAGGCCAATATTGAAGCAATCAAGCTGCTGAAATACCTGGAGGAAACCACCGGGCAGGCAACGCCAGAGCAGCAGGAGACCCTCTCCCGCTATGTGGGTTGGGGCGGCATCCCGCAGGCGTTTGACGCGCAGAACGAGGACTGGCGCAGGGAGTACGCGGAGCTCAAGGCGCTGCTGTCCAAGACGGAGTACGTGTCTGCCCGCGCCTCCACCCTCAACGCCCACTACACCAGCCCCGCGGTGATCCGCGCCATCTATGACGCTGTGGAACAGATGGGCTTTCGCACCGGCAACATTCTGGAGCCGGCTATGGGCGTGGGCAACTTCTTCGGCCTGCTGCCGGAGAGCATGGCGGGCAGCCGCCTGTACGGCGTGGAACTGGACAGCCTCACCGGCCGCATCGCCCGGCAGCTCTACCCGGAAGCGGACATCACCGTGGCGGGGTTTGAAACCACCGACCGGCGCGACTTCTTCGACCTGGCCGTGGGCAACGTACCCTTCGGGAATTACCAGGTCAACGACAAAGCCTACAACAAGCTGGGCTTTTCCATCCATAACTACTTCTTCGCCAAAGCCATCGACCAGGTGCGTCCCGGCGGCGTGGTGGCCTTTGTCACCAGCCGTTACACGATGGACGCCAAGGATTCCACCGTGCGCCGGTATCTGGCCCAGCGTGCCGAGCTGCTGGGGGCTATCCGGCTGCCTGACAATGCGTTCAAGGCCAATGCGGGGACCGAGGTTGTTTCCGATATCATTTTCCTGCAAAAACGGGACCGTCCGCTGGACATCGTTCCGGAGTGGACGCAGACCGGCCAGACCGGAAACGGCTTCACCATGAACCAATATTTTATAGACCACCCGGAAATGGTGCTGGGGCGACCCACCGCTGAAAGCACCCAATACGGCAAGCAGGATTACACCGTGGCTCCCATCGAGGGGCTGGAGCTGGCCGATCAGCTGCATGATGCCGTGAAGTACATTCGCGGCACCTACCTGGAAGCCGAGCCGCCGGAGCTGGGCGAGGGAGAAGCCATTCGCGCCGCCATTCCCGCCGACCCGAATGTAAAAAACTACACCTATACCGTGGTGGACGGGCAGGTGTATTACCGGGAAAACAGCCTCATGGTGCGGCCCGACCTCAGCGCCGCCGCCGAAGCCCGCGTCAGGGGCATGGTGTCCCTGCGGGACTGTGTGCAGGAGCTCATCGCCCTGCAGATGGACCCCGCCACGCCGGACAGCGCCATTCGGGACCAGCAGGCCGAGCTGAACCGACTCTATGACGCCTACACTGCAAAGTACGGTCTGCTCAACAGCCGGGGAAACGCGCAGGCGTTTTCGGACGATTCCTCCTACTACCTGCTGTGCTCGCTGGAAATCCTCGACGAGGACGGAAACCTCCGGCGCAAGGCCGATATGTTCACCCGGCGCACCATCCGCCCCGCGCAGGCCGTGGACCATGTGGACAGCGCAAGCGAAGCGTTGGCCCTGTCCATCGCGGAAAAGGCGGGTGTGGACATGGCGTATATGGAGCAGCTTACCGGCCAAACGCGGGACGAGCTGGCGTCCCAGCTTCAGGGGGCGATCTACCGTCTGCCGGAATCCGCGGGAGACGAGCCGTGCTATGTCACCGCGGACGAATACCTCTCCGGCAACATCCGCTCCAAGATTGCCTCTGCCAGACTGGCCGCCGAAAAAGACGAAGCCTTCCAGATCAACGTATCCGCGCTGGAAAAGGCCATGCCCAAAGACCTGGACGCTTCCGAGATTGAGGTCCGGCTGGGCGCGACCTGGATTCCGCCGCGCTACATCCAGCAGTTCATGCTTGAACTGCTCCAGCCACCCATACAGGCGCGCTACCGGCTCCGGGTCGCCTATTCCTCCGCGACCGCCGAATGGCAAATCGAGAACAAGAGCAGCGTCCCCGCGCACAACGTGGCGGCCTATACCACCTACGGCACCGGCCGCGCCAGCGCATACAAGATTCTGGAGGATTCGCTCAACCTGCGCGACGTGCGCATCTACGACACCGTGCAGGATGCGGACGGCAAGGAAAAGCGCGTCCTCAATTCAAAGGAAACCACCCTCGCCCAGCAGAAGCAGCAGGCTGTCAAGGATGCTTTCCGCGATTGGCTCTGGCAGGACCCGACCCGGCGACAGGAGTTGTGCGCCCGCTACAACGAGCTGTTCAACGCCACCCGACCCCGTGAGTACGACGGGTCCCACATCCGTTTCAGCGGCATGAACCCGGAGATCACCCTGCGCAGGCATCAGCGGGACGCCATCGCCCACATCCTTTACGGCGGCAACTGCCTGCTGGCCCACGAGGTGGGGGCAGGGAAGACGTTCGAGATGGTGGCCGCCTGCATGGAATCCAAACGGCTGGGCCTTTGCAGCAAGGCCCTGTTCGCCGTGCCCAATCACCTGACCGAGCAATGGGCCTCGGAGTTCCTGCGCCTCTATCCCTCGGCCAACCTGCTGGTCGCCTCCAAAAAGGACTTTGAAACCAAAAACCGCAAGAAGTTCTGTGCCCGCATCGCCACCGACGACTATGACGCCATTATTCTCGGCCACTCGCAGTTTGAGAAAATTCCCATCAGCCAGGAGCGTCAGGAGCGTCTGCTTCAGGAGCAGATCGACGAGATCGAAGAGGGCGTTCAGGAGCTCAGAGCATCCCATGCCGAGCGGTTCACCATCAAGCAGCTGGAGCGCATGAAAAAGCAGCTGGAAACCAAGCTGCAAAAGCTCACTTCCGCCACGCGCAAGGACGATGTTGTCACCTTCGAGCAGCTCGGCGTGGACCGGCTGTATGTGGACGAGGCGCATAACTACAAGAATCTTTTTCTGTACACGAAGATGCGCAACGTGGCGGGCCTCTCCACCACGGACGCGCAGAAGTCCAGCGACATGTATCTCAAGTGCCGCTATATGGACGAGCTGACCGGCGGCCGCGGCATCGTGTTTGCCACGGGTACTCCCGTGTCCAACTCCATGACGGAGCTGTATACCATGATGCGCTATCTCCAGCACGACCTGCTCGCCTCCAGAGGCTTTTCCCACTTCGATTGCTGGGCCTCCACCTTCGGGGAAACGGTCACGGCCATTGAGCTGGCTCCGGAGGGGACGGGCTACCGCGCACGCACGCGGTTTGCCAGGTTCTTCAACCTTCCGGAGCTGATGGCCATGTTCAGGGAGGCGGCGGACATCAAGACGGCTGACCAGCTGCATCTGCCCATCCCGGAGGCGGTGTATCACAACGTGGTGGCCAAGCCCACGGAAATGCAGAAGGATATGGTTGAGGCGCTGTCCAAACGGGCGGCGGAAGTGCATGCCGGGGTGGTCAACCCCAAGGAGGACAACATGCTCAAGATCACCTCGGACGGTCGGAAGCTGGGGCTGGACCAGCGCATCCTCAATCCGCTCCTGCCAGACGACGAGCACAGCAAGGTCAACCAGTGCGTGGAAAACATCCTGCGCATCTGGCGGGAGGGCGAAAGCGGCAAGCTGACCCAGCTCGTCTTTTCGGACCTCTCCACGCCGGGCGGCGAGGGCTTTACCGTCTATGAGGACATCCGCCGGAAGCTGATCGCGGCAGGCGTACCCGAAGGGGAGATCGCCTTCATCCATGACGCGAACACCGAGGTCAAAAAGAAGGAGCTGTTCGCCAAAGTGCGTGCCGGTCAGGTACGGGTGCTGATGGGCAGCACCCAGAAGATGGGGGCCGGAACCAACGTGCAGGACCGGCTGGCCGCGCTTCACGATCTGGACTGCCCCTGGCGGCCCGGCGATCTGGAGCAGCGCAAGGGCCGCATCGTGCGCCAGGGAAACCGAAACGACACGGTACACATCTACCGCTATGTGACGGAAAACACCTTCGACGCCTACCTGTGGCAGACCATTGAGAACAAGCAGAAGTTTATCAGCCAGATTATGACCAGCAAAAGTCCTGTACGCTCCTGCGAGGATGTGGATGAGACGGCGCTGTCCTACGCGGAGATCAAGGCGCTGTGTGCGGGCAATCCGCTGATAAAAGAGAAGATGGACCTGGATATCGAGGTGGCCCGGCTCCGGCTGCTCAAGGCCAACCACCAGAGCCAGCGGTTTCAGATGGAGGACCGGCTGCTGAAATACTTCCCTGTCGAGCTGGAAAAGTGCCGGGCGCAGGTCGGAGGCTTTGAAGCTGATCTGGAAACGCGAAACAGTCATCCCCTGCCCTCGGAAGGATTTGTGGGCATGGAGGTGCTGGGACGCGCCTTTTCAGACAAGGAAGAAGCGGGCAAGGCGATTCTGGAAGCGGTCAAGACCGTGGTGGATATGAAAAGCATGCGGATCGGGCATTATCGGGGATTTGAAATGAGTCTGGAACTAAGCGCCTTTGGACGGGAGTACATCCTGACGCTCAGGGGCCGCATGGCGCATTTCACGACGCTGGGCAGCGACCCGCGCGGGAACATCCAGCGCATCGACAACACGCTCGGCTCCATGGAAAGCCGGCTGAAAACGGTCCAGGACCAGATCGCCACGCTGCAAAAGGAGCAGGAGGCGGCCAAAGAGGAGATCGCAAAACCCTTTGCGCAGGAGGACGAACTGCGGGAGAAAAGCGCGCGGCTGATCGAGCTGGACTCGCTGCTGGACATTGGCAAGGGCGGACCGGAGGTCATGCCGGAGGGCGGCGAGCCGGAAGCGATGGAGGCGGCGGTGCCGGACGCAGCGCAAGGCACACGGGAGCCGGAGAGAAAGGAGCGAAGCCGTGAGGAGGTCCGATAGCCCAGGAAACGCGGGCGAAGTGAGGCGCATCAACCTCATGTTCTGGGTCACGCCCCATGAAAACGAGCTGATCCGGCGCAGAATGGCGCAGGCGGGTACGGCGAATCTGAGCGCCTACCTGCGCAAGATGGCCATTGACGGACTGATTGTCCATCTGGAGCTGCCTGAGCTGAAAGAGATGATCTCGCTGCTTCGCCGCTGCGCGGGCAGCCTTAACCAGATGGCTAAGCGCATGAACGAAACCGGGCGCGTCTATGAGGTGGACCTGCGGGAAGCGATGGAACAGCAGGAACGGCTATGGATGATGGCCAACGCGCTTCTGACCAGGCTGGCAGGGATTCGGTAGGGGCGGCCTGCGGGCCGCCTTAGCTTGTCGAAAAAGTCCGCCTGCGGCGGCCTTTTCCGCCAGATGCTTAAGAAAT
>ENA-OYZN01000258-OYZN01000258.1-human-gut-metagenome-genome-assembly--contig:-NODE-258-length-29959-cov-6.250268_pt1 | contig 29959 bp, 36 predicted proteins | sample MGYA00243294_ERZ653483 | MGnify/ENA primary metagenome ERZ653483 (study PRJEB26926, sample SAMN06165155) | human gut metagenome | biome: ENVO:00009003; feature: ENVO:2100002; material: ENVO:00002003... | reverse complement strand
ACAAGGCTATTCGTCGGCAGCGTCAGATGTGTATAAGAGACAGACGCGGCACGGCTGCGAAGTTGGGGCTACGAGATCATCAAGCACGATTTTTCAGGCAACGATGCGCTCGGTGAAGACCCATTTCAGGCGACGGCGCATACCACAGTTCTGGTATCCGACGGCAAGTGCTTCTATGACAACACAAAGACGACTGCAACGATTCTGAAAAACCTGTACAAGGCGCTTCAGAAGGGCGCGGGGGACGCAGATATGATTGGCTGCAGCGTGGTCGGGCATCTGGCCGCCGGGATCCACTCGATCGTGCGCGTCGGAACAGATACCAGCGGGCGCAGTCTGGAGTGGACGATACGCAACGGTGTGCATTCCTTTATGCGCCTGCCGATGAATGACACATTTTTCCGGGTAGACCCGGACTGCGCGGCGTTTACCGATCAGGTGGACGCAGAGATGAACCTGCGGTTCATGGAGCTGTGCGCGCTCACTGGAGTCACCACCTTCGCCTCCATCACGCCCGGTTCGCTCACCGGCGAACAGATGAAACGCATCAACGCAATATTCCGTCTGGCCGACAGTGGGTCGGCGCATTATGGAATCCGTCATTATGAGCGCTGCGCGATTCCGGAGACCTTCACGAACGGCCGTGAGGAACGCCGGTTCAACTGGATGGAATACTATGACGGCTCCAGAACCAATCTGAGCTGGTCAAAATGAGGGAGGAAACGCATGATCCTTGAGAATTTGAACCGGGTCGTCTTTGCAGGAGACTCCATAACGGATATGCAAAGGGCCTATCCGATCGGCGAAGGACTCAACGACAGAGCGGGCTTCGGTTATGTCAGAATGATCGACAATCTGCTTGCCGCGTGGTATCCGGAAATATGCGTCCGGGTCACAAATGCCGGGATCAGCGGCAATACCAGCCGCGATCTGCGCGCACGCTATGAGCAGGACGTTTTGGCACTCTTGCCGGATTATGTTTCCATATGTATCGGCATCAACGACGTCTGGCGGCAGTTTGACAGTCCCGCCATGCTGGATCACCAGGTCGGCCCGGAGGCCTATGCGGATAATCTAACCGATATGATCCGACGTGCCAAGGCGCAATGCAGGGGCGTGATTGTCTGCACACCGTATTATATGGAGCCGAACCGGACAGATCCGATGCGCAGCCGGATGGATACATATGCACAGCTCTGCCGCCGGATTACAAAGGATGAGGACTGTGTGCTCGTAGATTTTCAGGAGCTGTTTGACAGCTATGCCACGTATCATCACAGTGCATATCTCTCTTGGGACAGGGTCCATCCGAATCAGATAGGTGCGACACTGATGGCCAGAAGATGGCTGGAAACCTGCGGCGCGGATTTTTCAAAAGACTGGAGACGGCAGGAATGACAGCGAAACAGACACCGATTTCAATCCGGCCAGCCAGGGAAGACGACTGCAGCCGCGTCGCCGAGATCGGGGCACGGGCATGGAAGGCCATTTATGATGGTTACAGAGCGCAGCTCGGCCCGGAGCTGTTCGATACGTTTTATCCGGAGGCGATCCGGCACAAATGCTGTAGCTTGCGGGAGGAAATGCAGACGCTCCCCTTTTTTGTGGCAGAGGTTGACGGATGCGTGGTCGCTTTCGCGGCCTGCAGGATCAGCGGCACGGAGGGAGAACTCATGGATAATGCGGTCGACCAGGGTTATACCGGGCGCGGGATCAGGAGCAGTCTGCATCGCTATGTGCTGAATTATCTGCGCATGCACGGCTGTACCTGCGCCGTTGTGCGGACGGGACTTGACGCAGCACATGCGCCTGCGCGCCGCGCGTATGAGAAAAACGGATTTGTCAGATCGCTTTCAAGCGTGAAATATTTCAGAAAGCTGTAAAATAATGAAAATTTCTTTTATTACGGATGAATTTACACAGAATCTAGACGAGGCGATCACTTTTGCGCTGGATAACGGACTGCAGGGTGTCGAGCTGCGCAGTGTAGACGACAGGGCGCTGCAGGATTTTTCACTGGAAGAGATCTCAGGGTGGAAGAAAAAGCTGGATGCGGCAGGACTCGAGGTTTCGAATCTGGCCAGCTCGTTCTTTAAATGCAGCTTTGAGCCCGGCCAGATCGAAATGCAGCTCAGAAGGCTGGAAAAGCTGTGCGATATTGCGGATATCCTCGCCTGCCGGACGCTTCGTGGTTTTTCCTTTTTCCGAGAAGACACGGTTTCGCTGGAGAGACTTGCGGCGGCATTTGAACCGGCGCTTACGATCCTGCAGAAGCGGGACAAACTGCTGCTTCTGGAGGCAGATCCTTCCGTCTATACCACCAACCACCGTACGGTTGCGGAGCTTCTCAGGCTGCTTGGCAGCGATCATGCCGCGGCTGTATATGATCCGGGAAACTGCCTGTTCGACCCGCTGGGAGAAAAGCCGTTTCCGGACGCCTATGAGGCGATTCGCCCCTATCTGCGCCATGTCCACATCAAAGACGCCGTATATGAAAAGGGTGAGCCGGTCTGTCTAGCTCCGGGGAGCGGACTCGTGGATTTTCCGACGGTACTGCGCCGCCTCCGGGACGACAGCTATAACGGCTATGTGTCTCTGGAACCGCATTACCGCGCCACGCTGACGCTGACCGAAGCACAGATGCGCACGCCGTCCGGCGCGGAGTTTTCCCGCGGCGGCAAAGAGGCCATGCAGCAGAGCGCCAACGCGCTGAAGCGGATGCTAGGTGCGCGCTGACGCGGTTCGGATATAAAAAACAAGCTATAAAACAGCGATGAAAGAGGAAATCAGAAGATGAAAATTGCAATGCTGCTCAACAAATCCAATCAGAAAAAAACACTCAACGAAAAAACAATCGGGCTGCTTCGGCAGAAGGCGGAGCTTGTCTGGAATGAAACCGACGGCTATGACCAAGAGGAACTTAAGCGTGTGATCAGAGGCGCGGACGCTGCAGTCACGAGCTGGGGCTGCCCGAAGCTCACCGCGGATATTCTGAAAGAAGCGCCTGATTTGAAGCTCATCCTGCACGCTGCAGGCTCTGTAAAGCCCTTTATCACAGAGGATATTTTCGACCGCGGGATCCGCGTGATCTCTTCGGCCAGCGTTCTTTCCTGCGGCGTTTCCGAAACGGCGTTGGGCTTTATCATTTCCGCGTCCAAGAATTTCTACGAGCTAAACGACAAGATGCACGCGGGCGTTTTCCGGACGCAGGGTGTAAAGGATCTGTTCGACCTGACCATCGGCATTGTCGGCTTTGGATATGCCGGCAGACATCTCGCGGAGCTGTTGCAGGCGTTCCAGGTGGACGTCATCGCGTCCGATCCCGGTGTAAGCGCGCAGAGTATGGTTGCGGTCGGCGTGCGGAAGGTTGAGATGGAAGAGGTATTCGAACAGAGCGACATCATCTCGATTCACGCGCCGGAGCTGCCAAGCACATACCATATCGTAAACGAGGCGAGCATCGCGTCGATGAAGGACGGTGTGATCCTGATCAATACAGCAAGAGGCACCGCAATCGACGAGCAGGCGCTTGCAAAGGCGCTGCTGTCCGGCAAGATCAAGACGGCCTGCCTGGACGTATATGATCCCGAACCGCCCTGTGCAGACAATCCGCTGCTCAAGCTGGATAACTGCATCATGACGCCGCATATTGCGGGACAGGCGGCGAACGGATTGCAGCGCATCGGGTATAACTGCTACTGCCAGCTGCTGCATTTCCTTGCAGGTGAGCGGATGCAGGGCGAGATCACGCGGGACATGCTCAACCATATCGCGTAAGGGAGCCATGAAGATCACGAAAACGACCCTGCAGTACAGCAGGGAGCCGATTCACCCGCTGGGCTTCAAGGGTGGACATCTGGACGAGCTGTGGCAGATCACCGCGGCAGTGGAGGCAGACGGCACGCTTTGCACAAGCGGATATGGCGTGCAGAGCGTACTCTGGTCTGACAGCGCGGTCTTCCATGCGTTCGGACCCGAACGCAGCAATGCGCTGATGTTTGAAACCACGCAATACGCGCTCAGGAGACTGGAGGGCGAAACGCTTGTCCAGCCGGAGCATATGCTCCGGGGAATCTTTGACGATACACTTGCCTACGCAAAGCGCATTACAGGCCACACAGAGCTGCGGGCAACGTTCGTGCTAAACGCGCTCACGCCGGTAGACTGGGCGCTGTGGAAGCTCTGGCACCGTAAGCAGGGCTGTGCGTTCCGCGAACTGGTACACCCGATCACGGATTTTCTCGTCCCGCGCCAGCGGGAACTTGGCAATATCCCGCTTATATCCTATGCGACAGGCAAGAAAGAGATCGAGGCGCTGGCCGATGAAGGCCGTTCGCTGTTTAAAATCAAGATCGGCTGCGATCCGGATGGGAGAAACGACGCGGATGAAATGTTGCAGTGGGATATCGCACGCCTTGCACAGATCCATGCAATCCTGTCGCGCTATGCGACGGAGGATACTGCCTGCGGCCACCCTGCGTACTATCTGGACGCAAACGGGCGCTACGATACGCCTGACCGGCTGCTGCGCTTTCTGGATGCTGCGGACAGGATCGGCGCGTTGGAGCGGATCGTGCTGCTGGAAGAACCATTCCCGGAGAATGCGCTGCAGTGCGTTGATCGGATTCCCGTGCCCGTAGCGGGAGACGAGAGCGCGCACAGCGAAGTAGATGCGGTGCGTCTAATCGAGGAATATGGCTACAGCGCAATCGCGCTGAAGCCCATTGCGAAGACGCTGTCCGTTTCACTCGCGGTGCTGGAGCAGGCGCGCAGGCGCGGCGTGCAGTGCTTCTGCGCCGATTTGACCGTGAACCCCAAAATGGTGGAGATGAACAAGCTGTTCGCATCGCATCTTCCAATGATTATGGGAATGAATATCGGCGTTTTTGAAAGCAATGGCAGCCAGAACTATCTGAACTGGGTGCAAATGCAAGCACAGAGCGGACTCACAGAAAAGCCATTTGCGCACATGCAGCGGGGCAGATTCATTTTGGATGAAGCATATTACCGCTGCGAAGGAAATGTTTGGGAGGATTGAACGGGATGAAGCCTATTGTACGTCTGGCAATCATCGGGTGCGGTATGATATCGCGGTTTCACATTGACGCGATCCGGCAGATAAAAACAGCGGAGCTTGCCGGCGTATACGATCCGAGAACGGAAGCGGCCGAGCGCGTCGCGGCCGAACAGGCCGTCAGAGCCTACCGGTCTCTGGACGAGCTGTGGAACGACCGGTCTGTCGATGCGGTGTGCATCTGTACGCCGTCCGGCACGCATGGAGCGCTTGCCATTGACGCGCTGCGCCATGGCAAACATGTGCTCGTTGAAAAGCCTATGGCGCTTATAAGAGAGGAGTGCCGCACAATTTTTGACGAGTCCAGGAAAAACGGTCTGCAGGCCGGCGTTGTGAGCCAACTTCGCTTTTCGCCCGGTGTCCAGCTTGTAAAGCAGGCCGTGGAGCAGGGCAGACTCGGAAGACTTGTCTCAACGGAGCTGAATATGAAATACTACCGCGAGGAGAGCTATTTTTCCGCCAGCGCATGGCGCGGAACAAAAAGCATGGACGGCGGAGGCGCGCTGATGAATCAGGGGATCCATGGCGTCGACCTGCTGCAGTATATCGCGGGTATGCCGGTGCGTGTGTTCGGCCAGAGCCGGACGCTGGTGCACGACATCGAGGTGGAGGATACGCTTCACGCGATGCTGATGTATGAAAACGGCGCGCTGGGTAGCGTAATCGCGACGACAAGCGTCTATCCGGGCTTTGCTCGCAGATTGACAGTCTGCGGAGAGGAAGGAACAATCGAGCTGGAGGAGGATCGCATTGCGGTTTGGAAGCTGAAGGGCGGCAGCATGCCGCCGGAGCTCGCCGGGGCCGACATTTCCGGCAGCAGCGACCCGGCCAGCATCGGCATACAGGGACATGTACGGCAGCTCGAAAATTTTGCCGCCGCAATACGCGGGGAGGAGCCGCTTCTCGTAGACGCGGCGGAGGGCTGTAAGCCGCTTGCGGTAATCTGGGGGATCTATGAAGCATCTGAGAAAGGCAGGGTGATCACAATATGATCGAAGCAAGTAGCATAATCCGGATCGGCGGTGTGAGCATTGACGTTTCGCACCCCAAGGCGTTTGCCTCGAATCTGGAAAAATACTGCATGAATATGCGCTATGCGCTCGAATACGACGACGGCTTCCGCACAAAACAGGAGTTGGAGTGGTTTAAAAACCGCTACGGACTCGACGGAATCGCGCAGAGCATTGAGGAAATGGCCGGGCAGGTCGACGTCGGCTTTATCCAGTCGTGTAACTGGGACAAGCATTTGGATCAGGCCATGCCGTTCATCCGGGAGGGGAAACCGGTCTTCATCGACAAGCCCATCGTCGGCAGCATGAAGGATATCGCGCGCTTGCGCGCGCTGGCGGACACAGGCGCAAGGATCATGGGATCTTCGTCTATCCGCTATTGCCGGGAGATCCGGGATTTTCTTGCGAAAAGCGAACAGGAGCGGGGAAAGATCCTCACTGTTTACGGCACCAGCGGAACAGATGAATTCAACTATTCCATCCATATCGTAGAGGGGATGAGCGCGCTTGCCGGTGCGCCGGCGGAATCGTGCAGATATCTGGGCGAGGTGAGGACCGAAGACGGCCAGCGCTGCCAGAACTATCTCATTGAGTATGCCAGCGGTATACAGGGCATCTACTCTGCCTGCCTTGATGTCTGGCAGCCGTTTGTGCTTGTCGTCGTGACGACAAAAAGCGTCTATCATTTTGAGATCGATCTGGATTTGATCTATTCTGCGCTTCTGCAGCAAATATCCCATGCGCTGCGAAACGACGGCCGGAGCTGCATGGCAGACCTTGATACGCTGATCAATTGCACGCAGATCATGCTCTGCGGAAAGAAATCCAGAGACGAAGCGGACGGCAGAGCAGTCCGGATTGAAGAGCTTACACCGGAGGATGCGTTTGATGGCGCGGCGTTTGAAGCAGAATACGCCAAGATCGCGAACCGCAGCGTGTATCAAGACTGAACATCGGGAGAAGAAGAGAATGGGGATTTTGAAACAATTCAGAGCAGGAAAACTTGCGGTGATTATTTGCAGCGACCGGAAGCAGTTGGGGCTTCTCGCTGGCGCAGATGCAGCGGAGGCAATCAGACGCGCGATTGCGGAAAAGGGGGAGGCAAATGTCATGTTCGCGGCCGCACCGTCGCAGGATGATACGCTGCGCGCGCTCTGTGCCGATTGCACAGTCGACTGGTCACGCGTGAATGCGTTTCACATGGACGAGTACATCGGGCTTGCTGAAACACATCCTGCCGGATTCAGAACATACCTGAAAAACAGAGTTTTCAACAGATTTACCTTCAAATCTGTTAATCTTATTAATGGAAACGCGGCGGATATTGACGGCGAAACCGAACGATACGCGCATTTGCTCACCGCGCACCCGCTTGACGTCGTGCTGCTGGGCATCGGAGAAAACGGACATATCGCCTTCAACGATCCATCCGTCGCTGATTTTAGTGACAAAGCAATTGTCAAGCGCGTAAAGCTGGAGCAAATCTGCCGGATGCAGCAGGTACACGACGGCTGCTTTGCTTCCATCGACGAAGTACCAGCATTTGCGCTGACAGTCACGATCCCCGCGATCATGCAGGGAAGGAACTTGATTTGCTCCGCGCCGTGTGCAACGAAGGCAGAAGCGGCTGCGCGCATGCTCCGCGGCAAGATCGACACAGACTGCCCTGCGGCTATTCTTCGCAGTCATGACCATGCTTGTGTATATCTTGATGCGGATTCTGGAAAACACCTGCTGGAAGAGGGATGATCTGTGAAGGTTCTTTTTAAAAATGCGCGCATTGTGCTGCCGGAAACGATCATCGACGGCTGTGTAGAGACGGAAAACGGAATAATAACAGCCGTGCGGCGCGGGAAAGCGGACGGCTGCGCCCAGAGTATAGACGTGCATGGTCAATACCTGTGTCCGGGCTTTGTGGAGATCCATACCCATGGTGCGGGCGGCGCGGATTTTATGGACGGGACGGAGGAAGCGTTCCTTACAGCGTGCCGCACGCATCTGCAGCACGGAACTACCACAATCTATCCTACGTTGCTTGCTGCGTCCAATGAGGAGCTGGATACGGCCATCGAGACGTTTCTGCGCGTCAAAAGCAGGCTCGGTGAAGAGGGGATCACCGCACCCGGCATTCATCTGGAGGGACCGTATCTGAATCCTGAGCAAAAGGGCGCGATCAACGAAGCATTTATCCGTCCTCCGCAAAGAGCGGAGTATGAGCCTTTTGTGCAGAAATAATGGACAAAATTGTCCATTACTCAAAAATGAGTAAAACGCTGGAAAAACCGCGAAAGTCTTTCCCGGAACGTTGGGAACCCTCTCAAAAAAGAGCAGGTTCCGCTTCGCCCACTTGTGGGGGAAATGGTGCTCGGCGGCCAGTCTGTTTTTCGGACAGACCATGGAAGCAGCATTTTACCGACCCCTTTTCGGTCTACTGCGTTTTACCGCAGACGCATACAACCGTCCGAATTTCGGACAGTTGCCCTGTGAGCCTTCCATGGGCTTCCATACAGAAATACGCCGTTTGCATGGCTTCCTCGTGCCGAGCGAGTAAAAACCGCTCAGAACGGCGCGTAGGCGGTCACAAAGGCATTTGCAGAACATGGCCGGACGCAGAGCACATCCCCCTTCACCTCATTTTTACACGCTTTCCAGCACGAAAGCACCCTGATATCTATGAATTTGGTAAAAATTAGGCTTCTGCTGTCCGGGGCAAATACTGAAAAAACACGCATTTCTGCGTAAAACTCATCAATATCCTTCGATTCGGCGTACTCCGGTCAGATCGTCTGGCGGAAACTCTGCAAATTGGGGCGGTTCCAGCTTCTGTCCACGGGCAGCATATTGGCCGGTGCGAGTCGCGGATTTCTGTGGTTTTGCGCCATGCAGGAAGGCAAGCAGCGTTTCTTCGGAAACCATGACCTGCCCGCTGACGCTGTTGGACGGGAGTTTTCCACTCTTGCAGTATCGGTATGCGGTTTTTCGTGAGACATTCAGAACCTCTGCCACCTCGTCGAGATCCAGAAGCGTGACTCTGCTGTTCGGCAGATATGCGATATATGGCACAAAACCATCTCCTTCCTGTGAATAATTATAATATTCCCTGCTGATTTATGCAGGAATTCCTGCGTTTCTGATTTCAAAATGCAGTTTAAAAATTTTTTTGGAAAACGGTTCAGGTAATTTGAATTTTTTCGCTCAGGTTTGTGAAATAGGGGGTGTCCCCAATTTTGGGGATACCTCCATTCTGGTGGGGTCTGCGCAATTTTGAGCAGGCCCCTTTTGTACGTTTTTCGTACGAAGACAAAGCGACCGTAAATTGGACAGCAAAAGAGGCGTTTCCTCACTTTTGAGGATACCTCCCCAGAATTGGGGAGACGTGCTCAATTTTGAGCGAAAGTTTTTTCAGATGTGTCCAAAACTGGACAGACCCCTGCGGCGAATCTGACGCACCCTGTTTCATGGCTGAAGATTCAGCCGCGAAATTATGACGCAGGCGGGACAAACCTGAAAATGCGGTAGAACAATAGACAAAGAAAAACGTAAAGGAGTTTTTTACATGAACGAACAAGATATTATTAACCTGATCCTCGGTGAGCCTGAAGATGATTTTCACGGCACAGTCCCCAGCAAGGACAAGCGGCTGCAATTCGACCGGCTGCGCGGCCATGCCGGCGCGCTCATGCACTATACGCACGGAAACCTGGACATTCAGGAGCCGTTGGAAACCCGCCGCAGCGCCTGCCTGACACTCGACGTGCCGCTTCCTGTCGTGGTGCTGAACGAATATGTGCGGAAACATTTTTCCATGCTCATGGAACTCAGCGACAGTGTATCACTGTCTAATGCAGGCGGCAGGCTGCGTATCAAGTGTACGGTCTGCGGACTGTGGGAGGAATGATAGGCGGAACATCTACGGCTGGAGATGTGCTCCATAGGGTTCTGAAACTATTTTTCCATTCAGGCTTGTAAAACCACCCCTCGCCTGTTTCTGCGCTGCCTGGCGTTTATGCGCTGACCGGTGACGGGCTGATGCTCTCTGCCTGCGCCGCCTCTGGTAGACAGAAGGACGAAACGGCCGGCAAAAAAAACCACCTGCTATAAAAGAAAAACCGTGAGAAAGCCCATTGCAGGCCTCTCACGGATTTTTTTATGAATGAAGCTCCAACCCCTGTATCGCATTCTCATACAGAAACGCTTTCAGCGGCTCGGCCTCGGCGGTGTCGTAGTAGTTCAGCAGCGCTTCGTTGAATTGCTCCATGTTTTGATCTCGGATGGTCAGAACGCCCGCTCCGGCTTGCAGCATGATCTTGTTTGCCAGCGTCAGGCTGGTACGCTTATTGCCGTCCCAGAAAAGCTGCCCGCGCGTACCCCAGCAGAAGGCCGTCAGCGCCTTTTCTGTTGCCGAAGTATCGGCGGCAAGGATTGCGGCCAGCTCTGCCCGGACAGCCGCTTCCTGCGGCACAGGCGGCGTGTAGTCCGTACCGGAGATGGCCACGCTTCCCGCGCGCAGCTTGCCCCACTCCAGAGCCTCGTTGCGGGCGATGAAGCCGTTGAGCTTGCAGACATACTCCAAGGTCACATCTTCGTCAATCGAGCCAATCAGGAAGCGCCAAGCGTCGCGCATGTTGAGAATGGCCTGAATATCGTCGATCTGTACGCCGGGGACGTTGACGCCTTCCAGAATGGTCTTTGTCTGTGGGAATGTGACGGCGCGGTTTTCCATCTTCATGCCGCAGTAGACGTTTTCATCCCACTTCTTTTTTGCAAGGAAGCGGCTTTGCTCCGGTGTCAGGTGGTATCGGTCAGCGTAGGTCATTCTGCTTCACCGTCCTTTGAGCCTTCGGCGTGAAGAAGATACTGCTGCAATTCCAGCACCCATGCCGGGCGAAGATCGCCAACAAGCAGTAACTCACCGTTCTTGTACTCTGCGACCTCGACAAAGCCGTTGTCGTTGTCAAAAAAATGTGCCTCGTCACAGTATGGCAGCACCTTCGACACAGCCTCCCAGCGGCCCGCAAAACGGCGCAGGACGTCTTCTGTCCCGATGTTATGCCCGCCGCGCTTCACACGGTTCGCGATGCGTGCAAGGCTTTCCTCCGGCGTGTCAAGGCCGACATAGAACAGCCGGACGGTATAACCGTCCCGCTTCGCTCTGGCCGCTGTCTGCGCTGTACGGAAGCCGGACAGCGTGGATTCCTGCGTAAAGGAAACACCCTTGTTCAGGCAATCGTCAATGCGGCGGATCGCCATCTTGCCGCCCTCAAGCGGGCTGACGCCTGCAAGCGCCGTAATGCGGTCAACGTCCACGATCACGCCCAGATCATTGCGCTGCGCCCGCAGAACGCCGGTCAGACTGCTCTTTCCCGTACCGTTTACGCCGCCGATGATGGTATAGACTTTCATCACGCTTCACCGTCCTTTTTTTCTGCGTATTCCAGTATATCCCCTGGCTGACAGTGGAGTAACTGACAAATGGTTTCGATTGTCTTCCATGAAACCAACTCACCATGGCGAAGCTGCGTCAAGTACGATTGGCCGATCAATTTCTCGTTGCGAATGCGATTCTGTGAGTATCCAGCGTCCTTGAGTGCAGCGAGCACGTCAATCTTATAAGCTATTGGCATGATAGTGCCCTCCCTTCGGGGACTGCTATATAACGCCCCTTTTCCATTATCCTTATTATACCTCATGATGTCACTAAATACAAGTGATAAGATTGATGAATAATTTCACTTATTTTTAGTGATATTGACAATAGACATCACTAGAATTTAGTGATACAATAAAGCCAGTCAAGGGGAACAAACGAAAACAGTTCAGACACCGGCAGAAGATGGGTGAAGAACATCTACAAGAGTTGGGAAGGAACAGCAAAGTGCAGCAAAGCTCACGAGATCAGTTGAAAGCCCCCAGCCGCCGGAGTTCCCCAAGGCAAAGAAAAAGCGCCCTGCACGCCGTAGGAAGCAGAAGCAGGACGCAACCACAAAAGGGGTCGTGGACAGTATACCACGCCCCGCCGAAAAAGGAAAGGGGCTTTACAAATGAGCAACACAGAAATTCAGAGCAAGGTCAACGAGCTTCGCGAGCTTCGCCGGATGGCCGACGAACTCACTGCTGAGATCGAGAACATTCAGGACGCGATCAAGGCGCACATGACTGCCATCGACGCCGACACGCTGACGGGTGCGGATTACAAGATCACATGGAAGACCGTGACGAGCAGCCGGTTCGACAGCACGGCGTTCAAGAAAGCCATGCCGGAATTGGCCGAGCGCTTCACCAAGTCCACCACAAGCCGCCGGTTTATCGTGGCGTAAGAGAAGAACGCGGGCGGGAAGTCCCGCCCGCACATCGGACAGGCTTGTGAGCCGGAAAGGAATTGACTATGGAGAAGATCACAACAGCCGCCAGCGCTGCGTGGCGCGGCATGAGCGACGAGGAACAATATACCGCCTTGCAGAAAATGGCGTGGACAGTCCGCAGGGGCGGCAGCAAGCGTGGTGCGGAGTGGATACAGACGCAGGACGATGCAATGACCGTCGCGGCGGAAGCATGGCTCAGAATGGGCGCAGCGCTGGAACGCAACGAGCGGGCCGACGAACCGCGCCCGCTTAACCTGATCTTGTACAGCGCCTGTGCGCAGGCCGCAAATACCATCGCCCGCAGAGAAAAGCGCTATTTCAGCGCCACGGCCAGCCTGACCATGGAAGACGGCGAAATGACGGATCTTTTTGATATGAACGCCGTTCATGTTCTGCCCGCACCAGACCCGGAAGAAAACGCCGTGCAGCGGGATCTTCTCGCCCGGCTTCTGCAATCGGATGAAGACCGCAGCATTGCCGGACGCATGGCCGAGGGTCTGACGGTCCGGGAAATCGCCGCCGCGCTGGGTATGAGCAAATCGGCAGTCCAGCGCCGCATTGACCACATCAGAAATCGCGCCCGCCTTCTGGCAAGCGCATAATAGAAAGGATGAATAATATGGAAAACAAGGAACTGAAAGAATTCAAGGAAATCCTGCACGAGGTCAAAGATCTTGACCGCTTTGGAAAATTCATGCTCTTCTGCATGGAGCGTCTGGCGCGCGGTGAAGAGGTTTCGGACATCTGGAACGCATGGGTGCAATCCGGACTCTGATTTTCAATAGGTACTTTCAAGTAGATGAAAATGGCGAAGACTGCGGGGAAAATTCCCCGCAGCCATTTTTTCGATTCTGGGACAAAAAGCATTTTTGGTGTAGAAACAAAATCAGAACAGAAACCCATACAAAATTAAAAACGGAGGGATTTTATGAACCAGGACACGCATCTTTATATCGAAGCGAATCAGAAGCACGGGCGCGGATATCAGGTGCATATCGTCATTGACGGCATTGTCGATTCCACAATGGCCGATGAGCCGTTCAGCCTGTATGACGCGCTTGGCGGCGCACAGTTCACGCTGGAGGCCGTAAACAAGGAGCGCGGGACAAATTATCTGTTGCCCGATGTGCTGCTGGTGAGCCGCGAGGCGGCGATGGCAGAGCGGCAGACCGACTTTCTGAGTGCGAAGCTTCTGCGGGAGAACAGCAGCAAAACAGGCCCGTGGCTGACGATCCGGGAAAAGCGGCGGCCGGAGGACTGCATCACGGCTTGCGAGGCGATCTGTCTTGCGTATGCCGCCGCGCGGGAGGATCACAAGCCGAAGGGAAACAATGTCTGCATGGCCTTCTGCCGGCACCTTGCGGCCAAGCACTACGGCGGCAGTGCGTTAGAACTCTACAATGCCCTCATGCGCCAGCCGACGACCGACATGGGCTACGCATGGATCAGACGGGCATTTCAGGCAGTTGACATTGGAGCGGCAGAGATCCAGCAGTGGTTTGCTGCGGAATGAACCAGAAAAACCAGAGGACGCAGGAAAAGGAGCAAACGCAATGGAGGAATTACAAGTAATCAATCATAACAACGTCGATGTTATAGACAGCCGTGAAGTCGCAGAAATGATTGGGAAGAACCATAAGGAACTGCTGCGGGACATCCGAAACTACGCAGAAATCATTGGGAATTCTAACGAGCGCAATTTTGCGCTGGTTGATTTCTTCATCCCATCTACCTATACGGACAGCAAAGGTGAGACGCGCCCATGCTATCTTCTAACACGCAAGGGTTGTGATTTTATAGCAAGCCGAATGACCGGAAAAAAGGGCGCCCAGTTTTCTGCCAGATATGTTTGTGCCTTCGATGCCATGCGAAAGCAGACAGACACGGCGCAGGCGGAAATTATGCTTCGCATGGAAAACTGTAAGCTTCAGAAAGCGCAGCTGCTGCGTGAGATGGCACAGCAATATCAGGGTGGGCCGTTTGAGCAGACGCTGAATGCCTGCGCTGCAAAGCTTATCTGCGGCAGCGAGATTATCCCTCCTCCGAAGTCGCCCTATGATCTGTGTACGGCGGGAGAAATCGGCGAGAAAATCGGGATCACATCGAATCTCGTCGGACGGATTGCAAACCAATATGACCTGAAACAGCCTGAATATGGTGAATGGGTGTTGGATGTAGCGGCGCATTCAACAAAGATCGTGAAAACGTTCCGATATTACGAAGCTGTCATTCCGATCCTGAAGGAGAAGCTGCGGAAAGAGGGCAAGCTTTAAGGACCAAGTATGAAATACGAAAATTTGTTTGATGTTCACTGTTTACTTTCTACTGTTTTTGTGGTATAATAAAAATAAGGCGGAACGCCTTTTCAAATCTTTCACTCACCCCCAGCGCCGGACCAGACCGGCTAACAAAGGGTGGGGTGCGGTCAGCAGAATAGAGAAGCATATGCGCTGGTTTGGTGCGATTTCCTTTTGGAGATGTATCAAACCGGCGCTTTTTCTTTATGCTTTGTTGGCCGCACCCTGCAACATTTTTTGACGGGAGGAATGTCCTTTGACAGAGACCGAAAAAATACGGGCTGCCCGTGCGGCGTACATGCGGGACTATGCGCGAAAACGCCGCCGAAACAGTCAGGAAATGCGCGAGCGGGAAAAAGAGAGCCGTGACCGCTATTGGCTACGGAAATTCGATCAAATGCAGGCCGCAGCAAGCGGCGGAAAGGAAAATGTAAATGAGAAAACCAGGTGAATCAGTCTATTGTTTGAGCTTCTGGAGAGACAAATTCAAGGGAAAATCCGGTGACGAGCCATACTTTGACGTGGCAGAAGACGGAATCTCTGCGGGGAAGGTCATGCGGATTTATGTGGATGCAAAGCGCTTCCCGACATGGCAAAAATGGAAAGACGAGGCAGACAAGGCGCGGGCCTGCGCTTACATCGGCAACGCGTCGATGTGCGGCTATTTTGTCAAGGGCGGCACCTCTTACCCGCTCAGCGCAAGTCCGGCATTCATGATTGAGCGGCCTGAGCTTCCCGGCCTTGATACGATTCTGTGGATTAACGTCCTCTGCCCGAATGAGACGGAATTTCATTGGGCCGTCGAGGAAGCGGAAAAGACAGCCGAACTCAAACTGAAGAACCTGGCCCCCAGCGAACTCTATGCGCCGTTCAACAATGTCCAGTATAGACACCGGGAGGCCGCAGAGAGCGATATTGACGCATTTCTCCGGCGGAACGGGATCACGCCTGCAACGGCAGAGAGTGACGGTACATACGACGGCACATATGGGCGAAAGATTTACGGGCCTATTCCGGATGATATCAAGGCGCTGCTCAAGAAAATTGGGCTGGGTGCATCGGAATGCAGAAACACGCTCGGCGAACTTTTTCAGAGATGGGGTGTGCAATAATGTGCAAATTCTCTCATCGCTGCGGCCAGCAGATTGCCGCAAGAAACGGCTTTGAAAAAGCGGAGGGCGCAGATGCTGGTCACACATGATATGCTGGAGAAGTCCACGCCGGTCTGCATCGCGTTCAATCATATGCCATGGCATTACCTCGCCGTTGCCAGACTGGACACCGGCGGGCAAAGGAAATACTTTATCTGGAAGACGGATTTCAAAAAACGGTTTGAGTGGGGCGGCTCCTTCAACGCGCAGGCAGGCGAAATGCTCCGGATCACGCTCAATATGCTGCACGATGCCGGGGATTTGAGTCTTCCGAAAAACTGGAAGCCCGGAGACGAAGACGACGGACAGCCGCCTGCATGGTTTGAGTTGAAACAGGAAGCAGAGCAGCACCGGGCGGAGGTCGCGGCGCAGGCCCGGCAACAGACGGCAAAGACGGCGATCTACACATTTTCACGGGAAAATGAAGACAGTACACGGACAACGGTTCGGGTACGGGCCGCAAATCAGACGGCGGCGCGGGAAGCGCTGAGTCAGACGTTTCTGAACCGCGCAACGCTCTGTACGGTGCAGGACGGAGAACGGTATGAACTGTGAACGCGCAAGGCTTGTATTGGAACGGAATAATCAGAATACCCCCGGAAAGCCGGGCAGGAACCGCAGGAGTCCGGCACTACGCTGTGCTCTCGCTTTTACAAGGAGTTTTATGGCAATCGAAGATTTTGTTCGGGATTTTAACCGACACTTGGACGATGCAATCGGAAAGGCAATGGAAGGCGGCGTGGCCGATGCTGTCCGCACAGCGATCGTATCAGCGGTAGAGTCCGAGGTCTACAGCGAGAGGGTTTATAAGCGCAGCGAGGATTATCCGTATGTCAGACGGGATGAAACCGGAGGACCTGGCGGTTTGCAGGACCGGAACGTGATGGAGGCGAATTATGATCCGTCGACCATGACGCTGGAGGTGCAGGACAGAAGCCGGGACCGGGACAGCGGACGGCTGATCGCGCCGGTCGTGGAAAGCGGTCAGGGCTATCAGTGGAAGAAGTCGGCGATTTACAAGACAAAGCAGGCGCGCCCGTTCCATCAGAAAGCGCAGGAGATTGCAATCGGAACCGGGCTTGTGCGGAAGGCGCTGGCAAAATCTTTGACGGAAAGTGGATTCAAGGTGAAGGAATAATAACAATAGATACAGAAACAGCGCAGGCGAACAATGTTTTTCCTGCGCTGTTTTTGCCCCGTGTGGGTTTTGGTGCGGGTTTTTCAAAAAATGCAGAAAATCAGCACACTGGGCAGATTGTCTGTTTTGATGATAAAAATTCGTAAAAGCGTAGAAAAAGACTGGAAATCATTCGATTTCCAGTCTAAATTATTTGGTGGAGATAAGCGGGATCGAACCGCTGACCTCATGACTGCCAGCTGCGGTCGGTTCGTGATATTTAGCGTTTTTGCGTCAAATACGTCCGTTCCGTCAACAAAAAATACGGAATTTCACAGCGATTTGTCCACTGTGTCCACACGCTTTCGCGCACACTTGGGTCACAATCTGGGTCAGGGGATGCGATTGCCTTTTAACAACAGCAAAGTATTTATAAAAAATCAGTACTGAAGTTTCCACATATATCGTCTCATGGTCAGGGGGTGCTTACGCTCTTCAGCAATTGCTTCAGCATACAAGCGAAGAATACCGTCAATCAAAATCGGGCTGAAGTACTCTTTGACAGAAGCAGGTACATATTTATCAAGACCGTAATCCTTTGCATCAACAACTGTAACCTTAGCGTCAAAGCGTTCCATGAAAGTCAGTGCGCGCAAATCCATCGGGCGTGTTGGCCCATCATTTACCAGAAGTAAATAGGGTTTGTCTTTTTCTACCAGTTCAAACGGACCGTGGAAGAACTCTCCGGTGCTGAAGGAAGCCGAGTCAAGCCACTGCATTTCCATAAAAATAAAACTGGAAAAGCTGTACGCAATTTGCTGAGAGGCTCCGGAACTGGCAACGTAGATAATCTGATCATCCTTATAAGATTCACCGAATTTTTTGGCAAAAGGAGCAGCGTATTCAATGGCAGCATCAATACAGTCGTAGATATTTCGGCAACCAGTGAGAAGATCTTCGTAGCATTCATAACCTTCATACTGGTTCAGAATTTCCGCTGTCAGCTCCAAGCACTTAGTCAGTTTCTGCATTTTTGCAGAATAGCTCTCGAAGAATCCGTGAACGATCTGATAATCGGAATTTTCTGCCAGAGGGGAATCTGCTTTGTTTGTCAAACAGACAACAGGAGCGCCAAGTGCTCGAGCCTTTTTTGCAGCGGCAACTGTTTCAGGCGTGTTGCCACCAAGAGAACACGTAATAATGATGCTTTCCGGTCCGGCTGTAACTGGGGGATCATAGTTAAATTCATTGGCCGTGATGACTTCTGTGCGCAAACGCTTGGCGTTTTTTGCAAGGAAATATTTAGAGGGGTAAAGATCTGACTGCGATGCACCACAACCGACAAAAAACACGTTATTTATATTAGGATATTTTGATTTGATATCCGTTACAATTTCCTGAATGTTCATTTTAATCATCCTTTCAAGTGATAATATTGATTTAGGTAATTTAGGCTTTGTGCAACTGCTGCGGTTGGATTTAGATAATAGCGTCTACCAAGAATTTCCGAAGAAAGAGGTTCTTAGTAATTCCGGACGTGACAAGGACTTCGCGTATGCCAAGTATCTCTGCGATATCAATAACCTTTCGAAGCAATTTGTTTCATTAGGGGTATATCTAATTACCCCTTTACACTGCCTGCGGTCAATCCACGGACAAATTGCTTTTGCATAAACAAGAAGAGGACGATGAGGGGAATTGATGTCAGTGTAAGACCAGCCATCAAAACCGCCCAGTCGACACCAACCTCGCTTCTAAGTGAATACAAGCCATAGGGAATCGTCCTTAGGCTATCCGATTTTGTAAAAATCACCCCAAGCAAGAAATCGTTCCATACAAACCTTGCAGTTAAAAGGATAGAAGTCCAGAGCATCGGCTTACACATTGGAAATACAATTCGAAAGAGAATCCGAATATTACTGCATCCATCGATGCATGCAGCCTCTTCGACCTCTAACGGTAGTGTAGAGAAATAGGTCCACATAAAGAAGGTGGTGAATGGAATACGGAATACAGTATAGAGAAGAATCATTCCGGTATAAGTATCGAAGAGGTGCAGTGCCTGCATGATCTGATAGTTTGGAATGAGACCTACTTGCGGGGCAAGCATTAAACCGCCGAGAATAAACATAAGGATTGCATGCCGCGCGCGGAAACGATAGCGGCAAAGAGCAAATGCAGCGAATCCGGAAATTGCAGTAGTTAACAGGCATGATGCAACAGTCATAATAATGCTGTTCAAAAAATAGTCTTTTACACCAATGTTCCAGACTTTTACGAAATTCTTCCATTGCGGAATTTTCGGGAGTTCATACGATGTCGTAAATATCTCGGTGTTTGTTTTCAGCGCGCTAATAATCATCCAGAAAAGGGGATAGATAAAACTGACCAGTAAGAGGAGCAAAATTGCAACAATCATCGCTCTAAACACTGTTTTTGCTAGAGGGATTTTCTTCCGGATCATCTTAATCTCCTTTCTGTGGACTTGATGTCATACATTTTAATCTGGATCAAAGACAATGCGAAAGTTACGACGAAAATGACAACACCAATGGCTGAAGCATAGCCCATTGCATCATTCCGGAATGCCTCGCGGTATAGCATGGTTCCAAGGACTTCAGAGGCACGACCAGGCCCACCAAAGGTCAACGCAAATACACCTTCGAATGTTTTGAACGAACCAATGATAGTAACAGCGGTATTGAGTAAAATGGTTCCTTTTATGTTCGGGATTACAACATGAAAGAAACTAGAAACCGGCGTACAGCCATCTACATAAGCGGCTTCAATATAGTCACGCGGGACTTTTTGAATGCCAATAATGAATAACAACATGGTGTATCCTAAGTACTGCCATTGATTACAAAAAATTGCTGCAAATATTGCAGTGTTTGCATCACCGAGCCAATCATGTGCTAGGGCTCCGAGACCAATGGCTTCTAAAACTTGATTTACAAACCCAGTTTGTGCATTTAAAGCCAATTGCCAGAGCAATGCGACTACTGTGATTGACATCATGGAGGGAAGAAAATAGATAGTTCTACATACTGTTCCAAATTTACCAAGCCATTTCTGTTCTAGGACTCCGGCTAAAATTAAGGAGACGCCGACTTGAAAAATAACAGAAAAAATTGCAAACAGTACGGTATTTCGAAATGCTGTCCAGAATACTTCATCGCTAGCCATGCGAATATAGTTTTTCAGTCCAACCCATACTTTCTCGATGGAAAATGAGTCCCAGCGGAAAAGCGAGTTATAGAAGTTAAGCGCAACAGAGAAATAGATGAATATGGACAACAGAATGACAGCTGGTAAAATCATTAAAATTGCTTCGGTTTTTCTTTTATAAAGCACAGCGCAACCTCCTTCTCCTTGATCAGGCTTTATTTACGGCTGTCGACAACATAGTTGTCGACAGCCGTTTTCCGTTACGGTGAAATCACTTATCTTCCTCTATAACACGATGAGCCTCATTTCGGACAGCTTCCATGATTTCTTCCGGCGTTTTTGTACCACCTAGAAGTTCCTGACCACCAGCCATATAGACGCTGGCCACGCTAGCGTTCATTTCCAGATCAAGGGGGCAAGAAAAACCCTTACACTCGTTAATGATTCCCATGGCCTCCTGCAGCTGTGGGATGGCAATATCTGTGTCAGTCGCAATTGCGTCAACTGTAGAGACAAAACCAATTTCTTCGGTCATCTTCTTCTGATTCTCCTCATTATAGAAGAATTTCAGAAAATCCATCACAGCTTCAGGGTGCTCACAGGTCGAAGAGATTGCGAACTGATCAATCCACCCAATCATCATGTCAGGATCGCCGTTGCCTTCCATTGGCGGCAATTTGAAGATGCCCCAATCTCCAGAAGCACTCGGAGCAAACTTGGTTTTAAAACTGGCGCACTGGTCGTAAATCATCACGGTATTCCCCGCACACCAGCCCTCGACCGCCATATTGCCGTCAACAGAGGCACCACCCGGGAGGAAGATTCCATCGTCATACATACTCTTCAAAGTTTCTAATGTCGTAATGTACCCTGGATCTGTAAAGTCTCCAGTTTCCAAATAGTAATCAGCAGCAAGAGTTTCAGGGTCTACCAGCATCAAATTCAATGCCGCCATCCAGTGAGTTAAGGGGGAACCGTTCAAGTTACCCAGCATCAGGGGGATCTCTCCATTGTCCTTTAAAACATTGCAGAGAGACATGAACTCATCCCATGTCTGAGGTTCCTCAAGGTTGTATTGTTCAAACTTGTCCTTATAGTACAGAATAAAGTTTACACATGTCCGGATAGGAAGGCCGTACTGACTACCTTCATATTGGCCAGTGGTCAGCAAACCCTGATTAAAAGCGTTTTTAAAGTCTGGATCAACAGCCAGCATCTCGTCGAGATTCATAATAACGCCAGCTTTGGCAAATCGCTGAATGTAGTCGCCATCCCAAGTAAAGAATAGATCCGGGACGTCATTACCGGAGAGCATCACACGGAGCTTTTCTTTGTAAGGTTCGGTAGCAACCGCTTGCATTTCAATTTTAACATTTGGATTCTCATCCATATAACGGTCCACAAGATCCTGCCAATACGGCAAACGTGCCTCATCATTCCATTGGTGCATAAAGGAAATGGTAATTTGTTCGTCTCCGGTTTCTTCAACATCGCTATTCCCGGCATTTTTGGAACAAGCAGTCATAAGAGAGAGCAGTAATACGACAGCTAGCAATAGTGCAACAACTTTTTTCATTATCCTTTCACCTTGATTCTAAATTTTAATTTTTGATTTTATCTCCCAGTCTCTTTTGCGACCCGGTCTTATGCGAATGCAATATTGCTGAGAATTGCCGTTTTATATGGGACATAGAATTGAGATAATCTAAATATGGGAGATTTTCTATAGATAGCGGCGAGCAGAGAACGCGTTCTTCCTGTGCAATCTAATGCATGACTACCATCCTTTCAAGATTCACAGCAAATTTTAGTCCAGTTAGAAAGGTCGTCGACAATACCGATCTGGTGAAATCATATAACAATTATAATACTAAGTCAATGCTTTTTTTCGTATTAAAGCAATATAGAACAATAATTATTGAATATACATAAAAATAAACAATAGAATATGTGCATATATACAAAAAATCTTGATTAAATGCAATACCAATATAATACTATTTACATGCGACTCAATGTGTGCTATTCTAAACATGCTTGAAGTATAAAAAAGGCCCCGCAAAGCGGGGCTTATTAGATGTATCTTAAACATACATTTTGAATTTGTCACCGCGAATAAATTGCGAGTTTCTGGCAAACGGGACAGCGCTGTCTAAATACATTTGACTTTCCATTTTTAAAAGGGGATATCCTTTTTGAATATCTAAATATTTGGCCAACTGGTATGTTGCAAAAGAAAGTTCTACTACTTTGTTAGAATGAAAAAAGTCAATACGGTATTTTTCACGCAATAGTTTATAGAGCGACTGGTTATTCAGATCTTCATCAAGCAAGTATGTAAAGTCTGTAGTAAAGCGGGTACTCTCTACTGATATTGGAAGTGCATTTGCGTAGCGAATCCGTTCTATAACGACAACTGAAGAATTCTTGTTTAAATGTAGGATTTCCTGATCCAGAGAATCTGCATCTTCAATAACGCTTTTTATCGTTTTAGAACCAGGTGAAACGCCAAGTCGCTTGCACATATCAGTAAAAGAGAGGTCCTCTGAGATGGAACGAGAGAATTTTTGCTCACTGATAAAGGTTCCGGCACCGCGTTTTCGGACCAGATAATTGTCTCTGGCCAGCGTCTCTAATGCGTTTCGAACTGTGATTCGACTTACGCCATATTTTTTGCTCAACTGCTCTTCTGTCAAAATTTTCTCACCTGGGCGGTATGTCCCATTCAAGATATCATCGCGAATCGAATCATGTAATTGCATATAGAGGGGTCTATTATCGTGTGTATGTGTCTCCATATAATAACTCCATTAATTTGTTATTGATATACTGCCTGTATTTAATATAACCTATCTATAACAAATCGTCAATCCTTTTTGCTGAATTTAGCAGGTACAGTATCTGCTATTCAAATATAACATGACAATGAAAGAAGGGCAACTATGGTAGTTTTTAAAGGTCGGGTTATCGATGGAAATGGTGGAACGCCAATTGAGGAAGGACTAGTTGCAGTAGATGGAAACAAAATCCTTTATGTTGGCGAAGCTGCAGGTTTTCAATACCCTCAGGATGCGGAAGTTATAACTGTTCCCAATGGAACAATTATGCCGGGATTTATCGAAGGTCATTGCCATTTGGGGCTTGGCGATGATTACTTAAAAATCTTTCGTGAGCACACCTACAATGCTGTTTGTCGAACCGTTAAACAAATGGAGACTCTGCTTGAATGCGGCTTTACTTCTATGCGTGAATGCGGAGGATTGACAAACTATCTGAAGCCTTCTTGGTCTCAAGGGGTTATTTCAGGTCCGAGGATTTTTTCTGCGGGACGTTCCATTACACAAAGCGGAGGCCATGCTGACCCAATCAAATACTATCCTATCGAATTTAGCAAAAATCCAGAACGCGTTTTTGCGGGAATTATCGCAGATGGGGTACCCGAAGTTCAACACGCGGCGCGTCTGCAGTTTCGTGAAGGTGCAGATTTTTTAAAGGTCATGCTGTCACCAGGCACAGCTTGTCAGGCGAGAAGCCTTATGCCTGCCGAATATAGCGACGAGGAACTCAATGCTTTGGTAGAAGAGGCGAACAACTTCGGCTCCTATGTTTGCGTACATGCACACTCTAATCTTGCCATCAAGATGGCGCTACGCTGTGGCGTTAAGTCAATTGAACATGGTTCGTATTTGCAGCCGGAAGACGCAGAGAGGATGGCTAAGCAAGGAACCATATTGACCCCAACGTTTGCGACCAACGAACGCTCCTACCGCAATATGGAGCGGCTTGCTCCGTGGCAGCGGGAGAAGGTTGCGCAGTCCCATGAGCATCGCGCAGCGTCTGCGAGAATGGCACATGAGGTGGGAGTTACCATTGGATATGGTTGTGACTTTGGCGGCGGAGAAATTACCCCCTTCGATTTGAACGGAATGGAATTTGAGCTACTTGTCACGCGAGCAGGACTCACGCCAATGGAAGCCATCATGGCAGCGACAAAAACAAATTCTAAATTAATTTTGAGCGAAGATACTCTTGGTACATTGGAAGCTGGAAAATTGGCTGATGTTGTTGTAGCAGCGGGCAACCCGTTGGAAGATATTTCAATCCTTGGGATTAAAGATAATATCAAGGTTGTCATGCAAAATGGCATTATTAAGAAAAATCTATTGGTAAACCAGTAATGCAAGGAGGATTTGGCGATGATTGTTTTGAAGGGTCGCTTGATTGACGGAAATGGTAATGCCCCGATTGAAAATGGCCTTGTTGCTGTGGAGGGAAATATAATTACTTATGCGGGTCGAAGTAATGAATTTAAAGTCCCACCTACTGCACAAATTATTGAAGTCCCTGACGGAACTATTATGCCCGGCTTTATTGAGGGACATTGCCATTTGGGCCTTGGCGACAACTACTTTAGATGGTTTAATGAGCATGTATTCAACAAAGTGATTCGCGCGGAGCGCGATATGGAAGACCTACTAAACGGCGGCTTTACCTCTTTGCGCGAGTGTGGCGGTATGAGTAATTACTTAAAAAGCGCTTGGAACGATGGATTAATTCACGGACCACGAATTTTTTCCGCAGGAAAAAGCATTTCTCAGACTAATGGCCATGCAGATGCAATTCGAGATTTTCCTATTGAAATGGGTCAAAATCTGACGCGTGCATTTTCTACCTACCTTGCTGATGGTGTATCTGAAGTTCGCAAAGCTGCTCGGATGCAACTACGTGAGGGAGCAGATTTTCTTAAAATTATGGGAACAGGGGGATTTGCCGATCAAGGAAACAGTGTTCACCGGAGAGAGTACTCTCATGCTGAATTGCGTGCTTTCGTTGAAGAAGCAGAGAAATGGGGTACATATGTATCAGCACATTGCCACGGTTTAAATGGTATTCGTGCTTGTGTGAACGCAGGAGTAAAATCTATTGAGCATGCTTCTTATATAGATGCAGAAACCTGTGAGAAACTTATGGCAATTGATGGCTGGATTGTACCTACGTTGGCAACTGGCTATCGTGCTAGGATGAATTTGGATCGCTGCACCCCTTGGCTACGTGAAAAAATGCTGAGCAGTTATGATCAAAAACTTGAGCATCTGCATCTTGCAAAAAAAATGGGGGTGACGATTGCGTTCGGAGCTGATTTCGGAGGTGGAGGCGGCGAGGTCACTCCGTTCATCTACAATGGACTTGAGTTTCCCTTACTCGTTGAGGAAGGGGGCCTTTCCCCGATGGAAGCCATCATGGCGGCTACAAAAACAAATGCTCGTCTGATTTTTAGTGAAAAAACGTTAGGAACATTGGAACAGGGAAAGCTAGCTGACATCGTTGTCGCAAAAGGGAATCCCTTGACAAATATTAAGTTGCTGGCAGAACAGAAAAACATCAAAGTTGTTATGTTGGACGGAAAAATAAAAAAACAGATTGATTAACACAGCAGTCTATCCCGGCAAGGCGCTAAATGCTTTGCCGGGACAACAAAAGTGAATGGAGATGGCGAAATAACCATGATACATGTTATTGGGCTTGGGGATAATGTTGTAGATTATTATGTGCATAGCAATACAGTTTATCCTGGTGGGAATGCTTTGAACTTTGCTGTATATGCCAACATGCTCGGGTATAAATCTGCATATATGGGTAGTTTTGGCGATGACGAAAATGCCTTGCATGTTTATCGAACGCTAAAGGAGCTTGGAATTCCTGTTGAACATTGCCGTTTTTATGTTGGCGAAAATGGATGTGCACCGGTCAATATCATAGAAGGTGATCGCATCTTTTTAGGTTCAAACAAAGGCGGAGTCACAAAAAAACATCCGATAGAGCTGACCGCGCTGGATATAGATTACTTGTCTCAATTTGATCTGATCCACACGAGTATTTTTAGCTACATTGATCCTCAACTGCAGAAATTGAGTTCAGCCGGACTTCGCGTTTCTTATGATTTTTCGAATCAATTTGATGAAACACGGCATAGAGAATTGTGCCCACATCTCTGGTGTGCGTGTCTTTCGAGCAGTGAGCGCAGTTATGAGGAAAATTGCGAATTAATTAACCAAATTGTCAAATTTGGTTGTCCCAATGTTGTTTTGACACGTGGAACAGACGGAGCGATGGTCTATCTTAATGGGAAATTATATGAACAATCGCCATACCTAGTGGCTGCGACTGATACAATGGGTGCGGGTGATTCATTTATTACCGCATTCTTAACTTCATACCTTGATATGGACAGGTATTGTCGGGATTTCCCCATTCAAAAGGGAGGCGCTGGGCTGCTAAGGCAGGATGATGCCAGGGAAGTGGCAGTTCGCATATCCATGCACAAAGCAGCAGTTTTTGCTGCCTCGACATGCCAACAGGATGGTTCTTTTGGTTATGGACACAAAAAGGGATAGAAATTCAGAATTGATTCTGGTAGATACGCATGTTCACACAGATATTTCGCCTGATTCTCAAGCAAAAATTCAGGATGTAGTTCAATATGCACAAAGCGCCAAGCTCAAAGGAATTATTATAACCAATCACTTTGAATGCTACCAGGATCAACGCCAGCATATGCCATTTGCATATATTGAACAGAGCTGTATTCAGGCAGAGCAAATCCGGCAAAGTTTATCTGAGTTCTATGTCGGCAAGGGGATTGAAATTGGACAAATCATTTTTCGCCCTGAAATTGAGTCAAGAATTGCACAGTATCCACTGGATTGCCTTATAGCATCGGTACATAAAGTGGATAATTATGACATTTCAAAAGTTCCACTCGCCATACTTAATAGGACGGATTACCTAGAACGCTATTTTGAGCAGGTATACCAAACAGCTGCAAAAGCCGATTTCGACATATTGGCACACTTGGATTTGCCATCACGGCGCCTAGAAAGCGCACATTATTCTGAAATGCCAGCTGTCAATGAACAAATTAGGAACATTCTTACTACACTGATTAACCGAGGGAAAACGCTGGAGATTAATACTTCTCTGGTCACTGGAGATTCTTTTAAGACGATGCCATCTTATGAAATCTTACAAGAATATTTTTCTCTTGGCGGTAGAAATATCTCGCTAGGATCTGATGCACACCGTGCATGTGACGTTGGAAGAGGATTCTTATGTACAATTGAAGTATTGCGGGAAATTGGTTTTACACAAATTTCCTGGTATGAGAATCGCATCCGCTGTTTCTCTGATATTACGCAATGAAAGGACTGATTTGACTAGGGCGTATCTGAAAACTGAAAATACGACCGGCAGTGAGAAGCTTTTGTGTTTGGTAAGGCATTTTTGACAGGGATACTGTCGCTTTTTAAGAATAAATGGTGCAATTCAGTGAGAAAGGCCCGCTGTTAGGGGTTGTTGATAGCTTTCAGATACACCCTAGCAACGGGCAAGATGGAGGTAACATGTCTAAAATAGCAATTTCTGATTTGAAAGATTTTTGCAGAACTGTTCTGCAAAAAGAAGGTATGAAAAATGAGTATGCCACGATTGTGGCAGATGTATTGTCTGAAACAGATGCATTTGGTATACACTCTCACGGAACAAAAAATCTGCCTGGGTATATTCAAAAAATCCGTGCTGGAGGAATCGATATTCATGCTGAACCGGAGATCATACTCAATGCGGCTTCTCTTGCAACGATAGACGCAAGGAGAGCAATTGGCATGGTGCCAGCAGTGCAGGCGATGGATATTGCCTGCCAAAAAGCAAACCATACTGGCCTTGCACTAATTACTGTTTTTAATAGTTGTCACTTTGGCGCGGCTGGATACTATGCGAATATGGCAGCAAAACGTGGGATGATAGGCATTGCAATGTCGAATGTTGATCCAAACATGACGATCCCTGGCGCGAGGGGAATGGTGATAGGGAATAATCCTTTTGCCTATGCGGCTCCGATGGAAAACGGAGAGAGTATGTTCTTGGATATTGCTATGAGCAACGTGGCCTCCTTAAAAGTTGTTCAAGCCCGAAAAGACAGACGACAGATTCCAGACAATTGGATTGTTGATAAAAATGGAGTGCCGACTACTGATCCCAGTCATTACCCAGAAGAGGGTGCAATGCAGCCTATGGCAGCTCATAAAGGGTATGGGCTGGCTATTCTGGTAGATTTACTTACTGCCGTTTTATCCAATGGTTGCACATCTATGGAAGGGCAGATTTCCTCGTGGTGTTTTGATATGGAGCGTCCAAACAACGTCTGCCACGCCTTTTTGGCGATTGACCCACAAGTATTTCCAGTCGGTTGTGGCCTCTCTGCTAGAGTATTTGAGATGGCTAGAGCTTTGCGAAACGCTCCGAAGGCGCAAGACTCCACCCGGATTTTCACGCCGGGAGAAATTGAATGGTCTCGGCATCGCCGCGCTGAACAAGAGGGGATATCTCTTCCCAGTGATCTTGAAATGACCCTTCAACAGTTTTCGCACGCTGAAGGAATCCCTCTTTTTATAAAAGAAGCATAATTACTGTGTCAAACTATGGTTTGTGCCACAGAAGTGCGGCATCACGATGACTACATAATAGAGTTGAGAATACTGAAAAAATGAAGAGGCACAAACTACTGCTTACATGCAAGAAACTGGAAATAATGACTTATATGATGGGAAAAAATAGAGATAACTCACATGGAAAAACAGTATAAATATACGATTATTGTAACCGACAGCCGCCATACCGATTATGAGATTGAAAAGGAAATCTTGTCTGAGATTGGCGCAGAGGTTAAAGAACTTAATTGCAGAACGGAAGACGAAATGATTGCCGGATGTGCAGACGCAGATGCACTTCTTTTGGATATGGCACCTTGTAGTCGCCGCGTGATTGAATCGCTCCATCACTGTCAAATAATTAGTCGTTATGGTGTAGGTTACGATAATGTTGACGTTTCGGCGGCTACAGAAAATGGAATTCTAGTGACAAATGTTCCAGATTACTGCAAGGAAGATGTTTCCGACCACGCGCTTGCGCTGATGCTTTCCTGCCTTCGGCATGTAGCAATGCGCGACCGCAACATTCGTGCGGGTTCATGGAACATCCAAGCGCACAGTTACCGCTTAGCGGGAAAAACGCTGGGTGTACTTGGCTTCGGGTGCATCGCTCGTGCACTGGTACATAAATGTAGTGGATTTGGGCTGAACAGGGTGTTGGCTTATGATCCGTATTTATCAGAATCAGTTTGCAAAGAAAATGGTGCAGAAAAGGCAGATCTGCAAACGGTGTTATCAGAGGCCGATTTTGTCTCACTACATATGCCAGCTACGCTGGAAACGAAAGGAATCATCAATGCACAGACGCTTTGCTGGATGAAGAAAACGGCGATTCTTATTAATACAGGACGGGGATCATTAATAGACGATGAAGCGCTGATAGATGCACTGAAAAATCACAGAATTCTTGCAGCAGGGCTTGATACACATAATGAGGAACCGCTATCGAAGAATAGCCGATACTTTACATTAAACAATGTGACTTTGACGGATCATACGGCTTACAATACGATTGAAAGCGTTGCGGAGTTGAAGGAGAAAGCAGCGCAGAATATTGTCGATGCGCTTCTTGGAAAAACGCCCAAATATCTAGTTAATCAGTTCCCCAAAGGAGAATAACCATGAGCAAATTAAAAAGACTGGCCGCATCGGCTGTTGTGCCAGTTGTGGTATTGGATGATGCAAAAGATGCAGTCGCGACGGCAAATGCGCTGCTGGCCGGCGGCGTGGATGTGATGGAGATCACCTTCCGCACGGCGGCCTGTCTCTTATACACATCTCCGAGCCCACGAGA
>ENA-OYZN01000244-OYZN01000244.1-human-gut-metagenome-genome-assembly--contig:-NODE-244-length-31006-cov-12.843559_pt1 | contig 31006 bp, 27 predicted proteins | sample MGYA00243294_ERZ653483 | MGnify/ENA primary metagenome ERZ653483 (study PRJEB26926, sample SAMN06165155) | human gut metagenome | biome: ENVO:00009003; feature: ENVO:2100002; material: ENVO:00002003... | reverse complement strand
CGAGATAGGCTCCGGTCTCGTGGGCTCGGAGATGTGTATAAGAGACAGTGATTATGTAGCTTATTAATGAGAATATCAACATGAGAGGTTTTGGCAACAATTAAGCTGATAGTTGATGGAGGAAATTAAACATGAGGCATAACAGAAGAGCTGTGATGGCAGAACGTTATAAGCTTTATATGAGAAAGCACATTTTCAACGGCAGATATTTTGTTCGCAATATGCAGATATTTGTCTGTGTGATTGTCATAACAGCTTTGGTAATTGGCGGTGTGGCATTAGGTCATTCTGGTTCAGATGATGTGGTCGAGGCGAGTGCGACAGTAAGCATGAAGGACGCATTGTTTGGAAATAGTGGTGAGGAAAAATCGGCTGCAAAGGCAGATACTTCGGAAAAAGATACAGAAGCAGTTACAGAGGCGGAAGTGACTACAGAAGCTGCAAAGACAGAAGCGGTTGTGGCAGAGCAGGAGACTCCTGCAGTTCCTGAGACCCCGGCGCCTGAGGAGCAGAGTGAATTTGCAAATAAGTGTATTGCAAATGTAGATGAGACTTTGAATATAAGAAAAGAGCCAAGTACGGAGGCTGAGTTTGTGGGTTCCATGAATCCGGGAGCGATTGCCATTGTGGAAGGCACAGAGGGAGACTGGACGAAAATTAAGTCCGGTGATGTAGAAGGATATGTTTTATCACAATATGTTTTAACAGGTGACAGTGCAGAGGAATTTGCAGAGGACTATGTTACATTGCGTGGTACTGTGCTGGAGGATGGTGTAAATATCCGTGCAGAGGAATCTACCAGTGCAGATATTCTGGTGGTTTTAGATAAGGATGATACCATTACTGTTTTGGAAAATCCGGAAGACAAGGCTGAAGATACTGAAAAGACAGAGCAGCAGGATACGCAGGAGCAGACAGCTTCTACTGCGGAAGAGGATAACAAAACAGATAGTACTACAGAGAACACAACTGCTGACACTGCCTCTGAGACAGAGGATAATACAGGTGCTGCAGCAGTGACAGAGGAAAAGGCTACCGAGGTGGAGGCAGAGGGCTCTGCCAGTTCCGGTTCAGAGAAAAAAGCGGCAGTTAAGCAGCAGTCTTCAGAGGAAATTAAATGGCTGCCGGTTATGTTAGAGGATGGTCAGACAGGTTATGTGTCTGCAGATTTTGTAGAAGTAGATGAGTTATATGAAATTGCGGTTTCCGCAGAAGAGCTGGAGCGTCAGGCAGCAGAGGAAGCTGCCAGAAAAGCGGCAGAGGAAGAGGCAGCCAGACAGGCGGCAGAACAGCAGGCAGCGGCAAATCAGACATCCGAAAGCGGCGGAAGCAATAATGGCGGTTCGTCAGGCTCTAATGACAACAGTGATTCTTATAATGGAGCCACAACAACACCTGTTACGACAACAGAGTCCGGAGATTGTATCGGAACCTTTACGATTACAGCATATTGCGGATGTAAGAAGTGTAGTGGAGGCAGTGGAAAGACTGCAAGTGGAACAACTCCGACAGAGGGCAGAACCATTGCGGCAGATACCAGCATTTTACCATTTGGTACACAGGTAGTAATTGGCGGTGTTGTATATACTGTAGAAGACCGGGGAAGCGGAGTAACCGGTAATCATATTGATATCTTCTTTGCAACACATAAGAAGGCTATGGCATTTGGTAGAAAGACTATGAAGGTATACAAATATTAATTTAAAAAGATGCTGACGGGACATTTCAGTTGATTCTGGAATGTCCTTTTTTGCTGTATAAAAGTGTGGTATAATATGTACGCATAAGCACGAATGCAACTTTCGATAGAATAATCCCTTTGACTGCTTGCAGGGAAAGGGATTGTTTTATCGAAAGTTATGTGAGTGTAACGAACAGCGAAAAACCGAAGGTTTTGAGGTGGCATTCATGCGGAGCAGGAGTTTGGTGAGAGGATAATCGATTATAACGGAGAAGAGAGTATGAAGGGAACAATTTTACTGGTGGAGGATGATTTTGCCCTTGCCATGGGAACAGAATATGCGTTACGGGCAGAAGGCTATGAGGTGGCACATGCGGGCAGTCTGGAAAAAGCCAGAGAGGTGCTGGCGAGTGAGGTGGATTTGATTTTATTAGATGTGATGCTTCCTGATGGAACCGGATTTGATTTTTGCAGGGAAATCCGGAACCGGAATAAACAGGTTCCCATTATTTTTCTGACTGCGGTGGGGGAAGAGGCAAATATTGTACAGGGCTTGGAATTGGGGGCAGATGATTATGTGACAAAGCCTTATCGGGTGAAGGAGCTTTTATCCAGGATTGCCGCAAACATCAGAAGAACCCGTTATTCTGGCGGACAGACAGCCTCCGATGTGTTTTGTTTTGGCTCCCATCAGTTTTTTATAAAGGAATTCCGTCTGTTTTATCAAAACCAGCCGGTGGAATGTACTCCCAGTGAACTGCGGTTGTTGAAGGAGCTGGTGCAAAATGAAGGTCTGGTTTTGACCAGAGGCCAGCTGATGGAGCGTTTGTATGACACAGAGGAAAACTTTATAGATGATAATACGCTATCGGTTTACATGAAACGGTTACGGAACAGACTTTCAGAGGATGCCGGTTTTATTGAGACGGTTCGCGGAGTAGGGTATCGGTTTAAAAAAGTGGGGAAAACAGGACATGCGGAGTAATTATGAACGGAACAGATATAAAAAGAAATTTCTGATAATTTCGATTCTCTTTTTAATATTATGTGTGGGATGGATTAGGTTAAACTGGGGAGAATTTACATGGAAAACCGGAGGCTTGCTGATTCTCCTTCTCATTTTTGTGGTACTTGTCTATTGCATATCCTATCGTAATCTGGATAGGGTTTATTCAGAAATCGAGAATATATCAGAGATTATGGCAGAGGTGATGGAGGAGGGGCAGGAGGCTCCGGCAGAGGAATATAAAGAAGGAGCAGTAGGAATTTTATATACCAATTTTTATAAAATGGTAGGCGCATTAAAGGAAAGCAAGAAGCGGGAGCAGGATGAAAAAATATTTCTACGGGATATTATTTCTGACATTTCCCACCAGTTAAAAACACCGCTGGCGTCCCTGACGGTTTTTATAGACCTGCTGTTAGAGGATAAGGTGGAGGGGAAGGAGCAGCAGAAACAGATTTTAGAGGAGGCACAAAACCAGTTAAGTCGTATGGAGTGGATGGTTTTATCTATGCTAAAGCTTGCCCGGATTGAAGCGGGAGCCATCCAGTTTGAAAAAACGGAAAATATGCTGAAACCGTTGCTGATGCAGGCAGGTGAAGGGATTTCTTTTCTGGTAAAGGAGAGAAACCAGAGACTGACTGTCGATTGTGATGAGGAAATTTTGCTTTCCTGTGATGGGGACTGGCTGGTGGAGGCAGTCATTAATTTGCTGAAAAATGCATCGGATTATTCCGGCAATGACAAATCCATCCGGGTAGAGGTGGAACAGACAAAGGTTTATACCAGAATTTATATAAAGGACGAAGGACCGGGAATCCCGGAAAAGGAGATACCGAATATTTTTAAGCGGTTTTACCGGGTGAACCAGGAAGTGAATCCAAACAGTGTAGGAATCGGGCTTTCTCTTACTAAATCTATTATTGAGGGAATGGGAGGAAGCATCCGTGTGAAGAGTGAAGAGGGGAAGTATACGTGGTTTGTGGTGACCTTTGTACAGTGAAATTAAGCACTGATGCCCTCTAAGTTGAGTTATTTTGTCTGTTTCGAAACTCCCGTGGGGTAAGGTGGTAGTATTTAACAAATTGTTCTGTCATATAGCTGGAAGAATTAAAACCGCACTTGCTGCTGATATTTTGTATAGAACTGTCTGTTGTTGTCAGAAGTTCCATTGCTTTATCTAATCGGTAGCGGATTAGGTATTCGTTCGGCGTGTGTCCTGTGTATTTCTTGAATATGTTGTTGCAACTGGACTTGCTCATATTGCCGGAAGCGGCAATGGATTCAAGCAGGATTTTGTCTTTGTAATTATCTTTGATGAATCCAATCATGTTCTTCAGGCATTCTATACGTTGATAATAGTTTTCTGATAATTCTGTGATGTTTACTTCCGCACTGATTAAAATATAATGCCATATCTGAAAAAAGCATCTGGTGATTTCAAATTGATTTCCGACGGACTTGTTCAATTCCCTTGTAAGGTCTGCAATCTTTTTTGCGGTTTCTTCGTCTTTCCGAAACAGTATATATTGTATGTCTGGATTAGTAATAATAGGGAGAATATATTCTGATTCAACCTCGGGGGAAGAAATCAGTAGTCTGGGGTGTATTACTGTTATAATATATGTGCAGTAGATGTTGTCTACATCGGTTGAAAAATGTAATTGACGCGAATTGATGAAAATCGTGTCTCCTGCATTAACCTCAACAATGGAACCATTGATGTTATATGCCATTTTTCCCGTCAGCACAGTCATCATTTCCACATCTTCGTGCCAATGAACCTTTCTAATCCAGGGTGAAGATCTATCCATATGTCCTTCGAAGGAGTATGATGGGAATGAAGGATCATCGTAATTTACGATTTCTGATCTATCGTCCCGTTGCCTTATCATAGCCCGCCATTGTTCACGTTTTTCAAGATAACGTTTGTTTTTCATGTGGTCTTTTCTACCTCGATTCTCATAATAAATACGATATTGTTATAAATTTTAACATAATGTTTATGGTATTGCAAAGAAATTTCTTATATACTGATAAACATTAAATAATGTATCAGAAGGGAAGGTAAACTATGAAAAGAAAAGCGATTGTATTTATCATGATGATTTTTCTTCTGTTTGTTTCTGCGTGTGGTAAGGCAGGTGCTGGCAGTGGTAGTCAATCAACTGACAGCAGTACACTGTCGGCTGCTTTATCCAATTCACAGCTTGAGAATAAAATGACGGAACTAGAGTGGTCAAGAGTGGAGAAACATGGTCTTACCTTGCTCGATGAACCTGAAGCTGTAGAAGTAAGTGATTTGATTTTGGCTCAAGGTAATCATACCGTCAGCGTAGAATATTATCAGCCGATGGATGAGGATTCCCTTACAACCGAACTTGTTCTGGTAGACGGAAAGCTTGAAATGTATTCAATTCCGGGAGCGGATTACAACGGTGGTGAGTATTCATTTATGTATAGCGGAATTAATGATGAGGGCGAGTATGTTGAACAGGAACTGACGTTTGCAACTTTCGAGGAATATCTTGATTGGGTCAGAGAGGATAGCATGAAAAACTATGGTTACTCTGAAGGTAAAGCAGAGCTTTCTGCGCAGCGTGTTAGAATTGCATATGAAGCTATAAAAAGTGGAAACTATGAGATACTTCCGAAAGGGACTATCGATTTTTCAAATCAATCCTTATATGATACGGGAGAAGATGAATACACAGATTACAGAAATACCTGGGAATATGACCGTGATGCAGTTGAAAAGATAAAGGATTCCATTGACGAGATTAACATTTACGATGAAGAGCTGGATGTGGAATTTCTGGTTCATGTGACTTTGCCGCCTGATTACGATAAAGATAAGACATACCCAGTATTCTTTCTTACGGACGGCGTATGGCGGTTTGGCAATCACAGCGAGCTACGTAAGGTCATGGAGGAAGGAGAAGCAGCCGATGTGATACTTGTGAGTCTTGGCTATAATTACCATATGAACGGAACAGACGAAACAAATCGTTACCTGCATCTTGTTCAGGCACGCTCTTTGCTGCTGGATTTTATAACAGATAATCTGATGCCATATCTTGGTGAAAATTATAAGATAGACTATGCAAATTCTACCCTGTACGGTCATTCTGACGGAGGAGTATTTACACACCATGCGTTGTTTAACTCTGATCAGTATGAAAATCAACCCTTCGGGTATTACATAATTGGCAGTCCGGCCTTTTGGTGTCTGTATGATAAAGAGATTGAATTAGATTCAGAGGGTTGTGAAACGGATTATGGATATTTTGACAGGAATGAGAAGCTTGATAAGCACGTGTTCCTTTGTGGTGGTGCATTGGAAGATCCGGATTATCAGGATAGCTATAATGGTCATGCAACAACATTGGAAGGACTGGAAAACTTGAAGGAGAGGCTGGAATCTCATGGTTCGGATGTCACATACAAGCTATATGATTCTCATCATTATCAATTCATCCCTGAAATGCTTATTGAATACTTGAAGGAAACCTATCCAAAACGCTAATCGGGGAAGTTGTTATTATTGCGGAAAACGCTTTGCTATGATGCTGTGAAAAAGATTTGTGCAAATGAATCATTTGTTCGGTAGAGCATACGACTTTTAATCACAGGGTTTTGGGTTCAAATCCCAACAGCACATTAACGGTCATTTATATCCTGTATAATTCATGATAACTTACAAATACTATCCTTGAGGTGAATGACATGGATAAGAAAACGCAGGAACAAATACAAGAGCAAAAGAGTCTGGATAAATTCAATAGTATAACTCAAAAGGTTACACCTGAGAATCAGAACCAAACACACAATTCCAGAAAAGAGGGAATACAGCCGATTAATCAAAAAAGATAGAGTTGCCGTTTTGGTGGCTTTATTTTTTTGATTTATACGAAAAATATAATAGATTTTTTAAGAGGTATACCACAGGGATAGCATATATCTGGACATTAGGAGTGTGTTAATTTAATCACTGATTAATGGTAATAATCGTGAATTAAAATTTAATTATAAACAATTTTGGTAAAAATAAATAGGATGATTAACAATGAATTATAACAAATCAAACAATAGGACTTTTGAAAATGTTTACAATAAAGTAGATTTTAATACACAACAGATTGCAATCATATTACATTTTCTGTATAATGAAAAAGGAGAATCCATAGTTATTAGGTATGATTTGATATATGTAGGAAGTGAAATAGGAAGTATATATGGAAATTATTATTTGTAATATAGTGACTATAATATGCCACTATTTTAGCGGAAGGGCGGAAGAACATGAATGTAAAAATGCTGTATAAATATGCGGCTAACAGGACGCTGCACAGGTTGATTCGGTATATGGTGACGCTTATTCTCTGTATGGTAATGTTTCTACTTTTGTTGGTTTCCCTATTTGCATGGAGATATATCAGGCGGGAGCGGACTGCCTGTGACCAGTGCTTAAATGGAGGGATTAAACAGGCAGGAATGATTTCTTTTGAAGATGGGTGGTCAGAAAATGCAATTTTGGACAATATACTGAATATGGATGAAATCATAGGTGTTACCAGCGGTAGTATCTATCAGCCGACAACGGATATGATAGAAGAATTGGGGGCACAGCAGGAGCAATTAGACCCGGAGTATGTCAAACAACAAAACGGTGTACCATGGTTTCATATGAGCTGGTCCGGGGTGGATGTATGCCATTTCAACTTAAGCGATGGTAAACGGCCGGAAGAGTGGGATTTGGCAGAAGATGAGAGCCTGATTTATCTGGGGGCGAATTTTAAAGATATTCCGGTCGGTACAAAATATGACTGTGAATTTGAACAAACCACTTATGTTGTAGGGGGAATCCTGGAGAAAGGGACATGCTGGATTTGTGATGATGTATATATCTTTGAATCCATAAGGGATACCCGGTATGTAGAGAATCTGGACAATATGGTCGTTTATATAGCTCCTTACCTTGTAAGTGGGCGGTGTACATACACGGTAAAAAACGGATACAGTCTTGAGGAAACAGAGCAGAAATTACTGCAGCTGGCAGAAAAACATAATGCAAAAATTAAGCTTGCCAGACTGGAGGATGTGATAGATGAAAATGAATATCAATATTCGTATATATTAAATGCGATAAGAACAATGACATTCATTATTATGTTAACCTCTCTGGTTATTTTGGAACGTACACAGTTTTCAGAAATGATTAGTGATACGGAATATTTTGGGATTTTTTATGCAAATGGAGCGACAACGAGAGATTTGATGTCCATTTTAGTGGGAGAAAATCTGCTTAAGGTTGCAGCCGCCTATTTGCTGGCAGGGGTTGGAGGATATTTTGTACTGCAAAGCACCTGGCAGCTCTTTCAACCGGGAATAGAGAATTGGCGGAATGTAAGAGCAATTTACTTTGGACAGGCGATGTTACCGGCATTTCTGATTGGTCTGGTGATTGTTATTTTGGCAACCTTGAGGCCGGTTTTATGGATGAAAAAAAAGAGTCCGGTAGAGTTAATGCAGGAATATAAGGTATAAGGAGAAATGATGAGACAAAGGGAGCATTTATGGATACACGATAAGCTTGCAGGTTCTGTGATGATGATTGCATTTTGCTTTACTTTTTTTATTATTGTTAATGTACTCAGAATACAAAATGCACAAAGTGCGGCAAAAGAGCAGGCAGAGAAGGAGCATTATACGAACAGCCATATATTCCAGTATCAGACATCGGATATGGAAATAATAAATTCAAGGATACAGGTGGATAAATTGAAAATCACACAGGGAAATGTGATTCTTGTTTTTAAAACGGTGGTTGGAACCGGATATTCGATTGCACCAATCCACATGGTGGTGAGTAATAATGAACCCCTTGTGGAAGAATTGCAGGAGGGAAGATTTCCAACGGAAAATGAGATTTTGCATGGGCGTAAATGTGTGGTTGTGGGAGAAGGATTATTGCGCCTGGCGGAACAGAAAGGAAATAGCAGGGAAATTATGATTAACGGTATTCCATATGTAATAACAGGGGTATTAAAGGATGTTACCGGAGATGGAAATGATAACCGTGTGCTTGTTTTTTATAATTGTTTTTCTGAAAAGTCCATGGAGGATTTGAATGGCGAGTACTGGTTTGATATTGAATACGGAAGTAATATTGGTGAAATTGGACAGATTGAAGAATTACAGGCATGGTTGTATCAATTTGCAGCACCGGAACATTTTGTTACAGTTGAGCAGGAGGATATGGACAAATTGAATGATGCCAGAACATTGGAACAAATGATGGACAGATATAAAATATTTGTTCTGTATGGCTTGTTTATACTTTGTATGGGCGGTTGTTCGGTTGTATCTTCGGTTTGGATACAACGCAGAAGAAAAGAAATGATAATCCGCAAGGCTTTTGGGAGTAGTTTTTGGAAGATATCGGGTATTATATTCAAGGATTTGGCTGTTATCATGGCAGGAGCCGTTTTAATTGATATTGCAATATTCTCATTGCAAAGTGTGATTACCGGGGAAGCCATAATGAGACAGGAGTATTTCTATAATAATTTATTGTACTTGATTGTGGTGGGAGTGGTGGTAATTTTGGTTACGTTAATACAACCACTTCATATGGTTCTCAAAATTAACCCGGCAGATGGAACGAGAAATTTTTGATTTTGAGGATGTTTGCAGGATTAGTGTTTGACAGGAAATATAAGCGGAGGACGGAAAATGATTACATTAAAACATATAACAAAAACTTATGGGAAAGGAGAAGGCGCTGCCCATGCCTTACAGGATGTGTCACTTGAAATACAGGAGGGGGAGATGATTTCGGTTATGGGGGCATCCGGCTCGGGGAAATCGACACTTCTCAATATGCTGGGTTGTATGGATGAATTTGATTCCGGAGAATATCTTTATCGGGATATTGAAGTGCATAATCTGGAGAAAAGCAAATTGCATCAGTTTCGAAAAAAACATATTGCTTTTGTATTTCAACAATTTGCATTGATGAATCAGTATACGGTATATGAGAATGTGGAATTACCGCTTTGCATTCAGAATGTGCCTAAAAAAGAGAGAAGAAAAAGGGTGTATGAGGCTTTAGAGAAGATGGGAATCCGGGAGCTTGCAAAAAAAATGCCGGCTAAGATATCGGGAGGACAACAGCAGCGCTGTGCAATTGCAAGAGCGCTGGCATCAGGAAATGAACTGATTCTGGCTGATGAGCCCACAGGAGCATTGGATGTGGACAATGGGAATGAGATTATGAATATCCTGGAGCGGCTTAACAAACAGGGAAAGACCGTTGTGGTCATTACACATGACCCGAAAATTGCAGCACGCACACAGAGAATTCTCTATATGGAAGATGGAAGGATTGTGGAACATGAAGAGCAAAATGCGGTGTTGTAAATACATAGCAGAGATTCTTATGTTGGGATTTATGCTTGCCGGATGTGGCAAAGAGGAGGCTGAGCTGGAACCGTTTCATATAGAAGAGATATGCAGTCTGAGTCAATTACAGGAAGAGAACGGAATCAATCAGGGGGAAGTACTGGCATGGGCAGGACGAAATGATGACGTTTGCATTGTATTAGCATCATATGAAGAAGAGGGTGTGGAATGGTTATTTTATCAGGTGCAGGAGGAAGGTGTGTCACAGACATTTTCCATGGAGGCAAATGAGGATGATGAAGTAAAAGCATTTGATGTCGATTCAAAAGGAAATTATTATCTTTTGGAGAATGAATATGGAGAGGTGAAGCGGACTACCTCTCTGGTCAGAATTGACAGTGCAAAGAGGGAGACAAAAGAAGTTTCGCTGGATGACAGGATTAATGAGTACGATACGGTTCAAAATCTTCAGCTGGATAAAGAGGATAATATTTACCTGTTTTTTGAATCAGGAAAAATTTCGGTATTTTCTGCGGACATGGAATGGCAATATGATATAACGGAACATGAAGAAGAGTATATTTTAGATGTGGCAAGATGTACAGACGGAGCTGTAATTTTTGTGTCTGCAAGATATGAGGGAGATAAAGAGGTTTTAAAAATTTATCAGATTGACAGGAATGCAAAAAACACTGTGGAAATAATGCTGCTGGAGGAAGAGCAATATGTATCAGATATATTGATAAATGGAACAGAACAGTATGACTATTATGTACGGGGACAACGTGAAATCAGTGGCGGTCAGATGGGGGAAAAACAGCTGGCACCAATCCTTTGTTGGGAGAAAACCAATCTCGTTCCGGATGAAATCGGTAAAATCTATGCAGTGTCCGCTGATAAATGGTTTGCTTTAGAGCAGACGGATAGTCCATCATTGGTCTACATGGTGAAGGGGAAGGAAGAAGAGAAAACGGACAGACAGATTCTGCGGCTGGCATGTCTGGAAGCGGACAGTGATTTGCAGAGGGAAGTTGCAGACTTTAATAAGACAAATAAGGATTATGAGGTTGAGATTATTTCCTACAGTGAGAGAGAGAATCCCGAGCAAGGGCTCATGATGGACTTGTCGGTTGGCTCAGACATTGACATTGTATTGATTCCACCGGAAGAAGCAGACCGGCTGATTGCCAAGAATTTGTTTGTCGATTTATATCCTTTTTTGGATGCGGACCCGGGCTTGAAGAGAGACGATTTTTTTGAAAATCTGTTGCAGGCATATGAGCAGGATGGGAAATTGTATCAGACTGTTTCATGGCTGCATCTGCAATGTCTGGTGACGAAGAAATCCAGCCTGGAGAATGAAAACGGATGGAATCTCGATGCGTTTGAAACATTGCTTGAAGCCTATCCGAAGGCAGCAGTCTATACAGATGCGTCAAGCACATCTATTCTGAAACAATTTTTAAGGACGATGGCTGTTGATTTGGTGGATTGGGAACAGAAAAGCTGTTCATTTGATTCCGATGCGTTTGAGAGGATGATGGAATTGGCAAACCGATATGGGATGGAAGACGGAAGTGTGGAAGCGGAAGATGAGATGCAGGCATTGCGGGATAATCGATTATTGTTCTCCCAAACAATATTGACACCGACTGAAGTGGTGTTATATGATGATGCGCTATCTGGTGATTATGTTGTGGTGGCATCTCCTTTTCAGGAAGGTATGGGTGCAAATGTGTATTCCAGCGCTCCTCAGTTTGGAATTGTTGCAGAAAGTGGAAATCAGGATGCAGCATGGCAGTTTGTTAGGCATTTTTTCACAAAACAGTATCAGGACTTTTCAAAAGATATATTACTTATGGGTACGGACCATGTTGGAATACCGGTGAGGAAGGATTGTTTTGATGCTTTGTTAAAGAGGTATACTGCAACAGAGGCCTATGAAGTAGACGGGGAGTGGTTTGAGCCATATATAGCCGCTATCGGCAATGACCGTTACGATTTTGAGATGGAACAGCCGTTGAGTGCCGAACAGGAAACAATTTTCAGGGAAATTGTGGCGAATGCAGAGAAAAGGGAAGGAATTGACAGTCAAATTGAGGAGATTGTGTTGGAGGAGGCACAGAGTTATTTTTCGGGAGAGAAGGAATTGGAGGAAGTAATGGGGATTATACAAAAAAGGGTTACCACATATTTAAATGAATAGCAAAAAAATTAAAGTTTGCCAATCTTACAAAACCGTAAGAAAAATCTTCTCCAAAGTCACTTGAAAGTAATATTAGTACGGTATACTAAGCATAGTCGGAAAGGGCTATGCTTTTTATATTATTAAGAAGCTTTTTCATATTAGCTTCTTATGGTATGGCAACTCTGGCAAATCAAAAGAAATGGGGGATGGCAGGATGACAGATTACAGAATGCTTGCAGTATACTATTTAAAGCACAATAAGAAGCGAAGCATAAATACCATAATAGGCGTGGTAATCGCTGTTTTAGTGCTGTTTGTATTACTGAATACGATGCTGGACTATTTTTTGAACCAGCGGGCCGCTGCGAGAAAAGAGGCGGATTATGACCTGGTACTCTATACGGAGACACAGAGCCAGATTGATGCGGTTATCAGCAGAGAGGATGTAAAAAGTGCTTATGTGGGAGAAGGATATAATTACGAAACAGAAACCTTATGTAAGAATGCGTTATATGTGAATCTTAACAATCCATATAAGATGAGCGAGACATTAAAGTCACTTGAACAGGAGTACAAGATTGCGGGGGAATTAAATCCTGAGCTGGCAATGTACTATTTTAATGGTGGCGATGATAATTTTATATTTATTGCAGTTATGTTTGTTATATTGATTGCATATATATTTGCAATATTCGGAGTCGGAATCATCCGGAATTCCATTCAGCTGTGTCTGCTTGAACAGCTTAAGGATTATGGAATCCTCCGTTGTATTGGTGCGACAAAGGGACAACTTCGGACATTTATCTATATTATGGGTGCAATTTTAGAGATTATTGGTGTGGTTGTCGGTGTAGTTCTGGGTTATCCGGTTTCCGTGGTTGTGGGACTGGTTATTCATAATCCAACAAGCTTTCACATTCTGCCGGCAGTTGTTATTCTCGTTGTCTTTTTAGGGGATTTATATTTTGTAATGCAGGAAAACTGTAAATTTATAAACCATATGACTCCGATTAGTGCAGTGCGGGGAGAGTTTCGCATTAAGAAGGAACGGATTAAAGTAAGAGGAAAGGGCGTTATGGGAAGACTTTTGGGCGTTGAGGGCGAATATGCCCATAAGAGTCTGATGCGGAATCCGGGAAGATATTTTAAGAGTGTGTTTGCTATTGGTATCGGTGTGGCAGCGGTTATTGTGATGATGAGTTATACAGGCATAATAAACACGATGCTGAAGGATGCAATGAAGCATGATGGAAAATACCAGTTGTATTATTATAATGTCATATCACCAGGGACGGAATCAGATGCAGAGGCAGTAATGGCATCACTGCCTCCAATGGAAGACCTGGAGAAAATTGCTGCCGAGAGAAATATTACACAGACAAAGCGGGTTTATATTTCTGAGTTATCTGCGGTGAACCCGGAGGCAGTGGTGGGACGATTTACAGAGGAATATTACAAGGAAACTGTAATGGGAAATGCGGGGAAGAATTTGTATGATGAAGTTAAGGCTGGAGAGGGCGAAAAACATGAATCCTTTGCGGCGGCTTTAAATTTAATAGGATATGATGAAGAGGATTATCAGGACCTGGAGGAATGTCTTATAGACGGAACATTGGATATAAGTGAAGATGGTTTGGTTTTAGTTGGGGCTTCGGAGGCAGTGGTGCAAATGGAGGAGGACACATTGATAGAAGCTTTAACGTATGGTCATTATACGATTACGGATTATAAAGTGGGGGAAACCATTGATATTGTAGACCCGCAAAAATTCATGACACTGGTGAAGGAACGGGAGACGGAAGCCTTAAAGGAGGAAAAAGAGGGAAAGAATCCGTATGCAAAGTATGATGGATATTCGATTCCGGAATTTACCCGGAAGGAGCTGATAGAGGCAGGAGAATATAAAACCTATACAATTGAAGGAATCGTGGACTTAGAAAGTGCAGGGTATGGCTGGGGGTTCCTTAAAGCGATTGTCCCTTTAGAAAATTATTTTGCAATTACAGGTATGGGAGAAGATGAAATTTCTGGAATTCAATTTCATATGGAAGGAATGGAAATCAGTTCAAGTGGTCTGGAACTGTTAGAAGAGCTTTCGTATACAACAGACAGTAGTTATTCAATGTATGGAGAAATATTATATATCTGTGCCAAATTTAAAAAAATTATTCGTTATGTGGCTTTAGCGGTGCTCTTTGTGGTGACCTTAAGCGGTGTAAATATCGTTAATACCACTGCAAGTAATCTGCATCTGCGAAGGAAGGAGTTTGCCCAGCTCCGGGTAATAGGTCTGTCAAAGAAACGTCTGACGTATACGGTTATGTTAGAGGGAATTGCAACAACCGTTGGTGCCAATATCCTCGGAGTTACAGTTGGAATGGGAATCAGCTATTATTTGTATCTGGTTTTAAGGCTTATGTATCCTATCGATTTTGTAATCCCCTGGGCTTCTATCATAATAGGAGTGATTGCGTCTGGTTTGCTGTTATGTGGTACGGTTTATGTGCCGCTGAAGAACCTGCCTATGGACATGGCGTCTGATTTGACAACGGATGGAGATTAACAGGCAGAAAAATAGTTAAAATGAAAAATTGTTTGTAACAGGAGGAAGAGAATATGGAGATTGTGAGATTAGAGCATGTAACAAAAATATATGGGGAAGGAGATACAAGAGTCTGGGGGCTTGATGATGTGAACCTTACAATAGAAAAGGGTGAAATCGTGGCGGTAGTTGGTGCTTCAGGGTCCGGTAAGTCCACTCTTTTACATGTAATGGGCGGTGTGGATGTTCCAAACAGTGGAAAGATTGTTATTGATAATAAGGATATTACAAGATTAAATGATGAGGAAATGTCTGTGTTCCGCAGAAGGAAGATTGGATTTGTATTTCAGGCATACCATTTGATTCCGGTGCTGACGGTGGAGGAAAATATCCAGATGCCGATTCTTTTAGACCACAGAAAGCCGGACCGGGAGTATATAGAGCATATTTTGGAGATGCTGGGCTTAAAGGACCGGAGAAAGCATCTGCCAAACCAGCTGTCCGGCGGACAGCAGCAGCGGGCGGCAATCGCAAGGGCTTTGGCAAACCGTCCATCCCTGATTCTGGCAGATGAGCCGACGGGAGCGCTGGATTCCAAAAACGGTAATGAGGTTATTACGCTTTTACAGGATTCCGTCAAGAAGTTAAATCAGACGCTGGTGTTGATTACCCATAATATTGACCTTGCAAGGGAAGCAGACCGGATTGTAAAGATTGCGGACGGAAAAATCGAAGAATAGTGGGGGAAAGGAGGAATGCGTTGTGAAGAAAATATGTAGATGGCTGCTGGCTGTGTGTTTTTTTGTGACGATATGTACTGTGAGGGTGGAGGCTGCAGAGCCTAAGGTAATGGTGACGGATTATAAGGTAAAGGAAAAGGAGATAACGGCAGGAGGAGAATTTGAGCTTTCACTAACCCTTTATAATACAGCGAAGAAAAATATAAAGAATATGAAGGTAACCGTTCTTTCAGAGGCAGGAGAGCTTTTGCCGGCAAAGGGGGCAGGAACGGATTATGTGGAGCAGTTAGATGCGCAAACAGAGGAAACCCTTACATTTCAGATGAAGGCGGCAGAGGGTTTGGAAGAGAAGTCCTATAAGCTTATGGTGAAGCTTGCCTATGAGGATAATTATGGCTCATCCTATACGGTGGAGGATGCCATTTATCTTCCAATCCGGTTAGAACAGAGATATTCCCTTACAGACGTTGTAATAAATGGTGATTTTACATTAGGTGAAGAGCTGGAAATCACCGGCATGGTCAATAATCTGGGTAAGGGAACCCTTTACAATGTGACGGTGAAAACATCTGGTGAAAACATTTCAGAAATGGAAAGCTACATTGGAAACATTGAGCCCGGTAAGAGCGGTAATGTGGATATGCTCGTAACAGCGCAGCATTTGTCAGAGGGAACCCAGCGAATGAATTATATTACGGTTGTCTATGAGGACAGTCAGGGAAACAAGCAGGAAAAGCAGGAGAAATTAGAACAGCTGTTAAATCCGGATAATGATATAACAGCTCCGGTTTATGAGAATCTGGAGACGGTAAAGGAGGAGGAGAAGAATACCGGAGCGGGAAAGCTGATTTTAGGTGTAGGAATAGTGGTTATTGTCATTGCAATGGTTTCTTTGCTGGGATACAGAAAATGGAAGCGTAAGAAACGGATACGGGAGGAATTTTAATGGGTTGGATATTCCGGTTATGTACATTGAATATGAAAAGAAGAAGAACCCGTACCATTTTGACTGTGCTGGGAGTGACAATCGGTGTCATTTCTATTGTATCGCTGCTTTCCATTGGAATTGGCGTAAAGGATGTAATGCTGAAAGATTATGAGACCGGGGATACAGTGAGACGGATTATAGTGCATGGTGAGGAGAACGGCAAGCGCAAGGACAAAATGCTGTCGGACCGCACCATAGAAAAATTCAGCAAGCTTTCCCATGTGGAGACAGTTTATCCCATGTATGAGATTTTAGTAGTCATGCAGATGGATAAATATATCAGTTATGCCGGCCTTTGTGGAATCCCTGCAGAGCAGCTGGAAAAGCTGGAGCTTGTGGAAGGGTCGGAGCTTAGCGGAGCGGCGACAAAGCCAAAGCTGGTCTTTGGAAATCTTATGGGGATGTTATTTTATAATGAAAATACAGGCAGTAGTTTTGCAGAGGCAGAAAATAAAATGACAAAGGAAATGCTTGGGAAAAAACTCCAGGTCAATATTGGGTTTGATGAGAGTGGGTTTTCGGATAAACTTGCTGTTGACGGGGTTATGAAGGGGGACGATAATACATATTTCATGGAATCCCAGAGCGTATATTGTGACTTGGATGTTCTGCTCCGGTATCTGAAACGAAAAAGCCCTGATGGGAATATTGTGGGGCAGCCTGTGGATGCAGAGGGAAATGCATATAAGGATTTTATTTACAGCAGCGCAGTGGTAGTTGTGGATGATATAAATGAGGTGGACGCCGTTGTCAAGAAGCTTCAGGATATGGGATTTCAGACGGAAAATGAAAAGGAATACCTGGATTCCGTGAAAAAGACCCTGAAGGTGGTACAGCTTCTGCTTGGCGGAATTGGTATGATTGCGCTGGTGGTGGCGGTCATTGGAATCAGCAATACCATGACAACAGCCGTATATGACCGCATAAATGAAATCGGCATATTGAAGGTGCTGGGCTGTGATTTGGATGAATTGTTATACCTGTTTTTACTTGAGTCAGGAATCCTGGGTGCAATGGGAGGCGTTGTGGGGATTGCTGTTTCCTATGGAATCCGTGGAATTATAAATAAACTTGGCGTCATGCTTCTGGAATTTGCAAAGGGGACACAGCTTGCGGTGATACCGTGGTGGCTGGTGCTTGCAGCAGTGGTGTTTTCTACAGTATTGGGTATTCTGGCAGGCTATTTTCCTGCCCGTTGGGCGGTAAAATTAAAGCCGATTGATGCAGTGAGAAAATAGGTGATTGGAGGAAAGGAGTTTTGCAGGGAATTCTTGACAAAATAAGATTGTATGATACAATGAAAAAGTTAAGGATTTCAAGCTTTTGCTATGAATTCCTAAAGATTTGTTGAAATTAGATTTTTATTGAGGGAGATACCCTGAATGTTACTGTAGGAGGATTTATCATGGCAACAGCATATAATCACAAGCTGATTGAAGGGAAATGGCGCAAGAAATGGGAGGAGAACCCGATTAATGTGGAGGATGGCAAAAAGCCGAAGTATTACTGTCTGGATATGTTTCCATATCCGTCCGGCAACGGTCTTCATGTGGGTCACTGGAGAGGATATGTAATCAGTGATGTATGGAGCCGCTATAAAATGATGCAGGGATACTATCTGATTCATCCGATGGGATGGGATGCCTTTGGTCTTCCAGCAGAGAATTATGCCATCAAGAATGGCGTACATCCTGCAATTTCCACTGCAGAGAATGTAGCCAATATCAAGAGACAGATTAACGAGATTGCAGCGATTTATGACTGGGACAGAGAGGTAAATACCACCGACCCGGATTATTATAAGTGGACGCAGTGGATTTTTGTAAAGATGTTCAAGGAAGGTCTTGCCTATGAGAAGGAGATGCCGATTAACTGGTGTCCGTCCTGTAAGACCGGTCTGGCAAATGAAGAGGTTGTGGACGGTAAATGTGAGCGCTGCCACAGCGAGGTAACCAAGAAGAATCTCCGTCAGTGGATGTTAAAGATTACGGCATATGCAGACCGCCTGCTGGCAGATTTGGATACATTGGACTGGCCGGAGAAGGTTAAGAAGATGCAGGCTGACTGGATTGGCAAGTCCTATGGTGCGGAGGTAGACTTCAAGGTAGACGGTATGGAGGAAAGCATCACCGTATATACAACCCGTCCGGATACCTTATGGGGAGCAACCTTTATGGTATTGGCACCGGAGCATGCATTGGCTTCAAAGCTTGCAACGGATGAGACGAGAGAGGCAGTGGAGAAGTACATTTATGACGCATCCATGAAGTCAAATGTGGACCGTATGCAGGACAAGGAAAAGACCGGTGTATTTACCGGCTCCTATGCGATTAATCCGTTAAATGGCAAGAAGACGCCAATCTGGCTGTCGGATTATGTACTGGCTGATTATGGTACAGGAGCCATTATGTGCGTGCCTGCCCATGATGACCGTGACTTTGCATTTGCAAAGAAATTCGACCTTCCAATCATCCAGGTTATCGCCAAGGACGGAAAAGAGATTGAAAACATGACAGAGGCTTATACCGAGGCAAACGGAACCATGATTAATTCCGGTGACTGGACTGGAATGGAGTCCGCTGTATTGAAGAAGGAAGCCCCGGAAATGATAGAAAAACTGGGATACGGCAAGAAGACCACCAATTATAAGCTGCGGGACTGGGTATTTTCCCGCCAGCGTTACTGGGGCGAACCGATTCCGATTATCCACTGTCCGGACTGTGGTGCGGTACCGGTTCCGGAGGAGGAGCTTCCGGTATTGCTTCCGGATGTTGAAAAATATGAGCCGACAGGAACGGGAGAGTCACCGCTTGCAGCCATTGATTCCTGGGTAAATACCACATGTCCTTGCTGTGGCAAGCCGGCTAAGCGTGAGACCAATACAATGCCGCAATGGGCAGGTTCTTCCTGGTATTTCCTGCGTTATGTGGATAACAAGAATGACAAGGAGCTGGTAAATAAAGAAAAGGCAGACAAGTATTTACCGGTTGATATGTATATCGGCGGTGTGGAGCATGCGGTGCTTCACTTACTGTACGCGCGTTTCTATACCAAGTTCCTGCACGATATCGGCGTGGTGGATTTTGATGAACCGTTTAAGAAGCTGTTTAACCAGGGTATGATTTGTGGACGTGACCGGGAGACCGGTGCAGCTACCAAGATGAGCAAATCCTTAGGTAATATTGTGTCGCCGGATGACATGGTAAATGACTATGGCTGTGATGCGCTTCGTATGTATGAATTATTTATCGGACCGCCTGAGCTGGATTCCATCTGGGATGACCGGGGAATTGACGGTGTATACCGTTTCTTATCCCGCTTCTATAATATGGCAGTTAAGAACATTGAAAATCCTGGCAAGGAGACACCGGAGCTTATCAAGCTGCGTCATAAGATGGTATACGATATCACCACACGTTTAGAGAGTTTTTCACTGAATACCGTTATTTCCGGTTTCATGGAGTACAATAATAAGTTTGTGGAGCTGACCAAGAAGGGCGGCGTGGATACTGAGACCCTTAAGACGGTGGTACGTCTGATTGCCCCATTTGCACCGCATATTGGTGAGGAATTATGGGAAGCGTTAGGGGGAACGGAAACAGTCTTTGCTTCCGGCTGGCCAACCTATGAAGAGGAAGCCATGAAGGAGAATGAGATTACAATTCCGGTTCAGATTAACGGTAAAACGAAAGCTACCATTGATATTGCGGTGGACGAGGCAAAGGATGCCGTTCTTGCAAAGGGAAAAGAGGCGATTGCAGATAAATTATCAGGTCTTACTGTGATAAAGGAAATCTATGTACCAGGAAAGATTGTAAATATTGTTGCAAAATAATGTAGATAGAAGGGGCTGTTGGTTTCCTGTAAAATCATTATAATGAAAGGTAATTGCGAAACTGATTTTTTGAGAACCTGCGTTGTACAAATGTAACAAATATGTTTTTCGGACCGTTTGCACTTGGTTGAGAACGCAACAGTGCTAAGCAATGTAACACTCTGCACACCAAGTGTGCAGGTGTACTTTCGTACTAAGCTCGAAAACACCTCGCTAAGTACTCAATGCAACCACTGACGTTCTCAAATGTCCTACAAACATAAATTTGTTACATTTGCACAACTCGCATTTTGAAATAATGAGTTTCGCAATTGTCTGAAATTACAGAATGGTGGAAAGGAGATTAAAATTATGGAAACAATAAAATTAAGTAATGGTGTGGAAATGCCTATGGAAGGATTTGGTGTCTTTCAGGTGCCGGAGGCAGAGGTCTGCAAACAGGCAGTCAGCGATGCACTTGCAGCAGGATATCGTCTGATTGATACAGCAGCCGCCTATTTTAACGAGGAAGCTGTTGGTGCAGCCATTAAAGATAGCGGGATTCCCCGTGAAGAGCTGTTTATCACCACAAAGCTGTGGATTCAGGATGCGGGATATGAAAATGCAAAAAAAGCATTCCAGACCTCATTGGATAAGCTGGGACTTGATTATCTCGACCTTTATCTGATTCACCAGCCAATGAGTGATTATTACGGTTCCTGGCGGGCAATGGAAGAGCTTTATAAAGAAGGGAAAATCCGTGCCATTGGCGTATGCAATTTTTACCCGGAACGTCTGACGGACCTTTGTGTAAATGCCGAGATTGCACCGATGGTAAATCAGGTGGAGCTTCATCCATTTTTTCAGCAGGCTGACGCACTGAAAAATATGGAAGAATTTAAGGTGCAGCCGGAGGCATGGGGACCTTTTGCGGAAGGAAAGTTCAATATATTCTCCAATGAAACGCTTTTGGCTATTGCCAAAAAGTATGGAAAAAGCGTAGCACAGGTGGCTCTTCGCTGGAACATTCAGCGCGGTGTGGTTGTTATTCCAAAATCCGTTCACAAGGAGCGTATGGAGGAAAATCTGGATATTTGGGATTTCACCCTGAGTGATGAAGATATGAAGGCAATCAGCCTTCTGGATAAGGGTCATAGTGAAATTATTGACCACAGTGCGGCTGAAACAGCAAAATGGTTAAACAGCTGGAAAATTCACGATTAAAAAGGAAAATATCAAAACAGGAGCAGAATCCATAAAGGAAAATGCTCCTGTTTTTTCTATTTTGTCAGATATGGAACAAAATGCGGCGGAAGTACTAAAAGGGCGTATTTAGTCATTTCTTCCGGTGATTCTTTCATTCCTCTTGAAAACCACATCAGAAGATGATTAAAAATGCCGCCGATATAAAAAGATACCTCATATTGTTCCACTAATGGTTTGCTGGTATCAATTTGAAAGTAAAAATATTTTTTTAGTACATTTAGGAGTACCATTGATAATCCGGCATGGTAGATAACAAGCATTTGTTTTCTGTAATTCATAAAATGCGAAAATAATTTCTGAAGATATGTTTTTAAGTCCAGCTTTTGAAACTGGATTTGTTCAAGATACTCACTCATAACGGAATCCAAAAAGTAAAAAATAACATCTTCTTTTCCGGTAAAATGCCGATAATAAGTAGAACGGTTTACACCGGCTTTTTTGACCAGCTCATCAATGGTGATACTGTGAAAATCTTTCTCCGACATTAGAATCAGCAAAGCATCTACAATATAAGATTTCATCATTTTGGTGGTGGTAGATTTTCTTCTCATAAAGCAACAAAACCCCCTTGCATGTCGCAGTTAAGCCGGGAACTATTGAAAACCCGGTTGAAATTGTTATAATAAAGAAACATTTGTCTCTTTTTATTGTAACCATATGTGTACAAAAGTCAAGACAGATGATTGGAAAAATTTATATTAAAAGGTGGTATTTGTAGCGTGAATGAAAATGCAAATAGTTTTTTGGGGGAAGCACCCATCGGAAAACTGATGGTGAAATTTGCTGTTCCCAGTATCATATCTATGTTGATAGCGGCACTCTATAATATGGTAGACCAAATCTATATCGGGCATGGCATCGGCTATCTGGGAAACAGTGCAACTTCTGTTGTATATCCATTGACGGTGATTGCCCTTGCCATTGCGCTGTTATTCGGCAGCGGCTGTGGGGCGTATTTCAGTATTTGTCAGGGAAGGAAAGAATACGAAAAATCATGTAAAGCGGTGGGCAATGCTTCTTTGATGACACTGCTGTGTTCCCTTGCTTTGGTTGCTGTTTACTGTATTTTTCAGCAGCAGTTCTTAGGCTTGTTTGGAGCAACAGAAAATAATGTGGCTTATGCAACGGAATATTTCAGTTATCTGGTAATAGGTATACCTTTTTATATGCTTTCTAATATGCTGAACATTATTATTCGTGCAGACGGAAGCCCACGGCTGGCGATGGGAATAAATTGTATCGGCTGTGTCCTGAATATTATTCTTGACCCGATTGCCATTTTTGTGTTGGATTTGGGTATGATGGGCGCTGCAGCTGCGACTGTGATTGGACAGGCGGTTTCCGGAATTCTGTCTGTTGTTTACCTGTTCCACACCAAGAGCTTTCATCTGAAAAAACAAAGCTTTCTGCCTGAGTGGAAAACGATTAAAAATGTTATGACATTGGGAATCAGCAGTTTTTTTACACAGGCAACCATTGTTGTCGTGACCGCTGTATTGAATAATGCCCTTGTGAAATATGGCGCATTATCCAAATATGGAGCAGACATACCGCTTACAGTAATCGGTATTGTTATGAAAATATTTTCTGTTATTTCTGGTGTCTGTATCGGGCTTACCATAGGGATACAGCCGATTGCAAGCTATAATTATGGCGCAGGAAACATGAGCCGCGTGAAAGAGTTGTTTAAGAAAATGCTGATTTCCGAGTTTTGCATCGGTGCGGTTGCTCTGATTGCATTTGAGGCTTTTCCGGCACAGATTGTCAATATATTTGGAAGCGGGGATGCTTTATATATGGAGTTTGCCACTTTGACCATGCGGATTTATCTCAGTGGAATCGTGTTTACCTGTGTCCAAAAGGGCTGCGGCGCATTTATGCAGGCGGTAGGAAAGCCTCTCTTTTCCGCTACCATGTCGCTGGTTCGGGAAGTAGTCCATGTGGTGCTGATTCTTGTGCTGCCTGTCAGTCTGGGTGTAATGGGAATCCTGTATTCAGCCCCTGTCAGTGATATTGTGGCAATCATTGTGACCGGACTGTTGACATTCCGGCTTATGCGGCATTTAAGCGTGAGTGGAAAAGAAAATGCACTCAGCTAATACGAAGTCTGCATTGCCTTTTCCCGCCATGTGTCCGTATCTGCTTTTAATTTTTCGCATAGCGAATCTATTACATCAGGGGCATCTGCACCAACAGCCAAATGCAAAGGCGGGGTTTGGGATGAAGCAACTTCTATCAGCAGTTCTGCCAGTTTTTCTGGGTCTCCCGGTTGCTGGTGATTTTGTGCGTTTTCAATGAAAGAAGTCTGCCATCTGCCTGCATCATAATCTTCTATATGGATATCAGGCGTTGTTCCCCAAGTACCTTTATCATAAAATCCTGTCCGGAATAAACCGGGAGCAACATTTGTAACCTTAATTCCAAATTGCTCCACTTCAAATGCGAGAGAGGTTGAAAATCCTGTCACAGCAAATTTAGAAGTATGATAAGGAACAGGACCTGCACAATATCCGGCTCCTGAAGCAATATTGAAAATATGGCCACTGCGCTGTTTACGCATTACAGGAAGGACAGCTCTTGTCACACGCATAAGTCCAAACAGATTCACTTCAAATAATCTGCGGATAGTTTCTTCACTGGTTTCCTCAAAATTTGTCACCGCACCATACCCGGCATTATTGACAAGTATATCAATGCGCCCAAATCTTTCAACAGCCTTATTTACCACTGTTTTATATAGGTTCTCATCCGTATCTGAAACATCTAATGTCAAATTGATTGCGTTATTTTTGAATTGCTCTGCAATAACAAATCCTTGCTTTTTTCTTGTTGTTGCCACAACAAAATCACCGGCTTGTAATGCTGCATTTGCAATGGCGTTGCCAATTCCTTTTCCTGCTCCCGTTATGAACCAAACTTTTTTCATTCTTTTATGTCCTTTCCCATGTGTATCTTTTCGATACACAGATTTGTATATTTTTCCCAAAGGTCCGTCATTATTTTCTGTTCCTCTTCCGATAAAGAGGCAAAGGTTTCCAGCTCTGCCTTTTCAATCGTTGAAATCACTTCTTTTTGAAACGTCTTTCCCTTTTTAGTAAGCAAAATAGAACGTGAGCGTGCATCCTGCGGCTTTTCTGTCAATAAGGATTAAATGGACTGGTTGGATACAAGCACAAAGAAATGAATCAGATTTATTCTTCTGTCCGAATCAGATTGCTCACATACGGGCGTTTGCCGGAAAGCACCTCGTCGTAGAAATTTTGCTTCCAGTCGATATAAGCCACACTATCTTCCAGCTCCTGAATAGAGTTGCGCAGCTCCGCCTGTTTTTTTGCCAGCATTTTCTTGCGTAGCATAATGGTAGATTCTCCTTGCAGGCATAATTCCAGGTATTCTTTCATTTCCAGGATACTCATGCCGCATTTTTTTAAACAGGTAAGGTCTTTAATCCATTTTACATCTTTTTCGTCAAAAATCCGGCGATTGTTGCTGTCTCTTTTGACATTGGGAATTAGCCCTTCATTACAATAGTATTTTAAGGTCTGGTAGGTCATATTTAATTCCCGGCAAACCTGCATCATCGTATACATAATAATTACCTCCTGTATTGTTCACAAAATTTTCATAAAGTAAATTTTCAAAAGTTATTGACCGGTAGTAACTACCGGAATATATAATCGGTTGAAAGAATCGGTTCAAACAATCGCATTGTAGCACAAGAATGGCAGAATTGCAAGAGAAGGGAGTGGTATATCGGGACAATAAAAAGGTCTTAACAAATTTTACGAGATAAGGAGGTTCTTATTTATGAATATGGATACAGAAAAAAGGGTTCAAAAATTATTTGCAGGAGTTTCGTCTACTTTGCATAAGACGGATTCTGAATTTGTAGAAATTATCGCAAATTTTTCCCAGAACGAAGTGACACAGGCAAGCAAGCTGAGCCAAAAGGAACAAATACTCTGCATTTTATCTGCATTGCTCGGCTGTCAGGGCATGGGAGAATTTAAAAATATGCTTCATGCGGCTCTCAACGCAGGAGTTGAGCCTGTTGCGATTAAAGAGGTTATTTATCAGGCAACGGCTTATCTGGGAATTGGCCGCACCTATGATTTTCTTGTAGCGGCAAATTTGGTTATGGAGCAGCATGGTATCGAGCTTCCGCTTGCAGCCCAGGCGACAGCTAATGAAGAGACCCGATTTGAGGATGGACTCACAAAACAGGTGGAGCTGTTTGGAGAGGACATGGCAAAAAGGCAGACCGATGCTCCGGTTCTTCGCAGGAATATTAACCGCTGGCTGGCGGATAATTGCTTTGGGGATTACTATACCCGGAAGGGTCTGAACAATCAGGAGCGTGAGATGATTACATTCTGCTTCCTTCTCGCCCAGGGCGGCTGTGAAAATCAGCTTCGCGGGCACACAGCGGGAAATTTCGGCGTAGGAAATGATAAAGAAAAGCTGTATAGCGTGGTGGAGCAATGTATGCCGTATATTGGCTATCCCCGCAGTTTAAACGCTATGAATATCATAGACGAAGTGGCAAGTGCTATGGAAAATTAAACGTTGCTGCCACTCATAATGGCAAAAGACATGAAAGATTCACATAAGTTTTTTCAAAAGGCTATTGACCGATAGTAACAACCGCAAAGTATAATCGGTTATAACAAGCGGTTCATACAAACGTATTGTAACTTTTAAATTACAGGAGGGCATTAACATGGACAAATTTATATTTTCTTTTCCGACAAAGGTTTATTTTGGTGAAGGGAGCGCAGAGCAGGCTTTCGGTGCAGAGCTTGGTAAGGTTGGCGAAACCGTAATGCTGGCTTATGGCGGCGGTTCCGTAAAAAAGAACGGTATTTATGATGAAATGAAAACCCTGCTTGAACGGGCAGGTAAAAACGTGGTGGATTTCTCTGGGATTATGTCGAACCCCACGTACACTAAGGTTCAGGAAGGCGCGGCGCTTGCCCGTGAGCATCATGTAGACTTCATTCTGGCGGTAGGCGGCGGCAGTGTCATCGACTGCTGCAAGGTGGTTTCTGCACAGGCCATGCTGGATGAAGATATTTGGGAAATGGAGTACGGCAAAGGAAAATTCCCTACAGAAGGGATTCCGATGGGAGCGGTTGTGACGGCTTCCGGCACCGGTGCGGAAATGAACGCAGGTGCAGTCATTACGTATGAGGAGAAGAAGTGGAAAGGACCGGTTTTTGGAACCGCAGCCTCCTTTGCCGTTTTGAATCCGGTTTATACCATGTCAGTGCCGCCTATGCAGGTGCTTTCCGGTGCTTTTGATACACTGAGCCATGCGATGGAAACCTACTTCGGTACCTCTGATGAAAATAATGTGTCGGATGATGTGTCGCTGGCAATCATGCGTAACACGGTAGTCAATATGCGCCGTCTGCTGAAAAATATGGATGATTGTCAGGCCCGGAGCAATCTAATGTGGGACTCTGCCATGGCAGAAAACGGAATTTTGAAATGTGGCCGTCTGACCGACTTTCAGGCACATCAGATGGAGCATCAGCTGAGTGCATATACGGATTGTAACCATGGGCAGGGACTTGCGGTAATCCATCCCGCCTATTACCGCCATATCGTGGAGGATGCGCCGAAAAAATTTACCCGGTTTGCAAAGGTGGTTTTCAATGTAGATACTGCTGAGGCGGGTGTGGATGCTCTGGAAAACTTTATCAAGGAATGCGGGCTTCCTACCAAAATGGGACAGCTTCAATCCATGGTGGAAATCACGCCGGAGGTATTACGGCAGGTTGCGGATACCTGCAATATCATTAAGGTTGGTCCACGGGAGCTTGACCGGGAGGAAATCTATCAGATTCTGATGGAATGTATGTAAGGAGGGATAGCAATGAAGCGTAAAAAAGGGTTGATTGCGGGTATCGCAGTGTTAATTATTATCGCAATTGCTTTCGCAGGGTATAACATTTACCGTTATCCGGTGGCGCTCAGGAACTTATCGGATAATTCTCTGGACGATTCGCAGGTTGAGGAGGTGAAAGAAGAAATTCTCTCCGAATCCGGCAAAAAAGTGCTGGTTGCTTATTTTTCCTATTCCGGCACAACAAAAAATGTTGCAACCGCTTTGAGCGAAAAAACCGGGGGCGACTTGTTTGAAATTGCAGTTCAGGATGGCTATTCCGACGTGTATCAGGAATCTAACCGTGAAATCAGAAATAATGAGAGACCTGTGCTTACCAATACCGTCTCCAATATGGATGAGTACGACATTGTGTTTGTGGGATATCCGGTATGGTGGCATGCAACACCGGCTCCCGTCAACACGTTTTTGGAAAGCTATAATCTGACCGGGAAACTCATTATTCCGTTCTGTACCAGTGGTAGAAGTGACATTGATGAAACAATGCCCACATTCCTCAATTCCTGTGACGGTTTAGCGGTATATGGGGAAAGACGGATTAGCGGGACGAGTGAGCTTGACGGATGGCTTTCGGAATTAGGGTTGGCAGGAAATGTTGCACAGCCCGGGGATGAAACGCAGGTTGAATCTTCGGATTCTGAAACAACTGTAAGCGAGGAAGGTAAAGAGACAACAGGAGTATCTGGTGAGAATGGAAAAACTCTGATTGTATATTTCTCATGGTCTTCCTCCGGGAACACCGAGAAAATGGCAACCTACATTCAGGAGCAGACTGGCGGCGACCTGCTGGAGCTTGAACCACTGAATCCCTATCCGACAGACTATGAAGAATGTGGAGATGTTGCACTGGTGGAGCGTGACGAAAATGCCCGCCCGGAAATTGCCAATCTGCCGGATTCCATTTCGGAATACGATACAGTTTTCGTGGGCTATCCTATCTGGTGGCATACGGCTCCGATGATTATCGGCACCTTTCTGGAAAATTATGACTTGAGCGGTGTGGAAATTTACCCATTTGCCCAGTCTGCTTCCATGGATACAGAGCAGTTTGATAATTCCATGGAATTTGTACGGGAAAGTGCTGCGGGAGCGAATGTCCATAATGGTTTGTTTACAGAGGCATCCGATACAGAGGGTATCCTTGGTTATCTGACGGAGAATGGATTTGCAGATAATTAGTAAATGAGGAAGGAGTTCAGACAGAAAATGAGTAAAAATGTATTAATTATTTCGTCCAGCCCCCGTAAGGGCGGTAATTCAGACACACTTTGTGAACAGTTTAAGAAAGGAGCAGAAGAAGCGGGCAACCAGGTGGATAAAATCCGGCTCGCAGAGTTTACCATTGACTATTGTTCCGCCTGCTATGCCTGTAAAAAGCTGGGGCATTGTGTAAAGAAGGACGATATGGAACAGGTCATTGCGAAAATGCGGGATGCGGATGTGATTGTGCTGGCTACTCCCGTATACTTCTACACCATGTGTGCACAGATGAAAACCATGATAGACCGTACTTTGGGCGGGGCGCAGAAAGCAGGCCTGGAAAACAAAGAGTTTTATCTGATTGCAACGGCTGCTGACGGGAAAGCCGCAATGGAACGGACGATTGACGGACTGCGAGGTTACATAGAATGTCTGCCGGGAGCAAAAGAGATGGGTGTAATCTATGGCGCAGGAGCCTGGCAGCTTGGCGATATTCAAAGAAATCCTGCCATGCAGGAAGCATACCAGATAGGTAAAAATATTTGTTGAAAGATATAAAAAGTAAAGGAGCAAACTTCTATGAAAAAAATAACAGCTATATTTCTTTCTGTTTTGCTGGTTCTTTCTCTGGCAGCCTGTGGCGACAGCAATCAGAATACTGTGGAGGATATACCGGCAGAAACGGAGGCAACAATTCCGACAACAGAACTCAATGACAGCGGTACGGAAGAAAGCACAGTGGAGCCCACAGATAATGAAACAGAAAACGTAGAAACTTCGGATACGGCGGAGGCAGGAAGCGGTAATATTCTGATTGCATATTTCTCTGTCATGGAAACAGACGGTGTGGACACAGTATCCGGTGCCAGTCGTGTTGCAGTAAACGGGGAGGTTTTGGGCAATAATGAGTACATTGCGCAGATTATTCAGCGTGAAACTGGAGGGACTTTGTTTGCCATTGAAACGGTACAGGAATATCCCACAACACACAATCCCCTTTTAGAGTTTGCCTATAATGAGAAAGCGGATAATGCCAGACCGGAGCTTGCAACACAGATTGAGAATTTCGACAGCTATGATGTCATTTTCCTCGGTTATCCTAACTGGAACGCTGATTTTCCGATGCCGCTGTATACATTTCTTGAAGAATATGATTTTAGCGGCAAAACCATTATTCCGTTTACTACGCATGGTGGCAGCGGCTTTTCCGGAACGATTCAGACAATTTCTGAATTACAACCGGGTGCAACTGTTATTTTTGACGGACTATCCATTTCCCGAAACAGTGTGTCGAAAGCAGAGAGCGAGGTTGTAAATTGGGTAAGCAGTCTGAATTTAACAACTGAGTAACAATAACAGGTAAGAGCCTGCCCGTGGTTTGACAGGCAGGCTCTTATCTGTAAATGGGAGGATTGTTTTTAATGAAGAAAAAATTTGTATTTAAGATAGCCGTTGACATGGTAATGACAGTCTTATTGCTGTTTCTTATGGCACGGCAGCTTACCGGGGATTCTGCACATGAATGGCTTGGAGCAGGTATGCTTATTTTATGGATTGCCCATCATATTTTGAACCGGAGCTGGTACAGTCATCTATTTAAAGGGAAATATACACCTATACGGATTTTACAGACAGTAACAAATTTTGCTGTACTACTTTCCATGCTTGGTTTAATGGTAAGCGGAATCATTCTTTCCAGGGAGGTCTTTGGTTTTCTGCCGGTTTCCGGCGGTATCGCTCTGGCAAGACCTTTACATGTACTTTCTGCATTTTGGGGATTTGTGCTGATGGCTCTGCATCTCGGCCTACACTGGAATATGATTCTCGGCATGGTGCGTAAAGCCACCGGGCCGGTTACCTCCAAACCGCGGCGAATTCTTCTGCGCATAGCTGCGGCCTTGGTTGCCGGATATGGTCTTTATGCTTTCCTGAAAAATCAATTTCTGTCCTATATGTTTTTGTCATCACTCTTTGTGTTTTTTGATTTTGAAAGACCTGTCCTGCTCTTTTTTACAGAGTATATCGCTATCATGGGTCTGTTCATTTTTCTGGGGCACTATGTCTCAAAGGCATTCCAAAAAGGATAGAAGGTATCACTGGAAAAATTACAAAACGATGCAAAAACATATAATTGTTATATTAAGTCCTATAGCTCAAAGACGAATATTTGCTTAATAACAAGTAAACTTTCAATTGAAAATTGATTAAATGCCTACGAAATATTTATAATCTGTCTCTTATACACATCTCCGAGCCCACGAGACCGGAGCCT
>ENA-OYZN01000242-OYZN01000242.1-human-gut-metagenome-genome-assembly--contig:-NODE-242-length-31065-cov-6.210319_pt1 | contig 31065 bp, 27 predicted proteins | sample MGYA00243294_ERZ653483 | MGnify/ENA primary metagenome ERZ653483 (study PRJEB26926, sample SAMN06165155) | human gut metagenome | biome: ENVO:00009003; feature: ENVO:2100002; material: ENVO:00002003... | reverse complement strand
ACATCCGTAACGCTCCTTCGTCGCGAACGGCTGTGACCGGCATCGGCCCCTACAAGCGGATCTCCAATATTTCTCAGTATAACGCACAAAACAGGCACAGCCCCCAAAAGGCCGTGCCTGTTCCTTTTACCGACATAAGCCCGCTGCGGACCGCTCAGCGCACCAGCATCGTGTCCAGATCCAGCGTAAACGCCTCGCTTCCGCCGCCCGGCAGGCCGGAGATCGTCAGCCGCATCTCGTGCTCTGTCATGGAGACCGACCAGACCGTGTCATAGCTCCACAGCCCGAGAGGGGAAAGCTCGCGGTAATGCCCGTCCAGATAGTTCGCAAAGCACTCGAAGGGGATTTTCTGATAGACGCTGCTGAGCAGCGCGTTATACGTGTATGTTCTGACATCCTCCGGCGCGTCGTCTCCGACAGATGCCTGATAGCAGCGGAACCGCGTGTCGCTGACAAGTCCTGTCTCTCTGTGATAGATCAGCTCGTCCAAGACCTCATCCTGCGCGTCGGGACGATAGATGGTCAGGCAGGCGACCGTATCGCTCAGCCGCTCGGCTGTCCAGCGCGATTCTGCGTCGAATGCGCCGCGCACCTCCAGCTCATCAAACTTGTCCAGCAGATAGGCGCAGAACGCGGCTTGCTCGCTGTCCGAAAGAACCGATGCGCCCGCTTGCTCCACGGGCGTCTTCAGCTGTTCGTCCGCTGGTTCCGCGTCTTCGACCCGCGCCGCGATAAGCGCCTCCGGCGGCTCGACCTCCGAGGCAGGCGTTTCCTGCGGAACGCTGTCCATCATGGTACACCCCGCCGCAAGCGCGGCGATCAGCACCGCGGCAAGCGCCGGTATTACCGGCTTCATGAACGCACGGATGCGCGCCCAGGGCTGCTCCGTCACGGCCCGCACCGTGTCTTCCAGATCAAGCTTCTTTTCCATGCGTACCGCCTCCTTTGGTTCTGTTTGTAATCTCAGGATACCATGGCTGTTTATGTGTGTCAAGGGCGTTATTCCGCGGGTTTTCCCAACTGATAGAAAGCCACGGCACTGGCTGCGGCGACGTTCAGCGAGTCGACGCCGTGGTGCATGGGGATGCGGACGGTGTAGTCGCAGGCGGCGATCGTCGCGTCTGCAAGCCCGTCGCCCTCCGTGCCCATCACGACGGCGAGCTTCCGCTCGGCTGCGAGGCGCGGATCGTCCAGCCGGACGGAATCGTCCCGCAGCGCCATGGCCGCCGTGCGGAAGCCGAGCGTGTGCAGAAGCTCTGTCCAGCCCTCCGGCAGATAGGCCCACGGCACCTGAAAAACCGTGCCCATGCTCACGCGCACCGCGCGCCGGTATAATGGGTCGCTGCCCGCGCTCGTCAGCAGCACCGCGTCCATGCCAAGCGCTGCCGCAGAGCGGAAGATCGCGCCGAGGTTCGTGGGGTTCATCACGTTTTCCAGCACCGCCACGCGCGACGCGTCCTGCAGCAGCACTGCCGGGTCGCGCAGCTTCGGCCTGCGCATCGCACAGAGCATCCCGCGCGTGAGATGAAAGCCCGTCAGCTGCGTCAGAACGTCCAGCTCCGCCGCGTAGACCGGCACGTCCGGGCACCGCGCCAGCAGCGCCGCGCCCTTGCCCTCAATATGCTTCTGCTCCATCAGAAACGACACCGGCGCGCAGCCCGCGTCCAGCGCCCGGCCGATGACCAGCGGGCTTTCGGCCACGAACAGCGCGTTTTCCGGGTCGGCGCGGTTCACCAGCTGGTTTTCCGTCAGCCGCGCGTAAACATCCAGCTCCGGCGCGTTAAAATCGGTGATCTGATGAATTTCCATGTTTTTTCGTCTCTTTTCGTCAGAATAGCTGTATTATAGCATTGACAAGCGGAGGCCGCAACTTTTATAATCGCATCGAATACAGATAAAGCGAGGATCAGACCATGTATCAGCTTGCAATTTTTGACCTGGACGGGACGCTGCTCGACACGCTGGCCGATCTGCGGCAGGGACTGAATTATGCGCTTTCCACGCAGGGCTTTGCGCCCAGAACGCTTCCGGAGGTGCGCGCGTTTGTCGGCAACGGCATCCGGAAGCTGATCGAGCGCGCCGTCCCCGCAGGCACGGACGAGGCGCAGATCGAAGCGGTCTTCGAGGCGTTCAATCCCTATTACGCCGTCCACTGCGCGGATTTTACAACGCCCTATCCCGGCATTTCGGAGCTGCTGCGGCAGCTGCAGGCGGACGGCGTCGTGTCCGCCGTCGTGTCCAACAAGCCGGATTATGCCGTGAAAACGCTCTCCGCGCAATATTTCCCGGGACTTCTGGCCGCAAGCGCGGGCGCGAAGGACGGCGTGCGAAAAAAGCCCTGCCCGGACGCCGTGTTCGAGGTCGTCCGGCAGCTGGGAGCCGAGGCGCTGCGCGCCGTCTACATCGGCGACTCCGAGGTCGACGTGGCCACGGCCCGGAACGCGGGCCTGCCCTGCATTTCAGTCAGCTGGGGCTTCCGCGACCGGGATGTGCTCGTCAACGCGGGAGCCGAAACCATCTGTGACAGTATGGACGCGCTCTACCGTGCGCTGCGGGAGGGCTGAGGCGCGCATGGAGCGGAAAAATAACTACGAGATCCAGGCCGGACAGGCGCGGAAGCTGTTCTGCGCGCACGATCTGGACGCGGTCGCCTGCGCGCACGGATTGCGGACGGACGGGGATTTTTTATATCTGCGCCTGCTCAGTGAGGACTACCGCGTCAGCCGTGCAGACGGATATATCGCGCGCCGGGACTCCGGCGCGTGGCTCCCGGCGGACGGGTTTGACGAGACGCTCACGATCTTCGACCTGCTCTGCGACTCGAAGCCGGGCCGCAGAGCGGCAGGGGCGTGGAAAACGACGCTGGATTTCGGCGGGCAGGTCCACCGGGGCCTGATGGAGCCGAATCGCGCGGACGCGCTGGAGCTGCTGTACGACCGGCGGCCGGAGCTGCTGGAGCGCGCCTGCCTGCGCCTCGGCGGCACGCCGATGGCGGGCGCGGATGTGAGCTTTTCGCTGCCGTTTTTCGAGGAGCTTCGCATTGCCGTCCAGTTCTGGCACGGCGACGACGAATTTGCGCCCCGTCTGCGCGTCCTGTGGGACGCGAACGCGGATCAGTATCTGCGCTATGAGACGATGTATTATGCCATCGGCCTGCTCAAATCCCGCCTGCGGGCATATGGCGGGGAATAAAAAGCAGCGTGTATGCAGCCCTTGCATACACGCCGGTTCCCATGTATAATGAAGCAAACCAGAAAAGAGGTACTGCCATGCTCGATTCCTATCTTTCCGCGCTCTGCCAATACGCCGTGCGCACGGGGCTGATCCAGACGGACGATGTGGTCTGCTGCCGCAACGCGCTGCTGGAAGCGCTTGCGCTGGATTCCTTTGACGAGGCTGCCGCGCCTGCGGAGGCGCCGCTTGCCGAGCTTTTGCAGACTTTGACGGACGACGCCGTTTCGCGCGGCGTGTGCCCGGACAATCAGACCGCGCGCGATCTGTTCGACACGAAGCTCATGGGCGTTCTCACGCCCCGACCGCATGAGGTCCGCACCAGCTTCCGCACGCTCTATGAAGTCTCCCCGCGCGAAGCGACCGACTGGTTCTACCGCTTCAGCCAGGATACCAACTATATCCGCCGCGACCGCATCGCGAAGGATAAGAAGTGGACGTATACCTGCGAATACGGAACGCTTGACATCACCATCAACCTGTCCAAGCCCGAAAAGGACCCGCGCGCCATCGCTGCTGCCAAAAACGCGCCGCAGTCCGGCTACCCCAAATGTGCCCTGTGCGCGGAAAACGAAGGCTACGCGGGCCGCATGAACCATCCGGCCCGGCAGAACCACCGCGTCATCCCGCTGCAGCTGGACGGCGGCGACTGGTACCTGCAATACTCTCCGTATGTCTATTACAACGAGCACTGCATCGTCCTGAACGCGGCGCATACGCCCATGCGCATCTCCGGCGCGACGTTCCGGCGGCTGCTGGATTTTACGAAGCAGTTCCCGCACTATTTCCTCGGCTCCAACGCCGATCTGCCCATCGTCGGCGGCTCGATTCTGAGCCACGACCATTTTCAGGGCGGGCACTATACCTTCGCCATGGAAAAAGCGCCGGTCGAGCTGCCGGTCACGTTCGCGGGCTTCGAGGATGTCCGTGCCGGGATCGTCAAATGGCCCATGTCCGTGCTGCGCCTGACCGGCTCAGACCCTGACCGGCTGTGTGCACTGGCGGATAAAATCCTTGCCGCGTGGCGCGGCTATACGGACGAAGCTGCCATGATCTTCGCCGAAACGGACGGCGTTCCGCACAACACCATCACGCCCATCGCCCGCCGCCGGGACGATGCGTTTGAGCTTGACCTCGTCCTGCGCAATAACCTCACCACGGCGGAGCATCCGCTGGGCCTGTACCATCCGCACGAGGCGCTGCACCACATCAAGAAGGAGAACATCGGCCTGATCGAGGTCATGGGCCTCGCCGTCCTGCCGTCGCGGCTGGACAAAGAGCTGTCACTTTTGAAGGATGCGATCCTGCAGAACCGCGACCTGCGCGCCGACGAGACGCTGCAGAAGCACGCGGGCTGGGCGGAGGAGCTGAAGACGCGGCACGCGTTCACGCCGGAAAACGCAGAGGAAATCCTGCGGCAGGAGGTCGGCGCAGTCTTCATGCAGGTGCTGGAGGACGCAGGCGTCTACAAATGCACCCCGGAGGGCCGCCGGGCCTTCCTCCGGTTCGTACAGAGCGTATAAAGCAAATAAAAGCGCCTTCTCTGCGGAGGGGGCGCTTTTGCTGTGCCAAGTGCGCAGGCACGTTCGAATTGCCGGAGCTTTTGAAAAGAGGGCTTGGCAAATTAGAGACATTGAACTTCAATTCATAGCACAGTTATGAAACAATGTTATGAATGAAATGGAGGCGGCGGTATGGCCAAACAGATCGAAGGGGTTTCCGAGCGGATCTTGAGCTGCGCCAGAGCGGAATTTCTGGATAAGGGCTAATCTTCATAAATCTTTAACATTCTTCCGCTTGTTTTTTCGCTTGATTTCGGGTACTATTTTCTTTACTAATGAATGGAGTATTTGGCTATGAAAGAAAAGAACCGTCAGAGGCGGCTGCGGCTGGTCGCGGAGGCGAAGAAGAAGCCTGCTGTGTTTACCGTCTATATCATTCTGCGTCTGATCGTCGTGGCGATCCTCGTCTCGTCGATTCTGCGCGGCGAATATGAAAACGCGGCGATCTGCCTGCTGGTGCTGTTTTTGTTCCTGCTGCCGCTGTTTGTGCAGAAAAACTTCGGCATCGAGCTGCCGGGCACGCTGGAGATCATCATTCTGGTGTTCATCTTCGCGTCGGAAATTCTGGGCGAACTGGGCTGCTTTTTCATCAATGTTCCAAACTGGGATTCCATTCTGCACACGACGACGGGATTTTTGTGCGCGGCATTTGGCTTCGCGCTCATTGATATCCTGAACCGCAACGACAAGATCAAGTTCCAGCTGTCTCCCATTTATGTGGCGCTCGCTGCGTTCTGCTTCTCAATGACCATCGGCGTTCTGTGGGAGTTTTTTGAATTCGGCATGGACAGGCTGTTCCACATGGATATGCAGAAGGACACGATCGTAAGCTCGATCACCTCCGTCATGCTCGACCCGACGAACAGGAACATCCCCATCACCATCGACAATATCACCTCCGTTGCCGTCAACGGGCAGGATCTGGGCTTTAACGGCTATCTCGATATCGGCCTGTACGACACGATGGAGGATTTGTTCGTCAACTTCATCGGCGCGCTGACGTTCAGCGTATTCGGCTATTTCTATATCAAGCACCGCGGCAAGGGCCGCATCGCAAAAGCATTTATCCCCACTATCACGGAAAATAAGAAGGAGTCAGACCATGCACAGTCGTCCGAACAGGCAGTGGAAGATCGGGACAGTTGAAAATTGCCGCCACCACTGGTATCTTCTGATCTGGATCGTCTATTTCGTTCTGTTTTATATTGCCGAGCACGTTGTAACCGACCACTACTGGGTGTCCTATCTGCCGCTCGACGACAAGATCCCATTCTGCCGGTATTTTATCATTCCCTACTGTATGTGGCACCCGCTGCTGTTTGCCATGACGCTGTACCTCATGTGGTACGACGTGCCCGCGTTCAAGCGGTTCATGGTGTATATCGGCCTTGGCTTCGGCGGCTCGATCCTGTTCTGCCTGATCTTCCCGAACGGACAGGATCTGCGCCCGACGGAATTCGCGCAGCACGATTTCTTCATCTGGCTCGTGCAGCGCATTTATACCGCTGACACCAACACGAACGTGCTGCCCAGTATGCACGTCATCGGCTGCGCGGCGCTGACGCTGGCCTGCTTTGATTCGGAGCCGCTCTGCAGGCGGCACTTGCAGTGGGTCGCGCTGCCGCTGGGGCTGCTGATCTGCGCGTCGACGGTGCTCGTCAAGCAGCACTCGATCCTCGACGTGTTTGTCGCCATCCCGGTCAGCGCAGTACTGTATTTCATCGTATACCACAGAGCGTTCCGCAAAAAGCGGAAACACGCATGAATTTTCTGAAAAAAGCGCGGAAAACCGCGCTTTTTTCTTGACTTTCCCATGTAAGTATGAGATACCAACAAAATTTCACTGAAAAGGCTGTGTTGGAATTATGAGCATCCTGGAAATTCTTCTGCTGGGCATCGGACTGTCGATGGACGCGTTTGCGGTGTCGATCTGTAAGGGCCTTTCGACGAAAAAGCTGCAATTCAAGCACTATTTGATCATCGGCGCATGGTTCGGCGGCTTTCAGGCGCTGATGCCGACCATCGGCTATTTTCTTGGCTCGACGTTCGAGCAGTACATCACAGCCTTTGACCACTGGGTCGCGTTCGTGCTGCTGGCCGCTATCGGCGCGAACATGATCAAGGAGAGCTTCTCCGGGGAGGAATCTGAAACAAGCGCCTCGTTTGCGTTCAAAACAATGCTGCTGATGGCGCTGGCCACGAGCATCGACGCGCTGGCTGTCGGCATCACGTTTGCGCTGCTGCCGGACGTCAATGTGCCGCTGGCCGTCTGTCTGATCGGCATCACCACGTTTCTCTGTTCCGCCGCCGGTCTTCGGGTCGGCAACCTCTTCGGCCTGCGCTACAAGGCGAAGGCAGAGCTGGCAGGCGGCATCATCCTGATTCTGATCGGCCTGAAGATTTTGCTTGAGCATCTGGGCGTGATCAGCTTCTGAAGCTTCTCTCCGGCAGGGCCTCCTGCCGGAGATTTTTGCAGAATCAAAAACGCTTCGGGCATTTTTCGTGTCCCGAAGCGTTTTTTGATGTATTTGGTCTTTATTTTGCGTAGATCAGTCCGACCAGCCAGTTCAGCGTTTTGGCCGGGAGGATTTTGACGAGGAAGCAGAAGAATTTGTATTGCAGGCCGATGGTATTGATGGGCCGGACGCTCTTTTTGTCCGCGACGTGCGCAATAAATGCGCCCGCCTTTTCCGGGGCCATGCCGTTCTGCTCGTCGCGCTCCATGCCCGCGACAGAGCGCGCGATGCGCCCGCCGTAGACGTCGTCCCCCTCCGGGTTCTTTTCCCGCGCGGCGGTGAAGCCCGTGCGGATATCGCCCGGCTGGACACAGCAGACCTGAATGCCGAAGGGCTTGACCTCGTTCGCAAGCGCCATGGTATAGGAGTTGATGGCGGCCTTGCTGGCCGAATAATAGGCCTGGAACGGGATGGGGATCGCGCCTGCGACGGAGCTCAGGTTCACAATGCGGCCATGGCACTGCCGCCGCATCACCGGCAGCACCTGCCGGTTCATGCGCACCATACCGAAGAAGTTCACGTCCAACTGGTGCTGCGCGTCCTCCGTCTTCGTGAATTCGACCGCGCCGGAAATGCCGAAGCCCGCGTTGTTGATGAGCACGTCAATGTGGTCTTCCTGCTTTAAAATTTCCTGCACGGCTGCGGCAAGCGTCTCTTCCTTTGTGACGTCGGCCATGATGTGCTTCATGCCGGGCGCGCCCTCGGCTCGCCTGGACAGCTCATAGACCGTGTAGCCCTTTTCAAGCATCGCCTGCGCCGTGCACAGGCCGATGCCGGACGTGCCGCCGGTGATGACGCATACCTTTTTTACAGGCGTCACAGGTCATACCCCCTTAAAACATCGGCGATCACGCCTACAGCCTCGTCGATCAGCGCATGGGTGTGCGTGGCCATCAGGCTCGTGCGCAGCAGGCACTCATGCGGAGCCGCCGCGGGCGGCAGGGAGGAATTGACGTAGACCCCGCGCTCATACAGCTCCTTCGCGATGGTGAGCGTCGGGATCGGCTCGTAGGTATAGATCGGGATGATGGGAATGCAATCGCCGTTAGACGGGCGCATTTTGATGTTCCGCTCGTTCAGAAGACCGCGCATATAAAGCGCATTTTCCTGCAGCTTCGTCACCAGCTCCGGGTGCGCTTCCAGCTCGCGGAGCGCGGCAAGCGCCGCAGCGGCGTTCGCGGGCGGGATGGACGCGGAGAAGATGAACGGGCGGGAGCTGTGGCGCACAAAGTCCGCCACGCGGCTGCTGGCTGCCATATAGCCGCCGAGCGAGGCGAGCGACTTGGAGAACGTGCCCATGTAGATATCGACATGGTCTTCAAGGCCATAATAGCTGGCTGTGCCGCGGCCTCCCTCGCCGATGACGCCGAGGCCGTGCGCGTCGTCGACCATGACGCGTGCGCCGTATTTCTGCGCCAGCGCGCAGATCTCGGGCAGGTTGGCAATGTCGCCGCCCATGGAGAACACGCCGTCGGTCACGATCAGGCAGCCCGCCGTCTCCGGCACCTTCTGGAGCTTCTTTTCAAGGTCTGCCATATCGTTGTGCTGGTAGCGCAGCATCTTGCCGTAGGACAGCTTGCAGCCGTCATAGAGGCTGGCATGGTTCTCACGGTCCATGATGACATAGTCATGCAGGCCGACAATGGCGCTGATGATGCCGAGATTGGACTGGAAGCCCGTCGAGAAGGTCACGACGGCGTCCTTGCGCAGAAATTTTGCCAGCTCGTCCTCCAACTCCAGATGCAGCTTGAGCGTGCCGTTCAGGAAACGGGAGCCGGAGCAGCCGGAGCCGAGCGTCTCATAGGCGTGTATACCGGCTTTGACGACTGCTTCGTTCGTCGTCAGGCCGAGATAGTTGTTGGAGCCGAGCATGATGCGGCGCTTGCCCTCCATAATGACCTCGGTATCCTGCCGGGATTCGAGCGCGTGGAAATAGGGATAGATGCCCAGATCCCGGACCTCATCCTGAATATAGCGCTGATTGCATTTTTCGAAAATATCCATAGTGTCCTCCTTCGTTACAGAAGCGTACCGAGCGCCAGCAGCACGCGTTCTGCGCTGCAAAGCTCCTCAGGCGTGAACTGCGCGGAGAGCGCAGCGACCTTTTTCTGCATTTCTTCTTCATTTTCATCAAAATAACCGGAAAACTTCTCCGAGGTCGTCAGCACGATCTCGCGCCGGTCGTGCGCCTGCACTGTTTTGTTCAGATACCCCTTTGACACAAGCTGATTGACCTTATAGGTCGCGTTCGGCTGGGAAATGCCGATGGTATCGGCAAACTGGGAGATCGTCGGGCTTCCGAGCAGATGAATGATATCCGCGGAAAAGGCTTCCGTCGCGCTGAGACTGCCTGGCTTTTCCCGCACGGCGGCAAACAGCTTCCGATAGCAGAACAGGCGGTATTTGCGGAACAGCGCCTCAATGGTCTGAAGCAGCATGGCGGCTCCTTTCGTTGCATAAAAAATTTTAATTAAAAATTTTTAAGTATCACAAGTATAACGCGGGCTCCTGAATCTGTCAAGAAATTTCTGTGCAAATTCGGCTGTATGTGCTATACTGAACTGGAATAGGAGGCTTGGTTTATGAAGGTTCTCGCCATTATCGATATGCAGAAGGATTTTATTGACGGCGCGCTGGGGACGAAGGAGGCCGTTTCGATCGTGCCGAAGGTCGCGGCGCGGCTGAAAAAAGCGCGCGAAGACGGGGAAACGGTCGTCTTCACGCGCGATACGCACCATGCAGATTACCTGTCCACGCAGGAGGGCCGGAAGCTTCCGGTCCCGCACTGCATGGAGGGAACGGCGGGCTGGCAGATCGACGCGGCGCTGCCGGTTCTGGACGCGCCGGTCTTTGACAAGCCCGGCTTCGGCTCCCCGGCCCTGATCGACTATCTCAAGGGTCTTCCGGAGCTGGAGAGCGTTGAGTTCATCGGCCTCTGCACCGATATCTGCGTCATTACGAACGCGATGATGACAAAGGGCGCGCTGCCGGAGGTTCCGCTTTTCGTCCGTGCGGACTGCTGCGCAGGCGTGACCCCGGAAAGCCATGAAACAGCGCTGAATGCGATGAAAATGTGCCAGATTTCAATCCTTTAAGCAAAACAGAACCGCTGGAACAACTCTTCCAGCGGTTCTGTTTTTACAATTCTCCGGGGAACAGCGCGTCGATGGCGGCTGCTGCGGCGGCCTGTTCGGCGCGTTTTTTGCTGCTGCCGCTGCCCTTGCCGCAGGGCTTGCCGTTGAGCAGGACCTCGACCTCGAATTTCTTGTCGTGATCCGGGCCGGATTCGCCGATCAGCTCATAGCAGAGCACCTGATCCTTTTTCCGCTGCACCAGCTCCTGCAGCGCGGTCTTATAGTCGAAATTATGCGGCTTGCCTGCCGGAACGTCGCAGAGGATCAGGCGGTCGATGATCTCCTTTGCGGCAGAGAAGCCGCCGTCCATGTAGCTGGCCGCGATCACGGACTCCATGGCGTCGGAGACGATGGAATCGCGCTTGCGGCCGCCGCCGTGCTCCTCTCCGTGGCCGAGCAGAAGAAAGCTGCCGAGGCTGATCGTGCCCGCCGCGCGGGCCAGATTTTTCTCACAGACAAGATCGGCGCGGATGCGCGTCAGCTCGCCCTCCGGCCTGTCCGGGAAGCTCCGGTACAGGTAATCCGCCACGACGAAGCCCAGAATCGAGTCGCCTAAAAATTCCAGCCGTTCGTTGTCGCGCAGACCGCGCTCGCGGTTTTCATTGGCATAGGAGCTGTGTGTCAGCGCGTTTTCGAGAATGCTCTTGTCCCGGAACGTGTAGCCCAGCCCGGCTTCCAGTTCACTCAGCATGTTGATTCTCCTTTGGTATGACCATATGGTCCATATTTGCGGCCAGCGTCGCGGCCACATCCGCCTCGACAGCGCCGATGGCCTGCCGGATGGCGTTGCGGATGGCCAGCGCGTCGGATGAGCCGTGCGCCTTGATCACGGGCTTGCTCAGGCCGATCAGGGCCGTGCCGCCCGTCTCGCGGTAGTCCATCTTTTTCTTGAACGCCTTCACGCCGTCCATGCACAAAAGCGCCGCCAGCTTGGTCAGTATGTTTTTCTTGAACATGTCCTTCATCATGGAGGCCATGAACAGCGCCGTGCCCTCAATGCCCTTGAGCAGGATATTACCCGAGAAGCCGTCGGCCACGACCACGTCCGCGCCGCCCAGCGGCACATCGCGCGCCTCAATGTTGCCGGTAAAGTTGATCGCCCCGGCCTCGCCTGCCTGCTTCAGGAGCGGGTAGACGGCCTTTTGCAGCTCGCCGCCCTTGGAATCCTCTGCACCGATGTTCAAAAGCGCGACGCGCGGGTTTTCGATACCCAGCACCTTTTCGGCGTAATACGAGCCCATGAACGCAAATTGCAGCAGAAATTCCGGCGTGCAGTCGGCCGTCGCGCCGCAGTCGATGAGCACGGCCTCCCGGCCGGTCTTCGTCGGGATCTGCGGAGCCATGGCGGCGCGGCGGATGCCCTTGACGCGCCGGACGGTCAGCGTCGCGGCGGAGAGCAGCGCGCCGGTCGAGCCTGCGGAGACGAACGCGTCTCCGCCGCCCTCCTTCAGCATATTCAGGCCCACGACCATGCTGGAATCCTTTTTCTTTTTTACGACCGTCGCCGGATCGTCGTGCATATCCACGACGTCGTCCGCGTTGGCGATCTCCACGCCCTTGGGAAGCGTTTCGATGCCCTGATCCTTCAGCGCACGCAGGATCGCCTCGCCGCGTCCGACCAGCACGACCTCGCAGCCGAAGTCCTTTGCCGCCTGGATCGCGCCCAGCGCGATCTGGTCAGGGGCGTTGTCGCCGCCCATGGCGTCTACCAGAATTCTCATGTTGCTTCCTCCTGCCCTGTCATTTGATCGATAAGCGCAAGCGACCGCTGCGCGATGGCGAGATTTTTATTGGCCTTTCCCTTGACGCGGCGGTCAAGCGGCGTCAGAATGCCGAAATTCACGTTCATCGGCTGGAACGAGCCGACGCTCGTATCCGAAATGTACGCCGCCAGCGCGCCGATGGCTGTTTCGCGCGGGAAATCGGGAAGCGGCTCGCCCTTGAGCTTTGCCGCCATGCTGACACCCGCAAGATAACCGGAGGCCGTTGATTCGACATAGCCCTCCACGCCCGTCATCTGACCTGCAAACGCGACCAGCGGGTTCTGCCTATCGGCATAGTACCGGTCAAGCAGGCGAGGGGAATCGAGGAAGGTGTTGCGGTGCATCACGCCGTAGCGGACGAATTCCGCGTCGTGCAGCGCGGGGATCATGGAAAACACGCGCTTCTGCTCCGGGAATTTCAGGTGGGTCTGGAAGCCGACGATATTATAGACGGAGCCTGCGGCATTATCCCTGCGCAGCTGCACGACGGCATACGGCTCATGCCCCGTCTTCGGGTCCTTGAGGCCCACGGGCTTCAACGGGCCGTAGCGCAGGGTATCGATGCCGCGCCGGGCCATGACCTCGACGGGCATACAGCCCTCGAATACGTGCTTGTCCTCAAAGCCGTGCACCGGCGCTTCCTCCGCCGAGCTGAGCGCGTCGACAAAGGCAAGGTATTCATCCTTATCCATTGCACAGTTGACATAATCTGCGTCACCACGGTCGTACCGGGACGCGAACCACGCCTTGTCCATGTCGATGGAAGAGAAGGTCACGAGCGGCGCGGCGGCGTCAAAGAAGCTCATATACTCCTGCCCGCCGAAATAGCGCTGGATCGCAGCGCTCATCGCGTCGGAGGTCAGGGGACCGGTCGCAATGATGACCGGGCCTGCCGGGACCTCGGTTTCCTCCGCCTCCACGACGGTGATGTTGGGGTGCGACTTGATTTTTTCCGTCACCATGCCGGAAAAGCCGTAGCGATCGACGGCCAATGCGCCGCCTGCCTCGACGCGGTTTGCCTCCGCGCAGGTCAGGATCAGGCTGTGCAGCCGCCGCAGCTCTTCTTTCAAAAGGCCGACGGCGTTTTCCAGCCGGTCGCCGCGCAGGGAGTTGGAGCAGACAAGCTCCGCAAAGTCCGCGCAGTGGTGCGCAGGCGTCATTTTGTGCGGCTTCATCTCGGTCAGCGTCACATGAATGCCGCGCTCGGCCAGCTGCCACGCGGCCTCGCAGCCCGCAAGACCCGCGCCGATCACTTTCACTTCCAGCATATTGGGGCGTCCTTTCTATCTCTGTATCAGAACGGAAGATCGTCTTCCGGCTCGGTCTTTTTGGCGGCCTTTTTCGCAGCCGGCTTCTTGGCCGCGGGCTTTTTTGCCGCTGCCTTCTTCGCGGCAGGCTTCTTTGCAGCTGCCTTTTCGGCGGGCTTTTTGGCCGCCGTTTTTTTCGCGGCCTTTTTCTCCTCCGCCTGCTTCTGCGCGGCTTCGGCCGCAGCCTCTGCATTGGATTCTGCAGTCGCGGCCTCGCCGGAGGCTGTGGACTTGCGGCGGTAGCCGCGCTTGTCCTCCGGCAGGAAGTTCGAGCACTCGGGATTCGCGCAGAACGGCTTCATTGCGCCCTTGCCGGAGCGCTTGAACATCGTCTGGCCGCAGACCGGGCAATCCTGATCCGTCGGCACGTCCCACGTCATAAAGCCGCAGGCCGCGCCGCGCTCACACGCGTAATAGGCGTAGCCGCGCTTGCTCTTGCGCTTCAGAATCGCGCTGCCGCACTTCGGACAGCGGCCCGGCATTTTTTCCGTAATCGGCTTTGTAAACTTGCAATCCGGGTAGCCGGGGCAGGCGAGGAATTTGCCGAAGCGGCTCGTTTTCACGACAAGGTTCCGGCCGCAGATCTCGCATTTTTCATCCGAGACCTCATCCGGCACCTTGAGGCGGGTGTCCTTCAGCGCCTCCTCCGCATCGACCATTTCCTGATGGAAGCCGGTGTAGAACTCCTCCAGCACGCTCTTCCAGCGGCGCTGTCCGGCCTCGACCTGGTCGAGCTGCTTTTCCATGTCGGCGGTGAATTCGACGCTGATGATATTGGGGAAGCGGTCCATCATCAGCCCGTTGACCACCTCGCCGAGCTTCGTCGGCGAGAGCTTTTTGTCGGTCTTGATGACGTATTCGCGATCCTGGATCGTGGCGATGATCGCCGCGTAGGTCGACGGACGGCCGACGCCCTTTTCCTCCATCGCGCGCACTAAAGACGCCTCCGTATAGCGTGCGGGCGGCTGGGTGAAGTGCTGCTGCTTGTCAAAGCCGGAGGCCGTGAGCGCCTCGCCGGGGGCAAGGTCGGGCAGCGGGGAATCGAGCTTTTCCTGCTCGTCGTCGCGGCCTTCCTCATAAATGGCGGTAAAGCCGGAGAATTTCATGCTCTGGTGGGTCGCGCGGAAGACATGGCTGCCGCAGGCGGCTTCGATCGCCGTCACGTCATACAGGGCGTTTGTCATCTGGGACGCAATGAAGCGGCTCCAGATGAGCTTATAGAGCCGGTACTGCTCCTTGGTCAGATCGTGCTCGACCGCTTCCGGATAGAGTGCAACGTTCGATGGGCGGATGGCCTCGTGCGCGTCCTGTGCACCGGACTTCGGCTTGTAGCGGCGAGGTTCGGCGTAATAGGCTGCGCCGTAGCGGCTGCGGATCGCGTCGCCCGCAGCGGCCAGCGCCTCCTCGGAGATACGCAGGGAATCGGTACGCATGTAAGTGATCAAGCCGACAGAGCCCTCACCGGAGATCTCTACGCCCTCGTAAAGCTGCTGCGCGATCATCATTGTGCGGCGTGGGGTCATGTTGAGCTTGCGCGATGCCTCCTGCTGGAGTGTCGAGGTGATAAAGGGCGGCGCGGGGGTGCGCTTTTTCTCCGATTTCTTCACGCCGGTCACGGAAAACGGCTGGCCCTCCAGCGCGTCCAGAACGGACTGCACATCCTGCTCACTCGTCAGCTCGCGCTTCTGCGGGTCGCCGTAGTAGTGCGCGGTGAAGCTGCCGGGCTTGCCGGCGCGGTTCAGATTTACATCCAGCGTCCAGTATTCCTGCGGGACAAAGGCCCGGATCTCGTTCTCGCGGTCGACGACCAGACGGGTCGCGACAGACTGCACGCGTCCGGCGGACAGGCCCTTGCGGATCTTTTTCCAGAGCAGGGGGCTGAGCTGATAGCCGACAATGCGGTCGAGCACGCGGCGCGCCTGCTGCGCGTCGACGAGATTCTGGTCGATGGGACGCGGGTGCTGGATGGATTCCTGCACGACGTTGCGTGTGATCTCGTTGAAGGTCACGCGGTATGTCTCGTTATCCGGAATGTTCAGCAGATATTTCAAATGCCACGAGATGGCTTCGCCCTCGCGGTCCGGGTCAGTCGCGAGATAGATGCGGCCGGAGCCCTTCGCGGCCTTGCGCAGGTCTGCGATGATGTCTTCCTTTCCCTTGAGCGGCTGGTACTCCGGCTCAAAATCGTGCTCGATATCGACGCTCAGCGTGCTCTTCGGCAGATCGCGCAGATGGCCCATGCTGGCCTTGACCTGATAGTCGGGGCCAAGATATTTTCCGATGGTTTTGGCCTTCGAGGGAGACTCCACGATGACCAGATTCTGTTTTGCGTTCGGCATAGACGCCTCCATGTTATTTTTTCGCCAGCTCATAATACCGGGCCGGCAGCCGCTTGACAAAGCCCTTGACCTCCAGCAGCGTCAGCGCGGACAGTACGCGCCCGGCGGGCAGCTGCGTTTCGTCGATCATCCGGTCGACCGGCTGCTTTCCGCCCTCCAGCTGCCGCAGAACGGCGGCTTCGTCGGCAGATACGCGCGGCAAAATTTCCTGTACGTCAATATAAGCCCTGTTTTCCTGCTTGTCAACGGCTTTTGTGTCAGTTTTTTCCGGGTTGGACGAAGTTTCCGCCACAACAAGGTTGTCCTTCGTCTCCTGCGGGCCGAGCGTCATGGGGCCGAACGGCCTCTGGCGCAGGGGCAGATCCGGGTAGAGATAGGTATATTCCTGTAAAACGTCCCAGCCCTCGGAGATCAGGATCGCGCCCTCCTTGAGCAGCTGGATATTGCCCTCGCAGGTCGGATTTCCGAGATTTCCGGGCAGCGTGAACACATCCCGGCCTTGTTCGAGCGCGTGGCGGGCGGTGATGAGCGCGCCGCTCTTTCTGGGCGCTTCCACGACGACGGAGCCGAGCGCAAGACCGCTCAGAATGCGGTTGCGGGGCGGAAAATGCTCCGCCAGCGGCGGCGTTCCGGGCGGAAGCTCACTGATGACGCAGCCGTGGGTGCGAAGATCCTCAAACAGACTCCGGTTGTTTGCCGGATAGTCGATATCCACGCCGCAGGCAAACACAGCCACCGGCGCTGTTCCGGAGGATATGGCCCCGCGCAGTGCCATGGTGTCAATTCCGGCAGCGCCGCCGGATACAATAATTGCGCCGTAGCGGCCAAGCTCATAGCCGAGGCGCTTCGCCTGAAGAAGTCCATACGCGGAGGCCTTGCGCGTGCCGACCATGGCGATGACCGGTTCCGCGTCAAAATCCGGGAAAACGCCTTGATAATACAATACCAGAGGCGCATCGTCAAGATTTTTGAGCCGGTTCGGATAAGCGGCGTCCTGAAACGTCAGAACATGGATGTTCTTCCGGTAGCACTGCTGCAGGATCTGCCGCGCAGGCGCAAGCTCCTTATCGGCAAGCGAAGCGCGCCCCTCCGGGCGCAGCGCCTGCGGGTAATCCTGCTCTGCCGCGCAGTAGACCGCCTCGGGCGTTCCGAACTGCTCTAGCAGCGCACGCAGCCCGCGCAGTCCCACGCCCCTGCGACCGGTCAGCCACAACCAGTATTCCAGCATAAAAATCCCTCTGTCTTTCTCGGATTTTTTCGTGTCTTCAGCGCTTCATCTGCCACAGAACGATCGTCGCGGCGACTGCCGCGTTCAAAGACTCACAGCGCGGGGACATGGGGATGATGATTTTCTGCTCCGCAGCCGCGAATAGTTCTGGACAAATTCCCTGTCCCTCGCTGCCGATCACGACCGCTGCAGCACGCAGATCAGCCTGCCGCAGATCGACAGCATCAGCTGACATGGCGGTCGCCAGCAGCGGGATATGCGCTTCCCGGCAGGCGGCGATGGCCTGCTGCCTCGTCATGCTGACAGGCTGGGTGCGGAACACCGCGCCCATGGAGGCGCGGACCGTCTTGGGGTTATACGTGTCGGCGCAGCCGTCCAGCAGCACGACCGGAACCTCCAGCGCGTCCGCCGTGCGGAGAATCGTGCCGAGATTGCCGGGGTCCTGAATGCCGTCCAGCAGAAGCGTCCCCGGCAGGATCGTGCCGGGCTTCCGCTCCGGCAGGCGGCAGAGGAAGATCGCGCCCTGCGGCGCGTCCATCAGAGAGACGGACTGCATCACATCCCTGGGTACACGGACAACGCGCACGGTATCTGATAGTTTACATAATTCTACGTGTTCCTCCGCAATCACAGTATGCAGCCCCGGGTACCAACGCGCGGCCTCCGCCAGCAGCTTCACGCCGTCAGCGGCGAATTCGCCGGATTTTTCGCGGTAGGCGCGCGAGGTGAGCAGCTTTTTCGTGTGCGCCAGAAGCGGGTTCCGGCGGCTTGTGATTGTTTCCTCCATCACGGCTTCACCCTCGCGAGCCGGTCGTTCTCGCCGAGCAGGACAAGCGTGATATGCTCGTTCAGCGGGCGGTTCGCGTCCAGCGTGACGTGTACCTTTCCGTTTTCCCGCACGGCGATGACGTTCACGCCGTATTTTGCGCGGATATCCAGCTCCCGGATGCTCTTGCCGCACCATTCGCTCGGCGTCTGCAGCTCGGCAATGCCGCAGTCCGGCGAAAGCTCGATAAAGTCCAGAATGCTCGACGAGGTCAAAGACTGCGCCAGCTTGATGCCGGATTCACGTTCCGGCACAACGACATGATCTGCCCCGATCTTTTCCAGCGCCCGGCGCTGTGTTTCGTCGGTGGCCTTGCACACGACGCTCTGCACGCCCAGCTCCTTGAGGTTCAGCGTCGCAACGACGCTCGTAGCCAGATCGCCGCCGATGGCGATGACAGCGCAGTCGTAATTGCGCACGCCGAGCGTGCGCAGTGCGTCCTCATCCCGCACGTCGCACACGGCGGCGCAGGTGACTTTGCTCTCCATCCGCTGCACAAGCTCAGGCCGAAGATCAATCGCCAGTACCTCGCTCCCAAGCTCATACAGCCGCTGTGCGACCGCACAGCCGAAGCGTCCAAGTCCAATTACAATATATGTTTTTTTCATGGTTTTACTCCCTTTGTCTGCGTATAACCGCCGGTCGTTCAGGTGGAATTTCAAAAAAATCGGACGCACTCACCCATTGGAGTGTAGGGGCCGACGACTCTGTCGGCCCGTTGGAAAGCTGCGAATTTGCCGAAGATTACCGTAAAATCGGTATATTCTGACGCCTTATCCGCTCACCCGATCATGATTTTTGTTTCCGCGTAGCTGACGCGTTCTTCGGCGCGGTCGGCGGCCATGAAGCCGACGCTGATGGTCATGATCCCAAGCCGCCCGAAGAACATAAAAATGATCAGAACGATCTGCGATGCGGCGCACAGTGAACTCGTGATGCCGGTCGTCAGACCGACGGTGCACAGCGCAGAAATCGTCTCATACAGCGCATTTTCCAGACTGACATGATCCGCGATGCTCAAAAACGCCGCGCCGAGGCCGGACAGCAGCAGCACCAGAATGAACAGCGCGGACGCGTTCGCAACGGCCTGCTGCGGGATCCGGCGCTTCATGATCTGCACGCTTGTCCTGCCGCGCGCGGTCGACCACGCGGCAAGCAGAATCACGCCGACCGTCACGGTCTTCACGCCGCCCGCCGTCGAGCCGGACGAGCCGCCGACAAGCATCAGAAAATCTGCCACAGCCTTTGATATGTCTGACAGCGCGTTCTGGTCGAAGGTCGCAAAGCCCGCCGTGCGGAGCGTGACCGACTGGAACAGCGCCGCCATCAGCTTCTGCGACGGGGTCAGGCCGCCAAGCGTGCCGGGATTGTTCCATTCCAGCGCGGCGAAAATTCCCGCGCCGCCGAAGATCAGGACTGTTGTGATGAGAATGACCAGTCTCGTATAGACGCTCATGCGGGAAAAGCGGCGGTTGTGCCGGATGTCGCCCCAGACGGCGAAGCCAAGGCCGCCGATGATGATGAGCGCCATGATGGTGAAATTCACGACCGGGTCTGTCGCGTAGCGGCAGAGGCTCCCGCCTGCGTCTGTATCCGCAAGCACGTCAAAGCCCGCGTTGCAGAACGCGGAGATCGAGTGGAACACGCCGTACCACAGAGCCTTTCCGAAGCCGAACTCCGGCAGGAAGCGGAAAAACAGAATGAGCGCCCCCGCCCCTTCGACCGCAGCTGTGCCGCGCAGGATATTGCGCACAAGGCTCACGATGCCGCTGTAGCTGTCGCTGCCGAGGGCCTGTGCCAGCACCATGCGCTCCCGCAGGCCGATCTTGCGGCGGAGCGCGAAGAAAAACAGACACGCAATGGTCATAAAGCCGAGACCGCCGATCTGAATGAGCAGGAGAATGACGACCTGGCCGAACATAGCCCAGTGCGTCCCGGTGTCGACGCGGATAAGGCCCGTCACGCAGGTCGCAGAGGTCGCGGTGAACAGGCTCGTCAGAAACGGCGTGGGTTCGCCGGAGCGCGATGCGGCGGGCAGGCACAGAAGACCCGCGCCGAGCAGGATGATGAAGAGGAACACCAGAACGATCAGCCGTCCCGGCCGCATGGTGCGAAACGGCCTTCCGAGCCGCTGAAAAAACGATAGAAGCATGACGAAGCGCCGTCTCCTTTTTGGAATATACATTATTATAGTCAGAAGCGGCACTGCCGTCAAGAAAAACTGCTCCCCGGACTTGTTTTGCCTGAAAAATCATGGTAAACTGACAAAAAACGAAACGAAGAGGGATCCCAAATGCGTATTTCCTGTCTGCTTGCCTGCTTTTTCCTGCTGGCGCTGCTCTGCGCCTGCGCCGCGCCGGAGGCGGCTTTGCCGGAGCCTCCCGCCGCGCAGGTGCAATCTCCGGAGGAGCCGCCCGCGCCGGTTGAACCGCCAGTGGAGCCTATCATCGAAGAGGAGCCGGAACCCGCGCTTTTGCCGTCGGAACCGGTCTGGCTGCTGGGACGGCTGACGGAGCTTTATCAGGCGGATGAGACGCAATGGGCCGCGCTGGCTGACGTGCTGGAGGCGGCAAAGACCCTAAATGCCGACGCACAGCTGGAAGGACTGGAGACAGTTCAATTTCAGGGCCGGGAGTATATCCCGCTGGCAGAGACCGCACAGCGGCTCGGGCTGGAATGGGGCGAAGCCCCGGACGGGCTTCGCTATCTGGCACGGCGGCAGACCGTCGGCCAGATCCCCGAGGGCTGGAACGTGCCGGTCCTCATGTACCACGCCGTGGGGGACGAGATCTGGGGATATTCCGATCTGTTTGTCAGCGAGGCCGGGATGGAGGAGCAGCTGCAATATTTGCAGGAAAACGGATATGAGCCGATCTGGTTCTCAGACCTTGCGCACATCGAAGACTATGAAAAGCCGGTCATTCTGACCTTCGACGACGGATATGACGACAATTACACGGTGCTCTATCCGCTGCTGAAAAAGTATCAGACCAAGGCGACCATCTTTGTCATCGGCAATGCCATGGGCAGCCAGCACAAGATGACGCAGGAGCAGGTATATGAGCTGGCGGCCTCCGGCCTCGTCAGCATCCAGAGCCATACCTACACGCACGGAAATCTCAGCGCCATGGACGAACCTGCGCTCCGGCAGGAGATGGAGCTTTCCAACGCGGCGCTGGCCGCCGCGACGGGACAGATCCCGTACGTGCTGTGCTACCCGGAGGGCAAATACAGTCACCTGACGATGGACGTGGCGAAGGATTATTACACATTTGCCCTGCGCATGGACGGCTGGACCTATCAGACCGGCATGGACCCGTATCAGGTGCCGCGCAGCTTCGTCTCACGCCGCATCACGCTGCCGGATTATCTGTGGTTCCTCGCCCCGTCCGGAAAAGCGTCCTGAAGACAAACGCACAGCCTGCGCCGCAGCATTTGCGGCGCAGGCTGTGCGTTTACAGCACGTGATAATATGGGCAGATGTCCTCATAATGGCCGTCCTTCATGCGGAAGCCGCCGGGGATGACGCCGAGAGGCTGGAAGCCGAGGCGCTCGTACAGGTGCCTCGCGTGTGTGTTGCTGGCGACGACGGCGTTGAACTGCAGGATGCGGAAGCCGTGCGCCCGGCCCTGCCGGAGACAGTCGGACACCAGCTTTTCGCCGATGTGCAGACCGCGCGCTTCCCGCTCGACCGCGTAGCTGGCGTTGCAGATGTGTCCGCAGCGGCCGACGTTGTTGGGATGCAGGATGTACAGACCGTAAATATGGCCGGTCTGCCGGTCCTCCGCGACGGCGGTACAGGTCTGCTCTGCGAAAAAGGCTGCGCCGGAGGAAGCGTCCAGCAGCTCCTCCTGCGGAAAGGCCACGCCGTCCTCCACAACCTCGTTCCAGATGCGGATCAGCGCCGGAAGGTCTGCCTGCGTATATGCACGAACCTGAATTTCCATGGAAAACACGCTTTCTGCTGGTTCAACCGGCTTTTTGATGGCGTAGTTATACCACCGGAAGCGCGGACTGTCAAGCGCTGCGCTCAGAGCGACAGGAAGGCTTTCCAGGTCTGGATATAGGACTGGGCTTTTTCGTCTGTCTCAGCCTCGGCAGCCATGCGCAGGAGCGGCTCGGTGCCGGAGAAGCGACAGATGACCCAGCTGCCGTCCGTGAAATAGACCTTGCAGCCGTCCTCACGGCTGATGTGATCGACGTTTTCAAATTCCGGGCAGGCGTGCTGTTCAAACAGGTACTGCTGAAGCGCAGGCTTGCGGGCCGAGCGTGTCCTCGTTCGGCGCGGGAAGCTTGCCGCCGAAGAGCGTGTCGTGGCGGTCGTGGATGATCTCCAGATCGCAGCGGCAGGTCATGAGGATCATGCTCAGGCTCGTCTGGCTGACGCCGTACATGGGGTCGAGCGCAATGCGCAGCTGCGCGTTCTTGATGGCCTCGACGTCGATGGCGGACAGAATGCTGTCGATATGTTCATTCGTCGGGTTGTGCTCGGTGATCATGCCCGCCGCGACGGCGGCGTCGTAGTCCATGGATTTGATCGTATCCGGATTTATTTGGGCGATCTCAGCCTCGATCTTATCCGTGACCGTGCGGTCTGCGTCCCGGCCCCCGGCGGTGAAGACCTTGATGCCGTTGTAGATAGCCGGGTTATGGCTGGCCGTGACGGCGATGCCGTAGGGCATGGCGCGGGTCTTGACCATGAACATCATGAGTGGGGTGGGCGAGGAGCGGTTGATGACATAGGGCCGGAAGCCATAGCCCGCCATGACCTCTGCCGCCCAGTGCGCCGATTCCTTGGACAGGAATCTCAGTTCAGCTGCAGGATAGCCGCGATCCATGATAAACACCGGGTTTGACACGTTCTGCAGTCGAAACGAGCCGATCATGTCCTTTGCTGCAGCTCGTTCACTGGATCTGCAATGCGCAAAGCGTGTATCTACGATCATACCGTTGAGCAGATCGTACATACACGAAACAAGCGCCTGAACCTGCGGCGCGCCCTGACTTGTCTGGATCCCATACAGTTCCGCCAGCTCATTTGTGCAGGGAAGATTTAACCGGGTACCATCGATCCCAAACAATTGGTAGCCTTTCCAGTCAGCCAATTCGGCTTTTTCGTAGAAACTGTCAACAACACTTTGAAAAAGCTCCTGAAATGCTTCCGGCTTGATCCGTTTCCTGCCCTTGGAGAAAGCTTGCTTGGAATACTCGATCTGACCATCCTTCTGTGCGTCAAAAAACGCATTCAGCCCTGCCTGCAAACTGCTTTTCAGGTTCTGAACCGTTACGTAAATATAGTCGGTAAAGCTCATTTTACGCCTCCTTGAAAAATCCCTCTGCCACTTTATTGATCTGCGGAGAAAGTGTTCATCGCAGATAGTATTGTGGATATGACGAACAATTTCAAGATATAAAGGCAAGCTTTTCACGAAAATCACTCCAAAATCAAAATATCATCTTGATTTTGAAACAAATCCACATTTGTCAATTGGCATTTTCACTAATATTTACGCCCGCTTTTTGACACTTTGAAATGATGGGCTTAAGTTGATGACATTACCCCCGCCGGGGAAGGCGTTTGGTGCATACCAACTGCATTCGGCTTTTGTATGCTTTTTTAATGCACTTTCTGAAACAGGAGGATCATTTCATATGCTGATACGCCCCGTCACAAAAGAAGAGCGACTGCAGTCCGCGCAGCTGCTGACGATCGAAAGCGGCGATCTGACCATTTCCGCCGCAGACGATGCGATCCACTGCGACTACACGCTCCAGATCGGCGCGGAGGGCACGGGCGGGCCTGCGATCTCGATCACGGATTGCGATGAGGGGCTGGAGGCCGCGGCGCTGCACGTCGCTTCGGGCGACATCCGCATCCGTGCCTCGGACGACTGCCTGAACGCGGCCAATTCCGACCTGTCCGGCTTTGATTTCTCCATGGATATCTCCGGCGGCACTCCGCCGGAAAAGCCGGATGGCGGTATGCCGCCTGAAAGGCCGGACAATGCATCGGAACCGCCGGAGTCCGGAAATCTGTAACCCCGGGCCGGTGGGTGCTGAGCACACAAAAAACCGCCGCTCTACATCGCAGAGCGGCGGTAAGTTGTTTTGCATCAGAACAGGTTCAGAACCAGCGTCAGGACGATGAACACGCCGCCGACCCATTTGGTGGCGAGGGCGAGTTTCGCGTCGAGGCCCTTGTTCTTGTTCTTACCGAGGTAGGTATCACCGCTGCCGCCGGCGATGGCACCGGACAGACCTGCGGACTTGCCGGACTGGATCGTCACGATGACGACGAGGCCGACGGCCAGAATGACCTGAATGATCGTTAAAATCGTATGCAGAGCGTTCATGAAAATTCCTCCAAACCATTTGCCGCCCTTCGTCGGCAGACGGCTCGCCGAGATCATATTTTATCAGGCTGTTTCAAACAGCTAGAAAATCATATCACAATTCAGATGTGAATGCAAGAGCATTTTTGCCGTTTTCCGCAGAAATCAGCTCTTTGTGACCCATGTATTTGTGGCAAGACAAGTCAGATAGGCGTTGATGAAGCCGTCGAGCGCACCGTCCATGACGGCGTTGACGTTGGATGTTTCGAAGCCTGTCCGCGTGTCCTTGACGAGCGTATAGGGCATGAAAACGTAGTTGCGGATCTGGCTGCCCCATTCGATCTTGAGCTGTGCGCCCTTGATATCAGAGATCTTGTCCAGATGTTCACGCTCCTTGATCTCGATGAGCTTCGAGCGCAGCATCCGCATACACGTCTCGCGGTTCTGGAACTGATCGCGCTGCGTCTGGCAGGAGACGACGATGCCGGTCGGCTTGTGAATGAGACGCACGGCGGAGCTTGTCTTGTTGATGTGCTGGCCGCCCGCACCGGAGGAGCGGTAGACCTGCATTTCGATATCCTCAGGCCGGATCTCGACGTCCTTGGAATCGTCCGTGATCTCCGGAATGACCTCGACTGCGGCAAAGGACGTCTGACGGCGGGCGTTTGCGTCGAACGGGGACACGCGCACAAGGCGGTGGACGCCGTTTTCGCTCTTGAGCATACCGTAGGCGTTCTCACCCTCGATGAGAATGCTGGCGGATTTGATGCCCGCCTCGTCGCCGTCGAGATAGTCAAGGATCTTGTAGGTCAGGCCATGCTGCTCGGTCCAGTGCGTGTACATCCGGTAGAGCATCGAGGCCCAGTCCTGCGCCTCGGTGCCGCCTGCGCCCGCCTGGAACGAGACGATGGCGTTGTTATTGTCATATTCGCCGGAAAGAAGCGTCTCAAGCCGTGCGTTTTCCATCTCCTGCTCGAGCTGGGCATAGCCCTCGGTCAATTCGGGGAGCATGGAGTCGTCGTTGTCCTCCAGCGCCATTTCGCAGAGCGTATACAGATCGTCCCACTGGCTGCACATTTTCTCGTACCGCGCGACCTTGGCCTCCAGCGTCCGGCTCTGCTTCATGACCTTCTGCGAGATCTCCTGATTGTCCCAGAAGCCCTCGGAATCGATCTGCGCGTGCAGGCGGTCGATTTCCTCTTTCGCGGCCTCAATGCCGAGGGAGTCCGCCAGCGCGTCCAGCTTGGGGCGGATATTATTGAGCTTTACCTTATATTCATCGAATTCAATCATGCTTTTCCCACACTTTTCAAAATTGTCGGGGTATATTATACAGGAAAACCGGCGGGATGTAAAGGGGAAACGAGAATTCTGGACGCTTTATGCGCGCAGCCCCTGCTCCGTCTCACGGGCGACGATCCCGGCCTCCATGACCGCGTGGACGCGTTCGCCGACCTCAATGGCCGTTTTTCCGGCCAGCTCCTCCGCAGGAACGACGTCCAGCACGTCCAGCCAGACCTCCGTGTGCTTGCGGAACATATTGTGCAGAATTGCGCGGGAATTGACCAGTGAGCAGACCACGATGGGCACATTCGCCTTCTGCGCGATCTTGAACACGCCGCTGCGGTAGGGGAGAAGCGGAGCGCCCGTTTTGTTCGTCCCGCCCTCCGGGAATACGGCGATGGAGGCCTTGTCGTCCTTGATGAACTGGATGGCCTTGAGAATAGACTTGAGCGATTCGCGGTCGTTGTTCCGGTCGACCGGCAGGCAGAGCACCTCACGCATGACCTGCGCGACGATGAAGATCGAGAAGTTTTCCTTCTTGGACAAAAAGGCCAGCTCCGCCCACGGCATGACGGCGTAAAACACGATGGGGTCGAACGCGAACCGGTGGTTGCTGACCAGCAGGAAGCGGCCCTTGCGCGGGACCTTTTCCAGCCCCGTCACATTGACATGGACGCCGCCCAGTGCCAGCGCAATGCGGCAGAACTCGTTGAGGAGGAACCGGAAATAGCCGCTCGGCTTTTCCAGCAGCTTTTTCGGGTCGACAAACAGACACGAGACGAGCACAACCAGCAGAAACAGCACGACAAGCGCCAGAAAGCTGCCGAGGAAAAACACGGGTACCTGCCACACAGCCGCAAGCGAGGCAAAGCCGGACGCGGCATACGTCAGCGCGCAGCCGGAGAGCAGCGCAAGCGCGAGGAACACATAGAGCATGACGAATGAACACCTGCCGAAGATGAAGATTTTCTGAAAATCCTCTTAAGATTTCAAGTACCCATTATATACACGGTCCGCGGGAAAATCATCCCGAAAAAGAAGAATTCACAAATAATTTAATAATTTACGGCTGCTCCGCTGCGCGCTGCCGGCTGATCTCAGCCCAGCTCGGGAGCTTCGCGATGCGCTCCGCCAGCTCCTGCATGCAGGCCGGAATGTCGATCTTCTGCGGACAGACTGCCGCGCATGCGCCGCAGCCAAGGCAGCTTTGCGGCTTCCGGCTCTTCGGCAGGGCTTCGACCGCCATGATCGCGTTCGTGGACGGCACGACGCGAAGCTCGTTCAAAACACGCAGCATCTGCGGAATGTCAATTTCCTGCGGGCAGCCGTCGCAGCAGTAGCGGCAGGCCGTGCACGGGACGGCGGACTTGAAGCCCTCCGCGATCTCCAGCAGCAGCGCCTGCTCTTCGGCGCTGAGGGGTTCGGGATGGTCAAACGTGGCGAGATTGTCCTGCATCTGCGCCATGTTGGACATACCGCTGAGGATCATCGTCACGCCGGGGATCTCCTGCACCCACCGAAGCGCCCAGGACGCGTCGGAGGCCTCCGGCCGCAGCGCGTGCAGCTTTTCCTGCGCGGCAGCGGGCAGATTCGCCAGCTTCCCGCCGCGCACCGGCTCCATGACCCAGATGGGAATGCTGTACCGGTTCAGCAGCTCACATTTCTCCTTCGCCTGCTGCAGCGTCCAGTCGAGATAGTTCAGCTCGATCTGACAGAATTCCATCTCGTTCGCGTGCTTTTCCAGAAACGCTTCCAGCGCGGGCACGCCCGCGTGGGTCGAGAAGCCCAGGTGGCGGATACGCCCGTTTTTCTTCTGCTCCAGCAGATACGGGAGGATGTTCCAGCGCTCGTCTTCGTAGACGGCGATGGAATTTTCATAGACGTTGTGCAGCAGATAGAAATCGAAATACTCCACGCCGCACTTTTTCAGCTGCTTTTCGAACACGCCCTTCACGTCATAGCTCGGCGCGATCTGGTGTCCGGGGAACTTGTCGGCCAGATAAAAGCTCTCGCGCGGGTACTGCTTCAGAATTTCGCCGATGACGAGTTCCGACTTGCCGCTGTGATACGGCCAGGCGGTATCAAAATAGTTGACGCCCTTCGCAATGGCCTCCGACGTCATGGCGGCAGCCTGCTCCGCGTCGATGGATTTGTCCTCCCGCAGCGGCAGCCGCATCGTGCCGAACCCGAGCTGCGAAAGCTTCAAGCCCTGAAAGTCCTTATAGATCATAGTTTGCATTCCTTTCTGTCGTTTTTATGTGAGATATTCAAAGTGTTCGTAGGGGCGGACAGAGTCGTCCGCCCCTACCGGGATTTGCAATCCGGGCTATGGTGTATCTGAAAACTCCCAACGCACCCGGACAGCGGGCCTTTTTGCGGTGCGCCGCGTCATTTTTCCTTGAAATACGTCAGTATTCCTGCGAAAAAATGTCTTGCGCAACGCAAAAATCCCTCGCTGCCGGTCACATCATGAGTTTTCAGATACACCCTAATCGTCGTTTTCCTGTATCCAGTATAACAGAAAACCGCAAATTGCGCCATAAAAACATGGAAGCGCTCGGATTCTTTTTGACGCGCTTTTTTCGAACGTATAGTGGAAATATTTTTGAATCTGTGTTAATATAAATTGGTATGCCGACCGGTGCGGGCGGCGACTTTCCAGACGGAGGAACTGGTATGACCTATTGGACAGCCATTTTACTTGGGCTCATACAGGGGCTTGCGGAGTTTTTGCCGATCTCCAGCTCCGGACATCTTGCGATCCTGCAAAACTTCCTGCGCATCGGCGATCTGGAAAACCAGATGCTGTTCGACGTGCTGCTGCATCTGGGGACGCTTGGGGCGGTGATCTTCGCGTATCATACGGAGCTGCGCGGGCTTTGCCGCGAAGGCCTGATGCTGCTGCACCTGCAGAAGCCCAAGCGCGGCGCGCGGCAGGACCCGGCAAGGCGGCGGCTGCTGCTGTTTCTCATCGCGGCGACGCTGCCGCTCATCCCGGCGGCGTTCCTGAGCGACTACCTTGACTCCCTGTTCTACGATACGTTCTTCATCGGCTTTGCCCTGATCGCGACGGGCTTTCTGCTGCTGGCCGCCGACCGCTACGGCCACGGCAATAAGACGGAAAAGGCCATGACGCTCTCGGATGCGCTGGTCATCGGCCTTGCGCAGATGATCGCGGTCGTGCCGGGCTTGTCGCGTTCCGGGACGACGATCTCCGCCGGGATGCTGCGCGGGTTTGACCGGACGTTTGCCGTCAAATTCTCGTTCTTCCTTTCCATTCCCGCCGTGCTCGGCGCGAATCTCCTTTCGCTCATAAAGGCAATTTCCGCCGGGATCAACTGGGCGGAGGTCCCGATGTATCTGTGCGGCGTCGTCGCCGCGCTTGTCTCCGGATATCTTGCCATTTTCGCGCTCAACCGCATTGCGCAGCGCGGAAAATTCGGCGGCTTCTGTTATTACTGCTGGGGTGCGGGTCTGTTGACGCTGATCCTGTCCCTGATCTCGTGAGGTGTTTTGGTCACATGGCTTCTGCGAACAAAAGAAAGTCCACGGCCTCCCGCGGACGGAAAAAAACAACAAAAAAGCAGTCTGCGCCCATCCGGCGCGAGATCGGCGCGACGGTCTGCGGCCTGCTTGCGCTGCTGACGATCTTGTGCTGCTTCAAGGTGAACGCGGCGTTTCTGGATCTGATGACGTCGGTGTTCCGGGGGTTGATCGGCGCGGGCTTTTACATCCTGCCGTTCTCGTTCATCATGAGCTTTTTGATCCTGATCCTGCACGACGGCAGGCCCGTCGCGCTGCGCGTGACCTGTACGTTCCTGACGGCCATGCTGATCGGCAGTCTGGTGCAGCTGGTCGGCGGAAAATTTGACGCGGACTGGGATTGGAGCGTCATTTCCGCGCTCTGGGACGGCGGCATCGACGGCACGGCAGGCGGCGTTCTGGCAGGCGGTATTGCAAGCCTCCTTGAAGCGCTCATCAGCCGCATCGGCGCGGCTGCGGTCGTGATCGTGGGGATGCTGCTGAGCCTGATCACAAGTCTTAACATGACGGTGGCAAGCATCGTGACGGCCATCAGGAACCGGCCCCGCGCGGAATATGCCGAGCCGCAGCGCGAGCACAAGGACCCGGCGCAGGTGCTCGTCGATACCGTTGCGAACAAGCACATCGAGCACGTGCAGCGCACGGAGCAGCGCCGGGCCTCCCGCGCAAGCGAGTTCGATCTGCCGGTCGACGATCCCCCTCTGCCGGAGCAGCCGGAGAAGAAGACCGCGGGCAGGAAAAACGCGCCGGTGCGCCCGGACGTTTTTGTGGAAAACAGCCGCCGGCAGGAGAAGCCTGCCGCAGCACCTCTGCCCGAGCCGCCGCAGGCGCCCGCCCCGGAGGAGGCGGAGCAGCCGCCTGTCCATACGGATTATAAATCCCAGTTTGACGCGCTGATCACGGACACGCAGGAGGCCCCGGCGGAGGAAGCGCCGCCCGTGCCGAACGTCATTCCCATGGAGCTGCCGCACCAGATGCCGCCGCTCGTGATCGACCATTTTGACGCGCCGAAGCCGGCTCCCGCCGCACAGCCGCTGCCGCCGGTCGAGATCCCGGAGCAGCCGGAAAAACTCAAAAAAGCGGACGTGCAGCTCGAAGCGGCCCAGATCGCGCAGGAGATCGACCAGCAGGAGCCGCAGAAGCCGGAATACGAATTCCCGCCCGTGTCGCTCCTGAAGGCCGGAAGCGGCCAGTCGCACGACGGCACGGAGGAAATGCGGCAGAACGCCGAGCGCCTGAGCGACACGCTCCAATCCTTCGGCATCGAGGCGCATATCATCAATGTTACGCGCGGCCCGTCGGTCACGCGGTACGAGCTGGAGCTGCAGCGCGGCGTGAAGCTCTCCAAGGTCACGAATCTGGCCGACGATATCGCGCTGGCCCTCGGCGCGTCCGGCGTCCGCATCGCGGCCATCCCGGACAAGATCTCCGTTGTCGGCATCGAGGTACCGAACCGGATCGTCTCGGTCGTCATGGCGCGCGAGGTCATCGATTCGCCGGAATTTGAAAAGTGCAAGTCCCGCGTGTCCTTCGCTGTCGGCAAGGACATCGGCGGCAACCGCATCATCGGCGATATCGGCAAGCTGCCGCATCTGCTGATCGCCGGTACGACCGGCTCCGGCAAATCGGTCTGCATGAACTCGCTGATTATCTCCCTTCTCTATAAGGCAAAGCCCGAGGAGGTCAAGCTCATCATGATCGACCCGAAGATGGTCGAGCTTGGCATTTACAACGGCATTCCGCACCTGCTCATCCCCGTCGTCACAGACCCGAAAAAGGCTGCGGGCAGCCTGCAGTGGGCCGTGACGGAGATGATGCGGCGCTACCGCATGATGGCGGACGCAGGCGTCCGCGATCTCGAATCCTACAACAAGCAGGCGCGGGCCTCTGCGGACGATGAGCTGGAACCCATGCCGCAGATCGTCGTTGTGATCGACGAGCTGGCTGACCTCATGCTGGTCGCGGCCAAGGAGGTCGAGGAATCGATCTGCCGCATCGCG